>LDZT01000075.1_pt1 | contig 11112 bp, 8 predicted proteins | sample 615521 | NCBI WGS metagenome assembly LDZT01 (sample SAMN03408292, study PRJNA278302) | terrestrial metagenome | isolation source: oil reservoir sample SB1 | place: USA: Alaska, North Slope, Schrader Bluff formation | collected 2011-09
GTCACTTGGAACTGGCAGTGAGGGGTAAGCCCAAACTGACTCGAGGGTAAGAGGAGGGACGTGCAGAATTGCACTATCCTAAAGGGTAAGAGCAGGGGGTCGCTGAAAAGCGCCATACAAGCCCTGCTCTTATTCTATTATAATCCTCCTTTCTAGCTATTTTTAAAATCACAAGATAAAATTGGGTATAACAGGATATTTAGAGTGTTGCTCTGTATAAAACACATTTTGCCAATGGACAGGCACTGGCAGAATTACGTTGATACTATTGAAATGCTTTTCGATAAGTATTCGACGTGAATAAGTCTTTGATGGGTTTCCCTGAAAATTGGAAAGACTATCTTGACGTCCGCTAGAATTTGACCGATAAGTGCAATCCTAAAATTCTGCACCCCCCTCCTAAATTTGCACCCCCCTGATTAACCACTCGGATAAATCGTTAAATTGTATCAATCATTGAGTCATTAGACAAGAAGAAAGCCGTTCACTTAGCCTCAACGTGACCTGGGCCCAGCGCAAGCGGTTCGCGGATGGCAAAGTCAGCCTGCCTTATGCCCACTTCCTTGGGTACGAAAAGGGCGAGGATGGTTTGCCCAAAATCGTAGAAAAGGAAGCGGAAACAGTACGGCTGATTTAAAGGATGTTTCTTGAGGGTAAAACACCTTCAGCCATCGCGAGACACTTGGCCAATCAGGGTATCCCCTCACCATCCGGGAAAAAGACCTGGCAGGTGGCGACAGTAATAAGCATTCTGACTAACGAAAAATATAAGGGGGACGCACTTCTGCAAAAACGTCTTGAGCAATTTCATACTTCATGGTATTCATAACCTGGTTCCAGTTTTGGAGAAAAGAAATAAAAATTGTGTCTCCAAAATTTTCCTCCAAATAATGGCATGAGGAAGCATTTTGTGTTATAATACGTTATATATAAATGAAAACGCGACAATATTTAACTCTTGTTTGGGGATTTTTTCGATACGGAAGCCTACCAGATGGAGCGTTAATTAATAATGATCACGTTAATCGAAGCTTTAAATTTTCGTTGTTTGAAATATATACGGCAGCCGATTGGTTCATTTCATGTTTTAATCGGGCCTAATGCCAGCGGCAAAACAACGTTCCTGGATGTAATTGCTTTTCTCGGCTGTCTCGTGTCAGACGGTCTTGATGCGGCGGTAAATGAACGCACTCAAAACTTTCAGGATCTTGTCTGGATGAGATCCGAAGGTAGTTTTGAATTAGCTGTCGAGGCAAGGATTCCTGAAGACCGCCGGTCGCTTTTGGGAAAGCAACCATATGACACCGTCCGTTATGAGATAAAAATAGGAATCGACCAAGAAGAAACAGCCATTCTGGCCGAAAAGGTTTTGTTAACGGAGGCAAAACCGGCTGCTCTTGCACAGAGAAGTTTATTCCCCTTTTTAATCGATTCGCCACAAACAATTTTGACGCCGAGAGGGAAAAAATACGGCCGTACTGTAATAAACAAGGTTTATGGCGGGAATGACAATTACTATTCAGAGGTTTATTCTGAAACTGGAAAAGGGTGGGCGCCTGCATTTAAGCTTGGCCAGCGAAAGTCTGCACTGGGCAATTTGCCTGAGGACGAATCAAAGTTTCCTGTTGCAACCTGGCTTAAAAGTTTACTGGCGGAGGGTGTACAGCAGTTTATTCTGAACAGTGTACTTATCCGCAAGGCCAGCCCGCCGGGAAAGGTGCGAGGTTTTAAGCCGGATGGTTCCAACCTGCCGTGGGTAGCAGCCCGGTTGCGGGAAAAAGCGCCTGAGCGCTTTAGGGATTGGGTTGCTCATCTACAAACAGCGTTGCCGGATCTGAAAGACATCAGGACTATTGAACGCGCAGATGATAAGCATCGTTATCTAGTGATAGAGTATCAAGGTGGTTTAAGCATACCGTCTTGGATGGTGTCGGATGGTACACTGCGGTTGCTGGCGCTTACAATACCAGCTTATTTGCTTGATTTTAAGGGTATATATCTTATTGAAGAACCGGAAAACGGTATCCATCCAAGAGCGGTGGAGACCCTGTTCCAATCCCTTTCTTCTGTTTATGGCGCGCAAATTCTCCTGGCGACGCATTCCCCGGTAATATTAAGCCTTGCTGAAGCAGACAAGGTTCTTTGTTTTGCAAAGACATCTGAAGGCACCACGGACATTGTGCCGGGTGACGAACACCCGGCATTAAAGGAATGGCACGGCGAAACCGGACTTGGTGTTCTTTTTGCCGGAGGAGTACTGGGATGATGAAGCAGTTAATCCAAAAAGACCTTGTTGTGCTTGCAGCGGATAAAAACATGGAATATACATTAAAGGGCTTGCTTTTGCGCCATCAATCTCTTGGGAGTCGTCAATTGATGGTTGATTTTTATACCCATCCCGAGCATGATCCCGGTTGTCTTTTGCGCGGGCATGATTTTTTGCGCTCTATGACCAAAAGCTATGCGCATGCGCTGGTAGTGCTTGATCGTGATGGCTGCGGACAGGAAAAATGCAGCGCGCAAGATCTGGAGAGTCAAATAGAAAATCGTTTAAAATTCTCCGGCTGGGATGATCGGGCTACGGCAATTGCTATTGAGCCGGAGCTAGAAATATGGGTCTGGAGCAATTCGCCGCATGTTGACCGGATAATTGGCTGGTCGGGAAAAAATCCCGATTTGAGAACATGGCTTATGCGTGAAGGCTTTATAAGAACCCGGCGGGCCAAACCGGATCAACCTAAAGAGGCGTTTGAACAGGCTTTGAAAATAGCGGGTAAGGCCCGTTCCTCTTCTCTTTTCCACCAAATTGCCCGATCAGTCAGCTTGGAAGACTGTGTCAATCCGGCGTTTAAAAAACTTAAAGATATTTTGAAGAATTGGTTTCCCGGCTAATTCATCACATTCGGTAATTTCATCACTTCGAGCAATTAATTCGCACCCTACGCCTTCCTTTCGTCGAATAATCGTTCTTTTTTGTTTCATTTCCCTTTTTTTGCAGGAATTTATTTTGTTGCGTTGAAACATTTCCCAATAAGTAAGTTGGGTAAGAAATATTGATGATTAGAAGGGATTCTACATTCCCAAATGAGGGGTGAGCAGTTTGGCTGGGAAGATAAAAGAGGAGCAAAGCATCGACCAGTACACCTACCCGGAGAAGAAGCGGCTTAACAACCCGCCGGTGGGTCTGGTTACGCCGGGCACGGATAAAGATGCGCCGAAGAAAAAATACCAGTATGACCCGCACCTGGACCCCCGGTTGGTCTGGGCCGGGAAGGCGGAGCATACCAGCTTCGAGGTGGACACGGTCTCCCTGCATGTCCATGAACGTATCGATCCGCTGACTGTGATCGCCGGGGTGAGGAAGCAAGCCGACCGGCAGGAAAAGGAATATTGCCAGATGAGCCTCTTTGAGAAGCCGGAAAACTACCGCCCTTTACGGGAAGCCATAGATTTTTACAAACATGACCAGGACTGGACCAACCGCCTGATTGCCGGGGATTCTCTCCTGGTGATGAACTCCCTTCTGGAAAAAGAAGGCTTGGCCGGCAAGGTGCAGACGATATACATAGACCCGCCTTACGGGGTGAAGTACGGCTCCAACTTCCAGCCCTTCGTCAACAAGCGGGATGTCAAGGACGGCAAGGACGAGGACCTGACCACCGAACCGGAGATGATCCGCGCCTTCCGGGACACCTGGGAACTGGGGATACACTCCTACCTGACTTACCTGCGCGACCGGCTGCTCCTGGCCAGGGAACTCCTTACCGAGAGCGGGAGCTGCTTTGTACAGATCAGCGACGAGAATGTGCATCTGGTAAGGTGTTTGATGGATGAGGTGTTTGGTGTAGGGAATTTTGTTAGTGAAATAATTTTTCTTAAAACATCTGGTCAAACAAGTAAACTATTACCTCCATCGAATGACTATTTAATATGGTATACAAAAGATATATCCAAAATTAAGTATCATAAGTTATTCAGACAAAGAGGTAAGGAATATCTTGATGTAGCTTATAACTATTTTGAAACTGAAGATGGCAAAGTTATAAAGTTGGATAAAGAACAGTTGAGAGATGAGGAATTTATCTCAAAAGGTCGGAGGTTTAGAATAGATAACCTTACATCACAATCAGGCCCAGGGGATGTCCCTGAGACAAGATTTAAGTGGAATGGCAAAATTTATAAATTAAAATCTGGGTCCTGGAAGACTTCAATACAAGGATTAACAAGATTAGCAGAAAAGGATAGGTTATGGTTTTTAGAAGATACTGTATATTATAAGAGATATATTAACGACTTTCCTATTCAACCCATTAATAATATTTGGGATGATACGACAATAAGCGGCTATGCTGCAGATAAAATTTATGTAGTGCAAACTCTACCAAAAGTTATTGAGCGTTGCCTTCTCATGACCACCGACCCCGGCGACCTGGTCTTTGACCCCACCTGTGGCAGCGGTACCACCGCCTACGTGGCCGAGCAGTGGGGACGGCGGTGGATCACCTGCGACACTTCCCGGGTGGCCGTTGCCCTGGCCAGGCAGCGGCTGATGACGGCGGTCTTCGACTATTACGAATTGGCCCACCCGGAGGAAGGGGTTTCGAGCGGCTTTAAATACAAGACGGTACCCCACATTACCCTGAAGTCCATCGCCAACAACGAGCCGCCGGTTCAGGAGACTCTTTACGACCAGCCCCTGGTGGACCGCAAAAAGAAGCGGGTGACCGGCCCCTTTACGGTGGAGGCCGTGCCCGCGCCGGCGGTAAAGTCCCTGAATGACATTGAATCTCCCCGGGAAGCCGATAACTCCGTAGCCCGTAGCGGCGAGACCCTGCGTCAGGCCGAATGGCGGGACGAGCTGTTGAAAACCGGCATCCGCGGCCAACGCGGGCAGATTATCGAATTTTCCCGCCTGGAGCCGCTGCCCGGCGCCAGATGGCTGCAGGTCGACGGCGAAACCAAAGAGGAGGAGCCCAAGCGGGTGGTGGTCTCTTTTGGCCCGGAACACGCTCCCCTGGAGCAGCGGCAGGTGGCCCTGGCCATCGACGAGGCTCAAAGCCTGGTGCCAAAGCCGCAGTTGGTTGTCTTTGCCTCCTTCCAGTTTGACCCCGAGGCCGCCAAAGACATCGACGGGCTGAAGTGGCCCGGCGTCACCCTGCTGAAAGCCCAGATGAACGCAGATTTACTGACCGCCGACCTGAAGAAAAAGCGGCCATCCAACCAGTCCTTCTGGCTCATCGGCCAGCCGGACGTGCTTTTACGCCGCGATAAAAAAGGGAAATACACTGTGGAAGTGCTGGGTTTCGACTACTATAACACCAGGACGGGCCAGATCGAGTCCGGCGACACCGGCAAGATCGCCATGTGGATGCTGGATACCGACTACGACGGCCGGAGCCTCTTCCCCCAGCAGGTATTTTTTCCTATGGCCGGTGAAAAGGACGGCTGGAGCAGGCTGGCCAAAAACCTGAAAGCCGAAATCGACGAAGGGCTCATGGAAAAGTTCCGGGGCAGCGTCTCCCTGCCCTTTGCCCCCGGCGGGCACGGGCGGGCGGCCGTGAAAATCATCGACGACCGGGGCATTGAGTCCCTGATGATCATGGAGGTGCGGTAATGGCCGGCTCCATTGATCACTTAATTATCAACAGCCCCTTTGAGGCGCCGGCCCGGCACTGGAGCTACGACCGGGAAAAGATGCAGTTCGAGCTGGCCGGAGGGCGGAGGCCGGCCGGCTACGTCATCGCCACCGGCCGCTCCCGCTCCTTCGACGACCCCGGCATTTTCATCGAGCTGCCCCTGGTCAACAAGATCCGCAGGAGAGTGGACCAGTGGCGGGAGAGCGGCTACCCCGGCGTAACCGGCATTACCAGAAAGCTTTTAGAGCACTGGCGGGACCCCGGGGAGCGCTATGACCGCCGCTTTTTCTTCTGCCAGCTTGAGGCCATCGAGACCCTGATCTGGCTCATTGAGGCCCCGGAGCATGAAAAAGCCGGCATCGAGATCCCTTCCGACGGCGGGGATTTCCGGCGCCTGTGCAGCAAGATGGCCACCGGTTCAGGCAAGACCATCGTTATGGCCATGCTTATCGCCTGGCAGGTGTTGAACAAAGTCACTTATCCCCGGGATATCCGCTTTTCTAAAAACGTGCTGGTGGTGGCGCCCGGCCTTACCGTCAAAAACAGGCTGAAGGTGCTTAAACCCCCGGATGTGAATAGCTACTACCAGGAATTCAACATTATCCCGCCGGCTTTATTCGACAAACTGCGGCAGGGCCGGGTTTTAATTGTCAACTGGCACATGCTGAAACCTCTGGATGAGAACTCCGGACCGAAAGTGGTAAAAAAAGGTCCGGAAAGTGATGAAGCCTACGTCAGGCGGGTGCTTGGGGAAATGGCAAACGCCGGCAATATTGTTGCCGTAAATGACGAGGCCCACCACGCCTGGCGGGTGCCGGCGGAGTCCAAAATCAAAGGAGTCAAAAAAGAAGAAATTGAGGAGGCCACCCTCTGGGTGGGCGGGCTGGACCGGATCCACCGGAAAAGGGGGATTTTAAACTGCTTTGACTTTTCCGCCACTCCCTTTGCCCCCTCTGGGAAAAAGGCGGGGGAGGAGGCCCTCTTCGGCTGGATTGTTTCCGACTTTAGCTTAAACGACGCTATCGAATCCGGGCTGGTTAAGACCCCCCGGGTGGTGATCCGGGACGACGGCCAGTTGACGAAAGATTACAAGTCCCGCTTCTATCACATCTACATGGACGAGGAAGTGAAAGTCGACCTGAACCGCAAGGCAAAGCCGGAAGAGACCCTCCCCGACTTGCTGACCAAAGCATATTACTTTTTGGGCAAGGACTGGCTGGAGACGGTCAAACGCTGGCAGGAGGCGGGCCAGAATACCCCGCCGGTGATGATCACCGTCTGCAACCGGACCGAGACGGCGGCCCGCGTCGAATACGCCTTCAATCACGGCAAGGTCCTCATTGAAGAGCTTAACTGCCCGGAAAAAACCCTGCGTATCGATTCCAAAGTGCTGGACGAAGCGGAGAGCAGGATTGATTCAGAGAACATTGAAGCCCAGGATGATGAGGAAGATGTTGTTGACAGGAAGCTGTCCAAAAAGGACCAGGCCGAGTTGCTCCGGCAAACCGTGGACACAGTGGGGCAGGCCGGAAAGCCCGGCGGGCGTATTCAGAATGTCATCGCTGTGGCCATGCTTTCCGAGGGCTGGGACGCCAAAACGGTGACCCACATCATGGGCTTAAGGGCTTTTTCCAGCCAACTTCTCTGCGAGCAGGTGGTGGGCCGGGGCCTGCGCCGCACATCTTACGAGGTTAATCAGGAAACCGGCTTGTTCGAGGCCGAATACGTCAATATTTTCGGCGTTCCCTTTACCTTCCTGCCCCACGAGGGGGGTGACGGCACGCCGCCCCCGCCGCCGCCACCCCGGACCTGTATCGAGCCGGTGCCGGAGAAAAGGCAGTATGAAATTCGCTGGCCCAATGTCGTCCGCATTGACCACATTTACCGGCCCTGTCTGGCCCTGGACTGGGATAAAGTGAAGGCACTGGAGCTAAAGCCGGAGGAAACGCAGATACGGGCTGAACTGGCGCCGATTGTGGACGGCAAGCCCGATGTAAGCAAGCTGACCCGGATCGACCTGGAGGAACTGGGGAACCGTTTTAGAACCCAGAAAATTATTTTTGAAGTGACCAGAGATATATACGAGCAGATGAAGCCGGCCTGGCCGGGAAATAAAGAATACCTCCTGTTCCAGTTGATTAAGCTGGTGGAGGAATTTATCAATTCCGGCAAGATTACATTTGCCGGCCCCTTTGACCGGGACGGGTTGAAGAAGCGGATCATGATCACTCTGAATATGAGCAAAGTGGTGCACCACATCTTTGAAGCCATTCGTTTTGAGAATACAAAGTCCATCGAGCCTGTTTTCGACCGGGAAAGACCCATCCGCTCAACCGGCGACATGATGACCTGGTATACCAGCAAACCCTGTGCGGTTACCCGCAAGTCTCACATCAGCCACGTGGTTTTTGACAGCACCTGGGAGGCCGGCGAGGCTTTTGAACTGGAATATAACGACAATGTCGCCGCCTGGGTGAAAAACGACCACCTGGGCTTTGAGATTCTCTATATATACAAAGGCGTGGTACGCAAGTACCGGCCGGATTTCCTGATCCGCTTAACGAACGGGAAGATGTTGGTGCTGGAAGTAAAAGGCCGGGACGATGAGCAGAGCAAGACCAAGCGCGGATTTCTGGAGGAGTGGGTGCAGGCGGTGAATGCCCACGGCGGCTTTGGCCGGTGGTGCGCCGGTGTTTCTTATAATATAGGGGACTTGAAAGGGATATTGGAAAAATATAGAACGTTATAATGGTTACTAAGACAATTTTGCGGGCCGGGGGTGTAAAAAAGGAGTATTTGCAGCAAGTATTGTTAATCAAGCAATTCTGCAAATTGTTGAAGAGTTGAACCGGCGTCAAAAATAAGATCCCTTAACAATCCGCGGTCAAGCTCTCTGTGGTCAGGGATTGACGGGGTAATACGGACACCAGGTTTATTAACCATAATCATAATAGTAGCCCTTGGTCCTACCCGGCGGCCGGGCAGTAAAGCTGCTACTGACACTAATCTTCAAAGTATCCTGGCATCCCGTATACCCGTAGCAACTATTGACGGCAAGACGTGGGGATTTTTATGTTACACATGCCTTAAAAACAACTCTGGAAGAAAATCTGGCCATAATCATAGAATCGGTTGCCTACTTGAAGAATCAGGGCTTGCAGGTATTCTACGATGAGGTATCCGATGCCCTGGCAGTGATTGTGTCGGAAGAAACGGGAATTATTTCCCTGGCTGTAAAAGGCTTTTTGGCCAGGGAACTGGATGAGGATACACTGGTCAGCTGTCTGATGAACGCCTTACAGCCCAAGCCGGCACGTTCTTTAGCCTCTTTGTGGCGGAGGAAGTAATTTTTTAGAAGGGGTAAAACTGTAAGTAATATATTTAACACAGAGAGGTCACAGAAATCAGAGGGAAATCATATTAAGTTAGTAAGACCAGATTCTTTGTGCCAACCATTTTGATGGCCCGTTTCATATTGTACACAATCGGGTAGGAGGCTACCCATTAATTGGGTAGCCTCCTGCACCACCGTACGTACCGTTCGGTATACGGCGGTTTCAAAGTTGACACATTACTTAACAGAGTAGCATTCCGTCAAACTGAGGTATCCGGCTCGTCTGAATCTCTCATTGGATAAGGCTATTAATAAAATTGGGCTATGGGCAGTACGCCAATAGTCTTTTCTTGTATTCCCCCAATTTTGAACCCTTATCATGCAATTATGCACCCCCCTTCGAGAAATCCGAATGGAGGGTGCATTTTTTTGTCAGGGGGTGCACTTTTGCACGTTTTGTCTGTTGGTCTTTCTATAAAAGTTGTGATAAAGGGACAAAATGGAGTGATTACAATACAGGCTTTATTAATCCACCCCTACCTGAACGTGACGAAACGGTCGATCTCCACTTAGGACGCTTTCATCTGTGACATGTATCACGATTGTTTTCCGTTTAGAGCGGGTTAAGATGTAATCCGTCATTTTTTATATTTTCTCTCAATCAAATCAATCGACCGCTGGGTCGGTTCGTATCCGTATTCATAGCATTCCTTATAAATCCTCGGCAGTTTTTTTAACCGGAAGTTTATGTCGTCTATGTCAAAGACAGATAAATCCAGATCATCAGTGCCAAGCCATTCCCGGTATTCGTCATACTGCCGCCCCTTTTTCTTTTTGAAGGCTTTCGCCAGATCCTCCAAACCGCCGACTCCGCCGCAGTCCTCGATTATGCCGAAACCTTCCCCTTCAAGCACCCGCGGCAGCTCGCCCGCGTATATCTCGATCTTTTCACAGCTTTCTAATGTCAGGCTCACGCGCCAGCCGTCGCCATAGTCGTACTTAAAGGTAAATTGCCACGGAACCCTATCGGCAATATCCTTTAAACGGTATTTACTCGCGTCATGCCATTTTTCGTTTTCGTTCTCGTAAATATCCTCGAACGGCAATTCAAAACGCCACGATTTCATCAAATCGGCAAAATCACTCTTACCCAGCACCTTTTCCAAGTCCTCGTCGGAGTAACGTTTTCGCATGTCTTTAAGGATTTCCGCGCCGTAATCATAGGTAAAGCAGAAGAGATGAGAGGCTTGCATCTCAAACATAGTCATCAGGATATAACCCAACTCCGCCATTGTTTTACTGCCGTTAACCTCAAACCGCCGCCAGATTTTCGGGGTGTAGTCCTCAAGCTCGGAATAAAATCTGTAAACCGGATGTATAGCCATCTATTTGACCTCCTGTTTTTCACGAGTTTTGTACAGCATATCGTTTTCCTCGCACCATTCTTTTGCAATCCTGAGGAAAGCCAAAGAGCGGAAGGAGTAATACGCATCGTTAAGCCCGGTATAATTCAATGCGTCCTTAAAATGCCGGAATGGTTTTCTACCGTTTAAGGCGCGGAATAATTTCTCACGCTTTCGGACATCCGAAGTTTCCTCCGCAAAATCTTTCATAATGTTATACTCGTGAATATCATACTGGTTCGGCAGTCTGATATAATCGCAGGAGTTATCTATTTCATCCATCAGTTCCTCATCCACTTCAATATAAGCTCCATCGGAGATGGCAACAAACTCACCTGTTGCCGTGTTCAGATACTGCTCCCAGTGTTCCATCGTTTCTTCCAGCTTGTCCGCTATGTCCTCTAAAAACACAATTGGTTTTCTAGACATATGTTATTACCTCCGGTAATGTGTGACCTTTTCCCGTTAAACTGGATACTCCAGAGTTAGCTTTTCGCCCTATTTCATAATTTTCCTGATTTTTAGATTGCCTGATGGTTCGGCGCCGGAGACCCTTGATTTTGAGCCTCCGTACCCGTGTTTCAAATGGGCTGTCCAGGGGCAGCAGAGCCCCTTTGCCAATTCAGGCTAACACGGGTACCCTCAAAATTAAGGGTCTCCGCTTCGCTCCGATGAACAACCTGGATTCACGGTAATTATGCTGCCAGTAGTTCTTTGCTTCGCTTGAATTCTAACGGCG
>LDZT01010991.1_pt1 | contig 11109 bp, 13 predicted proteins | sample 615521 | NCBI WGS metagenome assembly LDZT01 (sample SAMN03408292, study PRJNA278302) | terrestrial metagenome | isolation source: oil reservoir sample SB1 | place: USA: Alaska, North Slope, Schrader Bluff formation | collected 2011-09
AGAGAATGTCAAAAGATAAGAAATTAAGAGAGAAGGCAGAGGCTATTTTAAGAAAACTAGAGACAGAAATGTCAAATGTGAAGACCTGACCCCATAAGTGAGAACTGCTATTGACACACGTTTCATTATATTATATAATTTCAGCAAACACTGAAACAGTATATATGAGTGAAACAATGATTTCAGAAAAAGAAATAATTGACAAACTAAAACCAATTGTACAACAATTATTTGAATCTACAGGCTTAATAGCAGTAAACAATATAAGATTAAATGTTCGCAATATATTGCCTGATAAAGAGATTCAAGCTGATATGGTTGCATTGGTAAAAATTCCCAAAAGTAAAGTTAATTATACTATTATCTTTGAAGTAAAGGCTGCTGGTCAGCCACGTTATGCCAGAATGGCGGTAAACCAAATTAAAAGTCTTATCAATAATAGAAAAAATTGTTACGGGGTATTTGCTGCTACTTTTATTTCTGAAGAGTCAAAACAAATTTGTAAAGAAAAAAATATCGGCTTCATAGATATGGCAGGGAACTGCTTGTTTAAATTTGACAACATATATATAAGCATTGAGGGGCATCCAAATCCTTATCCAAATACCAGACCATTAAAGACTATTTTCTCTGACAAATCTACTCGCGCATTAAGAGTGCTTTTGTGCAATCCTAAAAAAGAATGGTATGTTCAGGAACTGGCAAAAGAGTCAAATATAAGCATCGGACAGACTTCTAATATTAAAAAAAAACTATTGGAATTAGAGTTTATTGCAGAAGTGAAATATGAGAAAAGGCCTAAGGTAAAGCTGTTAAATCCTGAATTATTATTAATGGAGTGGTCAAAAAATTACAGTTATCAAAAAAATAAGGTAAAAAATTTTTATTCATTAGACAATGTAGAGGTATTAGAGAAAAAATTAGCTGAATATTTTAAGAAAAAAAATACAACCTATGGCTTTACTCTTACTTCAGGGGCATCAAGAATTGCTCCATTTTTAAGATATAAAAGAATTTTCACTTATGTAAAAAATGAAACAGAAAATATAGCAAAAGATCTAAATTTAAAGGAAGTATCTACAGGGGCTAATGTTTCTTTCTTAGAGCCTTATGATGAGGGCGTATTTTATAAGTTGCAGGATATTAATGATACCAGGATTGTATCTGATGTACAGCTATATCTTGATCTACAAAGCTATAAGGAACGAGGAGAAGAAGCGGCAAGATTTCTTCTTGATCAGAAATTGAGGAAACAGTGGTAACAAAGTATGATTATGGTAAAAGTGAAGTAAACGCCTGTTTATCAGTGCTTGTAGAGTTAATGACAATTTTAGGAGAATACCGTGATTCTATAGTATTGGTAGGTGGGTGGATTCCATATTTTCTTTTAGAAAATAGCAGGAACGAACATGTGGGAAGCCTTGATATTGATATTGCACTCGATTTTCAAAAAATTTCTAATAGTAGCTATAGAACAATTTTACAAATGTTGAAAAACAAAGGGTATCAAAAAGGAGATCAGCAACCATTTATTTATTATAGGACAATCAAAAATGAAGAAGGCAGAGAAGTAACAATAGAGATTGATTTATTAGCTGGAGAGTATGGTGGAACCAGTAAGAATCATCGTACTCAATTAATTCAAGATGTGAGAGCAAGAAAAGTTAGAGGATGTGATCTTGTTTTTGAGCAATATCGTTCTTTAAAAATTTCAGCAACAATGCCTGATGGCTCTGTAAATGAGGTTACTATTAAGATCGCTGATATCATCCCATTTCTGGTAATGAAAGGAATGTCTATTTAGGAGCGCTATAAGGAGAAGGATGCTTATGACATTTACTTCACTATTTTAAATTATCCCGGAGGAATTCAAGAGTTAGTGAAAATATTTAAACCTGTTAGATCTGATAAACTTGTAAAAGAAGGACTTGGCAAAATTAAAGCAAAGTTCAAAGATGTGAATTCTATAGGTCCTGCATGGATAACTACTTTCCAGGATACTGTTGACGTTGAAGAAAAGGAATTAATCAAAAGAGATGCTTACGAAAGAATAAATACTTTTATTGATAAGTTGGGTATAGAAGAATACAAATAAGACAAAAGGAAAGTCAAAGGGATCCATAGCACAAAATGACACCCCGGCTAATTTGAAAATTGAATAATCTGATCAATCAGGATAGAAACAATTATCTTTATGCCAGAATAATAACATAGGGACAGAGAAGGATTTGTGGCTTGAGAGTTTTGCCTAGAACAAGTAGTATGTATGAATTAATCAATAAAAATATTTTTAGAAAAAATAAATTGTCAATAATAAAAATTTGACCTTTTAATTCTTCCTAATTTCAAGGATAGCATTAGATTGTAACAATTCGATTCCTTGCCAGTATATCATAAAATGATTATAATAATTTTAAAAAGAGAGAATTATAACGATAAATAATAAACTTATCAATCTATTTTATCAAAAGAATAGTACTACAAAAATCCATCCTTTAAAAATATAAAAAGTGAGTATTAATTGAGATATTTTTAAATGTCAGAATTTTTACAATCGTGGTGCAGCCAGGATAACAGTGTTTCTAATAATGATAATCGATTGTTTATATCGGCAGGAGGTGGTTTCGACATATAATTATTGAACATTTGTTTTAATTTATACTAAGCTTTGTAATCTTTTAATGGTTTTTAGTCGGAGTTTAAGTTGAAAATAAGTTTTCTTAAAAAACCGTTTTCAGCCGATGCATTTGATATTTTGTAAAGAAAAAAGGAAGGAGGTGAAAAAGTTCAAATAAATATTATAGATTTATAAATATTTTATAATGAGAGGTATTTTAAAATGAAAAGAATTTTAAATGAAAACAGATATCAATATTTATTGCTTTTTGTAATTGGTTTCTTTCTCTTTTTAGTTGGTTGTAATGGATTGACCCCAACTGAGCCAGTTATCAATTCATTTAGTACTGATTCGGGTACTATCACAGAAGGTGAAAGCGCTACTTTAAGCTGGCAAGTTACTGATGCAGATACTGTCAGCATTAATCAAGGAATTGGCACTGTTGGTTTATCTGGTTCTACTTCTGTATCACCAACAAGTACTACAACTTATACTCTTACAGCTACTAATAGTGCAGGATCAAGCATAGCAACAGTAACGATTACCGTGAATCCAGCTATCGTGGAGCAGGATCTCGTTATACAGCCTTCTCCTGCAGAAGGGGAAGATACCATGATTTTAACTGAAGCCCCTGATAATAATTATGGGAATTTTTCAAATTTTGCAATAGGGAATTTGAGTCTTACTATGTTGGGAAGAGGTTATATCCAGTTTGATCTAAGTGCCTTACCTTCAAATGCTGTTATTGTGAGTGCCGATATGAAATTATATCAGTACGAGACAGTGGGAACGGAAAGTTTTTCAATCAGTGTACACCAAGTAACTGCTGGCTGGTTGGAAGATACCATTACCTGGAATAATCAACCCGATTATCTTGCGATACCGGAAAGTATAGTTGATATTACTGTTGATGATACAACCTGGCTTTCCTGGGATATTGGAACATTAGTACAGGATTGGTTAGATGGAGCCGTTTCCAATCATGGAGTAATCTTAAAAGATACAGATGAACCAGTAGGCAATACTTATATTAGATGCTATAGTTCCGATTATACAACTGACAGTACTCTAGCACCTAAATTGGAAATTACATATTATGTTCCTTAGGGTTAATGTTAAAGATAGTTAGGGCTTCTTTTAAGAAGCCCTAACTGCAAGATCCTAAATAAAAAAAGAGCCCTGTTTTTCAAAGGGCTCTTTTAAGATTATTACTAATTTATATAGATTAGATTTTTTCTAAAGGACCACAATCTCCGAATGTGTTATCCGACGATGGCACTGTGTCATTCCATTCAGTGCATTGGCCCATCCATCCATCTGCCTCATGTTCAATCACAGTGATACCACAAGCAGTATCTAGTTCTATTGTTGCATAATATTCCTGGGTAATACCAACCTGATCTATCAAATTGACAATCACGTAATATTTTTCTTCGGTTAAGTATTTAGTAATGCACTCAATATGGCAAGTTGTACCAGAACATGTCTCAATAGGTTCTGTACAGGGCGTTTCGCAACAATTGTTAAATGGTTCTTCATTATAAACATTAACTGTCCAATTGGCTAACCGGAACAATCATCTCCACAACAGGTAATATCATCCAAACAATCATCAATGGTCAAATCGGTTGAAGAAAATTTTAACGAACATCCTCCACAAGCACAAGCATCGTCAATATTTTCCACTTTGATTTTGGCATAAAGGGTCCGATTATCCACAATAAAGGGTAATTTACAGATACATTCATTACCACAGGAGACTACTTTAATCATAAAAGCAGTACAATCTGTTTGCCAACCGACCAGATAAGGTTTTAAGGAACCGGTGTATACGGTATTATCTTCATTAGGAAACATAGGAATTTCCAAATCAAACAATCCAATATCTTTTCATTTATCTATGATTACCTCTTCGATAACGGTGTCAATAGCTCCATAGACAAGACCCCCAAGATAGGCTTCTGTTCCTTCTGCTGGGGTTGGATAAGTAATGGTTAAAATAATATCATCATATAGATATAACTCTTCGGGTTTTATCCATATCATAAACATTTAAACCTCTAATATAGGTTATGCCATCAATTTCTACGGGACCGGATAATGTTATTTCAGGACAAGAGCCCTCAGTAAGGGGTTCTCCCTCACCCTCACCTTCGGCTGGTGTAATACCTTCACAACCGGTAAAAATGAATATGGCCAATACCATGACAAATAAAAGCATTAAAATTTTTTTCATCGATGAAAAAAATCCTTTCTATAATTTTTGTCTACATAACTTTATAGTATTACCAGAATTATTAATATATCACCCCTTTCTTGTTAAAATAAAGCTTCACTAATTTATTATACGAATATTCATTAAAAAAGTTATTATAAATTGGAAAAATAAAAAAATTTTTAACTTTTTAGAAAAAGCAAAGGGTCTATAATTGAAAAATACCATGCAAATATAAAATATCTGATCAATCATTATAGTAAAAAATATAGAAAGATGGGATAAAATTTAAGAAAGCCTAAATATAGGAATATAAAACATAGCAGTCTGATTTCTATATTTAGGCCTTACCTGATAAATAATTTATCTTAATATTATTATTTTGCTAGCTGATATATATTAAAGACATCGTTCTCATTTAATTTTTTAAAATTCCCAACTGCTCCTTTACTTGTACATCTTCTAGCCATTTCTCTGAATCGATCATCTCTAATGTCAAGGTCTTGTAATGTTACTGGTAAGCCATGTTCTTTGAAGAATGATTGCAATTGCTCGATACCAGCTAAAGCAGTTTTTTCAATCTGTTCAAAATCAGGATCGATATGCCAAACCCGATGCGCAAATTGTGCAAATTTATTTATATTGTCCTTATAGACATATTTCATCCAAGCAGGCATAATTGCCGCTAATCCTGCACCATGTGGAATATCATAAAGTGCACTGAGTTCATGTTCTATCTTATGTGAAGCCCAATCTCCCACACGTCCCGAAGAGAATAAGTCATTATGAGCAACAGTACCAGCCCACATAATTTCAGCTCGAGAATTATAATCAGAAAGATTGCTCAGCACCAGAGGCGCATGTTTAATAACACTTTGTAAATTGCCTTCAATCAATCGGTCACTCAAATCAACGTGGCTCTCTTGAGTAAAATACCTCTCCATAAGATGAGCCATAATGTCAGCAATACCGACAATTGTTTGATATTTGGGTAAAGAAAAAGTATTTTCTGGATTTAAGATAGAAAACCTTGGTCTGAGCTCCTCAGACTTTATATCCATTTTGAGCCAACCCTCCTCATTGGTTATAACTGCAGCAGGGCTTGACTCACTTCCTGCTGCGGGTATAGTTAAGATTGTTCCCACAGGGAGTGGTTTACTAACTTTTGCTTTTCTAAGGCATAGATCCCAGACATCTCCTGAATAATTAACTCCTGCAGCAATAGCCTTGGAAGAGTCGATAACGCTACCTCCACCCACTGCAAGGATAAAAGAAATATTTTCTTTACGACATATATCAATACCCTCTTTAATTAAAGAAAGGCGGGGATTTGGTTTAACCCCTGACAACTCGATATAATCAATATTCTCTTCTTTTAATATTTTCTTAACACGATCATAAAGACCTATCTTTTTTATACTCCCTCCACCATAATGAAGAAGTATTTTTTGGGAATATTTTTTTATTTCTTCTCCTAGTTTTTCTTCTGCATTTCTACCAAAAATAATTTTTGTCTGATTTTGAAAAGTAAAATCCTTCATTGTATCCTCCCTAATAATTTTGCTTGGTTTTCTTAAAATATCATAGTTATTATGAAAATACAATTTTAGCTAATTATATGTATAGGGAGACCCAAATAACATAAGAAGTGGTAAGAACAAACCAGAGAACAATCTTTTGACATAATATTAACCGTACTCTTTAATATGACAGTAATTATCTCAAAGTAGCAATAGTCATACTGTTTTAGGTAAGGATTGTTACCCAGGGTAGCATAAATAATTTAGAGTTTCTAATATAAAATTAAAATAGGGGGAGGCTATAATTGAAACATAACATTTAACTATAAGATAATCTGAACAACCAGAATTGTCAAAAAATTATCTTTATGCCAGAATAATAATATAGAGTAAAAGAGAGCCTTCGTTTCTTCGGAGAGGAGATTGTTTTGCTACAAATAAATGAGCGACAAAATATAACTAGACTCATTGGCTCCTGGAGTGGAGGCAAAGACAGCTGTTTGGCCTGCTATAGGGCATTGAAAATGGATTATCAAATAGATTTCCTTTTAAATTTAATTTCCAAAAAATACCAAAGATGTTGTTTTCATGGTATTCAGAAAGAACTCATTGATTTACAAGCCCAATTGATTGGTATTTCTCTATTCCAAAAAGAGGTTAGTGATGATATGCATCTGTATGAAAAGGAATTCAAAGAAGCAGTAACAAACTTAAAGACAAGAGGGGCTAAAGGTATGGTTTTTGGAGATATCTATTTAACAGAGCATAAGAACTGGGTGGAAAGGGTATGTCAGGAATTAGAGATAAAAGCAATAGAACCACTCTGGCAAAAAACGCCAGAGGAAGTTATTGAAGAGTTTATCAATTTAGGTTTTAGAGCAGTAGTTGTTAGTGCCAAGAAGGAATTATTTAATAAAGACATTATAGGTCGAATAGTAGATCGAAAATTTGTAGAAGAGCTGAAAAAAAGAGATATTTGTCCGTGCGGTGAAAATGGCGAATACCACACCTTTGTAATTGGCGGTCCTATTTTCAAAAAAGGAGAAATAGCTATTACACAAAGCCAGGTAATTTTAAGAGAAGGTTTTTGGCCACATTGGTTTTTGGATATTCAGGATTATAAGGTAACCCCACAGGGTAAATCTAGTGGGGTTGATATTAAAAAACTACACAGATATTCCTGGCAGCATTAAATTTTGCAAAATAAGGAGCAATTAGTTAGCATTATATATGATAATAGAAATAATAATGAAACAAGGACGAAAATAAGGTTACGTGGTATGGCAAGATTTAAAAAGATATTTGATTGGCGTTTCAGGGGTAAATGGTTAAACTATGTTGCTCAAAGTGCCATGGCGGCAGTTGCTATATTAATTGTACTTGTTACATTACATCAACAGAATCTACTAGTTGTTGCTTCATTGGCAGCAACGGCATTTACTATTTTTATAATGCCTCACAATATCACAGCTTCGATGCGGAATGTAGTAGGTGGCTATATTATTGGGGTAGCGTTCGGCTCATTATTTGCAATAATTACTTTGGAATCTGGATTGGGGCAAGACCTACTTTATGCTCTGGCAGTTGGTTGTTCGACATTTGTAATGGCCATTACCAACACAGAACACCCACCAGCTGCTGGTACTACCCTGGGTGTAGTTTTTGCAGGATTTTCTCTACGGTTAATTATAGGGATTGCTGTGGGTGTTGGAATACTAACAATTGTTCATTGGCTTTTAAAGCCTGTATTAGTTGACTTAATTGCATCATCGGGAAAAATTTAATGTCCTGACTTAAAAAACTGCTATTGCTTCATATATGTTTAACTTTTTTGGGTTTCACTTTTAATCTATAATTTAAATATCCACTTATTATAATTAGAAGACCTCCAATAATGCTTAAGTAATCTGGGAATTCTTGAAAAAATATTAAACCAAATATACTTGCAAAAAGAATTTGAGAGTAAGTATACAAAGATAATACGTTGGCTTCAGCTAATTGAAATGCTTTTGTAATAGTTGTCCAGGCGATTATAGCAAAAATACCGATTGAAATTAATATAGAAAGTTCCATAAAATTGGGTGGCTGATAACTTTTTTGAAACAATAGAATTGCTAAACTTCCTATGCCTGAAATATAAGAAATTGCATTAGTAATGACTAAATGGTGGTCTGATAGTCTTAAATATCTCAAATTGATATGAGAAAAGGAAATAAAGACTGCAGCAATGAGTGCAACAAGAAAGGGGAATATTTCATTTTGAAAACCTGGCTTAATGACCAATGTTCCACCAAAAAAAGCCAGAAGGAGAATTGGAACCCTTTTAAAATGAAGTTTTTCTTTTAAAAATATTCCAGAAAGAAAGAATACTATAAAAGGACTTAAACGGTGGATAATTGTTGCATCAGCTAAAAGCATTACAGTAAAAGTGTAAAATTTTGTTAATTGGGCAGATAAACTAACAAAACCGTTAATTAGAAGAAGAGCCTTATTGTTCCCGAAGATTGGAATTCTCAATTTCATCAATATAATTGGCATGATAATCATAGTTGGTAGATTTTGGAAGAACATTATTTCCATTATAGGTAAATGACCTATTTTTTTAACTAGCATAGACATAAATGATAAACATAATGAAGAGATGATGATAAAAAGTATGCCTAAACTTCTATTGTCTCTATGGTAAGCATTCATTTAGAATTCTTTCTTGACCTTTTTGAAAAATATAAAGCAATATCTAAAATAATTTTCTGATAATGCCTTAGAAAGCATTATAACATAGATCTTAAATTATTCTATACTTGTAGGTAATTTTTTAGGAAACAATCTTGTTGCTTTTGCCGGAAAAATCCTGTTTTTCTATTAACTATATATTAGATATTAGCATATTAGCTAATTTAGACCAAACGAAAATTTTACTAATATATCCTATCAAGATCTAGCTCTCTCTGTTGTAATCAAAGATTCACCTCTAAAAAAGAACATTTTCGTGTTTTGAATAGTAATATTTAAAGAAGTCTTGAGCAAGTAATAAGGATAGTATGTATAATCAAAATACCTTAGGGTAGTTTCTTGAATAAGTTTCAAATAAATAGTATAAAGACAATAAAATTAAAAATATTTTATTTAGGGTTAGAATGTGTTAGATATGATAGTTAAACAGGCATTATTGCTAATTGGTATGCAAGAAGAAGGATTGTTTTTTCTTTGCTTAATGAGTCTAAAGTAACAGAAGTTCCTATAACAGGGTCAGTTTCCAAGAGATGTATCAAAGCAGTCTGTCTTGATGTGCTGGAGATGGAGTTTTCAGAGGATGAAGGTAAAGATTTTAAAGGCAATTTTGGGGATTTATATTATTCTGGCAATTCTCCTGGCAGGATTAAATTATGGTTATGCCAACAAGACCGATTCTTCCCTAGCAGAATTTATTACCTGGTTCTGGTATTTTTATGAAAATTGGATTAAAACTCTTTTAATTATAATAGGCAGTTACCTTGCCCTGAGCATAATACGGACTTCTCAGCGTTTTACCATGAGAAGGAAAAATCTAATTGGTTTTTGTATAGCCGCTTTAGTTGTACATATAACCGTACCTATTTTACTTCATAATAATGAAGTATATCTTTTTGCCATGCCCCTGCCCTGGAGTACAACACCCTTACAGCTACTATATCCGCAATCTTCCATTTATCTTAGCAGATATCCACTATGGGGATTGGAAGGAGTGACTGTTGTACTTGTCTTTTAGTTTGTTACAGCATAATGGTAGTAGTAGGAACATTAATATATGGTAGACGATGGCAGTGTTCTATGATATGTTTGTTTAATGGATCCGCCTCTGAAATATTTGAACCAGCCATACCATTGATTGGAAAAAAGAAAAAATAGGTAAAAGAGCACTCAGGGCATTCACGCTGTTGAGGTGGCTTTTTCTTTTTGTAGCTTTATTTTTTACAATTTGGTGGATATTATTTTTACATGACATCTCTTTGTCGGGGAATTTCCAGTTTATCAGTCGGATGGAGACCATTAAATATCTTGCTACAGATTTATTTATGATGATGTTTTTCTGGGTGGCTTTTATTGGTAGGGGTTATTGTTATTATTACCCACAAAGCAAAATGCATTCAATGTAATCAATGTAATAGGGTTTGTCCTATATGTCTATTGATATCAAAAGTAAAGCCTAAAATAAAGAACCAGTAACAGATTTGCGTTGTGTAGGTTGCAGTCATTATGTTGATATATGTCCTACTAAGACACTTGCCTACAGTACGAATTTTTTGGATTGGATTCAAAAAATAAAAAATTTGAGGTAAAACATGATTTCAAGGAGAATAAAGATATCTATAATTATGGGAATCATTTTGGGGATATTTTGTATTATAGATGCTTCCATTAGGTCAGGTTTTCAAAGTGATACTATTTATCTGTTTTCTTTATGGTATAGCCGGCTGGTATTAGTATAATGATTGGCTTGACCCAACATAAAAACAATTTGCTGATGTCACTTGTTCGAGGAGCTGTTCTGGGGCTACTTGTTTCTTTTGCCTTCTATAGTGCTGTTGCTTTTCAAGATGTAATAAGCTTTCTGGCTGGAATTGTCTACGGTGTGATTATTGAAGCTGTTGCATTTAAGTACAGAGAGTAACATAAGCATATTAGAAAGATTTTTAAAGTTTGGTAGATTAAAATTAGCAAAATAATTTTTATTTTAGTTATTAATATTCCTAAAGAATGCTACGGTATTTATAGTT
>LDZT01008726.1_pt1 | contig 11106 bp, 11 predicted proteins | sample 615521 | NCBI WGS metagenome assembly LDZT01 (sample SAMN03408292, study PRJNA278302) | terrestrial metagenome | isolation source: oil reservoir sample SB1 | place: USA: Alaska, North Slope, Schrader Bluff formation | collected 2011-09
TGACCGAGTTTTTAACTCCTTTGCCGTTGTATTCTTGGTCGTCATTGTCTTTAAGAGCAACGGCTTTCTCATTTTCATAAGCAAACTCGTTAGGAACCGATACCACCACTGATCTACCATCATCAATCCACAAAAAAATCTGGATGGTAGGTAATCCTTGACTATCTAAAATTTCTCTGGCTTTGATAGCTCTAATAGTTGACATCTCAAAAATCTATTTTTGTAATTTTTGACCTCGTAATCTTTGATGTTGTATAGTTTAACAAATTAATTTTTATTCAAGCAAATAATTATTAAACTTTTCTATCAATTGTGGTCTTGCTATCAAACCTTGAAGATGATGTTCAATTGAAAATTCAATAAGTTCCTGATTAAACTCAGAGAAAATGAAATATAGTTCTATCTCCTGATCACAATCTCTCACAGTTTCAATGAATTTAAGCAACAACGGTTTAAGTAATCTAGTATTTAGAGTGTATTGCTCTGCTAAATCACTCATTCCAGGATCTATGCCATGCATCAGAGCATGGATTGATCTAATATTAACACAGATTGCTCCTAAAGGAGTGGTAAGATATTGATCGATATTAAGTAAATTTTCTGGAGTATTTAACTGAATCCAAAGAGGTGGTTGATACACCGGAGACTGCACGAGTTTTTCAATCATTGTCCACAGTTGTTGAAGTTCAAAGGAGCTACGAATGAAAGGCAATAGATAATTAATAGGCTTATCAATTTTGCTGTTAGTTTTTGATAGGATGTCTAATTCAAGTTTTAGGAAATTGGTTTGGTTGATGGCTCTAATGCCACCTCTAAATCCTAAAAAGGGATTATTTTCTTCTTGTTCATAAACGTCTCCCGAACCCAACTTCATCAACTGGTTAGTTTCTAAATTACATGATCGATAGGTTATTAACGGTGTTTTTTTTCCGAAGTGATAAAACTGATGATAGAGATTAATCAGCGATTTACTTACTGTTTCAATGAAAATCTCTCTTTCAGTACTAATTATTCGTTGAGGATGCTTGTTTTCTTTGATGAAATAGTGCTCGCTTCTAATGAGCCCAACACCTTGAGCCAATTGAGCAACTTTATTATCAACTTCATTGGAATCATTAATGGCAAGAAACAGATTAATTTTTGATTGATTCTTTTGATTCTTTTTAGCTGCAGAAGGTGAATATACTTTCCCAGCCGAAGCATCCATAATAATTGATTGATTATTGCTGAGCGTTTTTAGGGCACTCTTGGCATGAATAATAACAGGTAATTTATAGTGGCGAACTCTATTGAGTAATGGTTGGCTGTTCACAGCCTCTTCACAAATAATTCCCGAGCAAAGATGCAACAACTTTTGATGATCTTTGTTAAGAGATTTTACAACGGCTATCGAAGCAGGATTGAGATTATCTAAATCTTTTTGTTTTTTGATTAATTGGCAGTTTCCATGAATAAATCCCGGTGTAAGTGACTGTCCCACAAGTAATAACTGAAGTTGAGCGGTTAAATTCTTTTGTTCAGGTTCAAAAAAATAAGGTTTGATTTTGGTGATCAGAAACTGTCCATCTATCAACTCCCAGTGAACTAAAATTTGATTTGTGTATTGAAGTTTAATTTTATTAATCAGTACTGCGAGTTGAATAAGTTGCTGTTTATTTAGAGTTGGCTTATTTTGTAAATCTCGACTAACTTTTTGAGACTCAAGTAGGTCTGTTGATCTAATCAATGCTTTTTTCTTTGAAGCGATGTGTTGGTCAACCACCCTCCAACTTCGACGATCTATAAAAAAATGATCACATTTATTTAGAGATTGATTAGAATCAAAAACTCCATAAACTGCTTGAATAGTTAGTCTTGATTTGTCACCAGTATTGATATCCATGCTATAGGCATATCCTGAAGCTGCTGGCTGAAACTGAGCTTGAATGATTATAGCTACTGGATACAAATTATTTCTTTTTAGGTCTGAGGGATCGATATTTCTTGCCCACAGTTTAAGTATCGACTCCATCATGTTGGCATCGCCTTGAATGTTATCTTCTCGCTTGTAGTCTACTGGTTGACCATCAATTGGACTGGCTGTTAGTCGAATAAAATCGCTTTCAAAATTATCGTGATACAGCTTTAGAATTTTTCTAGATACATTGTTTGGAAAGGCTTGATGGAGAATTAATTTTTGAATCTCTTTAACAACTTTATCTAGCTCTGTGTTTGAGTTTAGATTAGTTGTTCCAATAAGCTGTTGAACCTTTTCATCTAGATGATTATGTTTGGCAATTAATTTCAAAGTAGAGATAGGGAGACAGTATGTTTGGGGAAGAGGAATACCTTGTGAGGCCAATTTTGACAGATCTGCAGCATAGGATCCAATCTCTTTTGTTGGATAATTTAAGAATTGCTTAGTTGGGTTTACGGCAGGCATAAGACTTGCAAATTGTGCGATCTCGGTAGTTTCAGAGAGAAACCACAACAAACTTGCTTACTCATCATAGCTCAAAAAATTACTTGAATAAAGAGATGAATTATTGTTACGGATGATATTGATAACAGTAGGATAAATGAAACTTAGATTACTTAATGGAGTTGGGCTTCCTCTTTCTTTAACTCATCTTTGAACCAATCAACCATCGGAATTTTGCTGGGATTGATCTCGTTAATAACTGCTAAGTAGAAGTTGGTGAAGGCGCTGAGAGTGATCAGTTCGAAAACTTGAGCTATTTTAGTTTTATTTTTCAGTTTGATGGCTAGTGACATGCAGCCTTGTTTTTCCACAGCTTCTTGGGTTAAGGTCATTCTTAGTTGATTTTTTTGATGATACAGATGAGAAGTGAAGAACAAAAAGATGTTGTCTAGCCGATTACTTTTTGGAAGTTCTAAGCTTTCCAATAGATGATGATTCATTTCTGGAATCTGATAGTAGGTGGCGAAGGTTTTAGCATTTTCATTGAATTGGTTTGAGGCCACGTGGGCTGCTCCTGTTAAAAATTCTGCAGCAATGAGATTAGGTTTTCGATCAACCAAAGCAAAAGTGAGTGATTTGGCTGGATTTTGATCAACCCCAACCTCCACTGTGCATTGATGCATGGTGGTCAAAACTGCCTCTTCAGCGCTTCTTATTTCTTCATCTGTTAGTTTGATTAATTTTGCTTGAGTTAGAAGCCCAATCAATCCAATGATGGCATATCCTATCGCCATGCGCGGCTGCCCTGAGGGATTGTATTTTGGATCGATTAGATAAATTGGATAATTTTGTTTTGAGGCAATCTCTTTAAGTTTACCACCTGCAGTAATAACTGCAATTTGTGCGTTAAGTTTTTCTGCTTGTTGGGCACAGGCTAAAATCTCTTCAGTATTGCCTGAATAACTGGACAGGATAACAAATGTTTCTTCTGAAACATAATGAGGTAATGTATAGTCGTTAACAATTTCTAGTGGAATGGGTAAGCTATCTTTAAATAGATGCTTAACGACGCTGGCCCCAAGGGCAGAACCACCCATTCCTGCGACCACAATCTGAGTTGGTTTATGTTTTAGTTGAATCCGGAGAGTCTGAGTTTCTTCCCAGGCATGTTTAATTTGATCTGCCAGTGCTTCGATTGAACCGAGCACATCTTCTTGATCTATTTTTTTAATCTCTTCTCTAGAATTGATTAAGTTGGTGTTAATACTCATACTTGGTGATGTGATTAATAAAGTTATATTTAATTTAGGTCAGTTTATTTTTTAGTTTTTTTAAAAGAACCTTTACCGACTCAAAGGCTATCTCGTCATCTGTGGGCAGTTGATTGAGATCAAACCATCTTAGCTGTGCTACATCGTCCTTAGCTTTCGGCTCTCCTCCTATTACCGAAGCAACCAAAGCGACGGTGAAGGTTGGTTTGCCTTGGTATGTGTCTTCTAATGTACCAAGAATATAATCGATTTTAACATCTAAATTTGATTCCTCTTTCGCTTCTCTTATCGCTCCCTTCTCTACACTTTCCTCAGGTTCAACAAAGCCACCGATGGCATCCCAATAGCCTTTTTGCGGATCGATTTTTCTTTCTCCTAAAAGAAGCTCGTTCTTTTGATTAAGAATAAACACAGCTGTGGCAGGGGTAGGAGATGGATATACTCTAAACTGACACTGTGGACAGTGGAGATGCTCCTCCTTTTTTTCAAAACGTGTCCCACAGCGGGGACAAAAAATATAGTTTTTAGCAAAGTATTGATGCATATGTAGAGTAGTATAACTTTATCACAGCTAATAACCGATGTGGCCTGCTGTCATTGGACAATGACAGCAGGCCACCACCAATTGTTACTCCCGAATAATCGCTAAGACCTCATCTCTCTTCTCGGCCATTATCTTATCGTTGATTGCCTCAAGATTGAGTCTCAACTTTGGCTCGGTATTGGATGGGCGCACATTAAACCAAAAGTCATCGTAGGTGATGGTGATTCCATCCAAGCGCGAGATCTCGGCATCAGCATACTCTTGGGCCAATTTCTCAATCACTTTATTCTTATCATCAACCATGCTGTTGATCTCTCCCGAATGAGAGTAGCGCTTGTAGGGCTTAACTATAGCTGAGATAGGCTTATCTTCCTGGCTTATATGATTCAGGAATTTCACCAACAGTACTAGGGGTGTGTCAAAAGTGCCGAACTCAAACTTGTAAAAGTAGTGGCCTGATGACTCTCCTCCAAAAATTGCGCCGGTCTCCTCCATTTTAGCCTTGATTAAAGAGTGTCCCACTCTGGTTATCACCGGTTTACCACCTGCCTCATCAATCATGTCTCTGGTTACTTTTCCGGGACGGATGTCATAGCATACCGTGGCGCCCGGATTGTTTTGAAGCTCAATTTGAGCCATCATCCCCCTTAAAATTGCCTGGGGCACCTCCTCCCCTTTTTCGTCAACAAAAAACATGCGGTCACCGTCTCCGTCCAAAGCAATACCTAAATCAGCTTTTTGTTTAAGTACCTCTTTTTGGAGATCTTCAATATTTTCTGGCTTAAGTGGATCGGCATCATGGTTGGGGAAGGTTCCATCTAGCTCGAAATAAAGAGGTATCAATTCACAAGGAAGCTCCTTGAATATAGCCTTCATATCAAGAGCTCCTACAGAGTTTCCGGCATCAACCACTATCTTCAATGGCTTAATTTTATCAAGATTAACCAGCTTGGAAACGAATTTGATTTGATCATTCATTACTGACTTTAACTTAACTACTTTGCCAGTTTTTTTTGGTTGGCGGAAATTATTTTCTTTGATTAGTTGAACAATATCTTCCATGCCTGTTCCCTCCCCTACCGGTCTTGCTCGATCTCTCACCAGCTTAAAGCCGTTGTACTCGCTTGGATTGTGAGAGGCCGTGATCTGAATTCCCCCATCATGCTGATAGTAAGCTACGGCGAAGTAAAAAGTGGGGGTGGTATTGAGACCTATTTGGACTACGTTAGCTCCGGCACTAGTTATTCCCTCAACTAAAGCCTGCTCTAATTCTTCTGAAGAAGGTCTCATATCTCTAGAAACAACTATATTAAGCGATTTATCTGGGTTTTCTTGCTGAAGCAACTGCACATAAGCTTGTCCCAAAAGTTTAGCTACATCTGTGTTTACTTGATCGGGATAAAGACCTCTAATATCGTAGGCTTTAAAAGCGCTGAAGTCGATTGACTGCATAGTTTCCTTTTAATGATTAATAAATGTTGGTTAATTAACTTATTTATTTGTTATTGATTGGGTGTCTTGAAGATACTCTTGCTCGGTATCCACATCAAACCACTCCCCTTGAAATGAGTAGGCATAAAGCTGCTTATCTTTTGCTATCTTGGGGAAAACATCCCTCTCAAGCATGGCTTTTTTCCTGATTGGGATCTGTTTTATTAAATCTGGTTCAAAGATGTAAATTCCGCTATTTACCAGACTCACATTGACTTCTTTATTTTTTGGTTGAAAAGCCTCTACTTGATTTCCCTGAATTAGAACATTGTCGAAGGCCTTGTGAGAGATTTTTGGTTTAACTGCAATGGTGGCTAATGCTTGGTTGGTGTAATGAAAAACGGCCATCTCTTGTAGATTGATGGTGGTGAAGATATCAGCATGAAGGCAAAAAAAAGTATCCTCAATAAGATTTTTAATACTGCGGATGGCGCCGGCAGTTCCGAGAGGAATGGACTCAGTAATTACCTTAATTTGCATCTTAGGAAACTTTTTTTCAAGAATGTTGCTGAGGTTTGACCCCTGATGATTGGTGAGAATAATTACATGATTTACTTGATGAGACTCTAGGTGCGCCAATAGGTGGCATATCAGCGGAACGTTTTTGTGTAGTCGAAGGGGCTTAAACCCTTTTGAATCAGTTTTTCCTCCTGCTAGAAGTACAGCTGTCTGAATGGAGGGTTGAAAGTGGTCCTGTAAAATTGTTTCAATGGCATGAGAGCGACTTCTAATCTTTTTTTTATCAATTACTTGATCAACCTGGTTAAGGGTGGAGGTGGACAAGGTAATGGTAAGTCTTTGTTTTGACACTCTTCATACTTTATCATACTTTTAGTAATAGCTGTCAAGTATGGAAAGTTAAAATCTATAGTTGAATAATTATTTGCTCAAGTTCTTGGGCTAGAGTTAAATTATTTTTTGAGCTTTTAAGTTTGCTGTCTATCTCAAAAAGGTGTTGATGGATCTGCAAAAGCTCACTGATGCTAAATTGACTCGCCTGTGAGCGAATTTTGTTAACTACAAATCCAGGTCCTTTTATCTCTCCTCCATCCAGAGCTTGGATCAACATCCTGACTTGCCGCATTAACATTACAAAACAGAGATACTCGTCATTTTCGAGAATGGCTTGTTGTAAAAGTTTTAACTGCGTTGTTTTTGAAGAATCAATTGGAGAAAGTGAGTCAAGCCATTTGAAGAGTGAGTTAGCCAGTTTAAACTCGTGAATTGTTGCTTGAGAAAACTTTTTTAGCATTGTTGCTGTAAGTTGCTTTTTTTCCCAGAGGCAGATCTCCATTTCACTTGAGTCCAGCAGTTCAATCATCGCAGCTAACTTTTTTGATTTTGGAAGGCTGTGCAGTTCCTCAATAACTAGCATTCTTGAATGCCCAAATAAATCGCTTTTTTGGAGCTTTTCCTCTAAAGTTGCCAGATCGAGGTCTTTGGCATCTGTCCTCTCAACAAGAATCTTGTTGTCTTTAGCTTGCTTGATGATTTCCAGCAACTTGTTGCGAGATTGAGTTATATTTTCTCCGTGGATAATAATCATTGTAAAGATTTATGATTAATGTTATTCATGGGTAACTCCATACTTTCTTAAGTATGATCTATGTTCCGAATATTCGGGGTCATACTGTGCGACCAGTTGCCAAAATTGGCGCGAATGATTACGTTGAACCAGATGTGCTAGTTCATGCACTATAACATAATTGATTACTTCCGGCGGATAATGAACCAGTCTCCAGTTGAGGCTGATTCTGTCTTGTCCGCTACAACTTCCCCAGCGTGTTTTTTGCTCGCGAAGAGTTAATCTTTGATATTTTACATTCATGAGCTTGGCGTACTGCGATAACTGCTTTTCCAAGAAAGTCCGAGCTGATTTTTTTAAGAATAATTTAAGTTCTTTTTTGATTATTTTCTCTTGGTTTATTTCGGAGATATGAGGGAAGTTAAAAATGATCTTTTCTTCTTCTATACTAATTCCCAATGGTCTTAAATGATCGGCAATATACATTTTGTTGTATTTTATGCCGAAGATCATTATTTGAGTATCTGACTCCACTTGATCTAATTGAGAGCTAAGTTTGATAAGCTGCTTCTTAATCCAGCCTTCATTCTGGGTGACAAAATCCTCGATTACTTTTTTTGAAACTCGTTTCGGAGCAGAAACAATAACTCGATCTGGAGGCTCAACCTTAAGAGTGACTTTCTTGACTCTGACTGGATGACGAAGTGAATATTGCATCAGTAGGTTACAGAATAACTGAATTTATTGTACAATAATCACTCAGATTAATGAGTGTTTAAGCGTATTAGCTAATCATGCCGAAGTGGCGGAATTGGTAGACGCGCACGGCTTAGGACCGTGTGGGCTTTGCCCTTGGAGGTTCAAGTCCTCTCTTCGGCACCACAGTTAAACATTGATTGGAGGCGCTTGCGGCGCCGCCTTCCGCCGCAAGCGCCGCATACGGAAAATTCGCCTCTCCTTTCGTTTTTTTATCCTTTAAACACAAGTCCGAGCCGTAAATTTTCAAAAGTAACTCCTTTTTGTCAAAAAGGTTATTATTCCTTGCGATTTTAGCCGCATTTACGGCTTCATTTATCCAATCTCTCATGGGTCCGAGCCAATCATTTTGCTTTTGTTCAAAGCGGATGTTTTGCTCCTCCAAAGTTTTAATCTGACCCATAATTTCTGATTTCTTATCAAGATAAATTTCTCGCTCAATGACTTGATCAAGGTAAGAGTCGAGGAGAAATTGGAGTTTTTGTTTTAATCCTTTTATCTTTTCTCTGTTTTCCTGAACAAAAGCAAAACAGGATTGGGCGTTATCTTCTTTATCTTTTTCCAACATTTCTAACATCCTTTTTGCCCAATCCTGACGCAAAGAAACTTTTTGAATCATAGACGATAACTGACTGTCTAATTCTTCTTGACGAATAAATAATTGATGGCATCTTTGAGTTTTAGATTTTTTGGTGCAACGATAGTAAGTGTAAGTCACGGTTCTATTTGTCCCTTTGTAATATTTTGTTTTCTGCTCACCGGTAATCATCATACCGCACTCACCGCAACGAATGAGTCCAGTAAATGCTTTAAGGATTCTTTCTTTTCCTTGCGGCTTACTCCTTCGTTTTAGCTCGGCCTGCACTTCATCAAAAAGTTTCTTGGCGATGATTGGTTTGTGTTTGCCTTCGTAAAGTTCACCGGAATAACGGAAGTGCCCGTAATAAAACGGGTAGGAAAGGATAAATGAAATTTTATCTCTTTTGAATAGTTTATCCCCGCGGGTGAGAATACCTTGTTGCGCCAAAAAGTCCGCAATATCACCAAGGGTTGAGCTTCCTTTTGCGTAAAGCTCAAAAGCCTGCTCAACTATTTTTGATCGTTTTCTGTCAATAACGATAGTTTTAGTTCTTGCATCATTGAGATAACCAATCGGTGCTAAACCCGGATATTCTCCTCGTCTGACTTTTTGGCGCAATCCTCTTTTGGTATTCTAACTCAAAGAATCAACATAATATTTGCTTTGCCCAAAAGCGATATTCAACATAAATTTTCCCTGCGGCGTTGGCTCAAACCAAAACTGTGGGAACTTCAAGGCTGTAATACGCCCGCAATCAATCAAGTAAATAATTTTCCCGCCGTCCACAGAATTGCGCGCCAATCTATCGGGATGCCAAGCCAAAATTCCGTCTGCCTCGCCTTTTTCAAGACGCTTCAACATTTCGCCAAATATCGGACGACCTGGAATTTTGGCTGATTGTTTTTCGATAAATGTCTCGATTATGTTTAGATTTTCTTGTTTTGCAAAGGCGCGCAATTCTGCAATCTGGGTTTCAATGCTCAAAACTTGTTTGTCTTCAACATCGGTGGACTTGCGGGCGTATAAAAAGAATTTTTGCAAGAAATTGGTTTCCATATTTTACTCCTTAAAACTTCAATAGCCGCCCCGGTGTGCTCAACTCAAGTTGTCTTGAATTGTCCGAGACGGCTACTAAAAAAGACAACTTTTAAGTCGAGCACATTTTTAGTATAACAAGTGGGAGAAAAATTACAAGATAGTGTCCTGGTCACGGACATTTGAGACAAATTGATTTTTAACTTGTAAGTAATTGTACTGCTTGTTGTGGTGTTTTGTAATCTAAAGATTGATGCGGTCGTATGTTGTTGTAAAACTCAAGCCACTTCTCAAGTTTGCAATCAAACTCTTGTGGATAATTCTCAGCAAGATCAATCTCATAGTTAATAAACTCATCTTGGACAGTCCAGTTAAAGCGCTCTACATAACCATTGGCTTTGGGATTTCTGGGGAAACTCCAGATATGTTCTGTATCTTTTAAGTTATTGATGGCTTGATCAAAGTATTTTTTAAACTCACTACCATTATCTGTTTGAATGGTGTGAATGGGATAACTAATTTCTCTCAGTATTTCCTCAAGAAATATTCTAGCTTGTTTTGAAGAAAGTGACTTAATTCTCTTAGCCCAAGCCTGTCTGCTTTTTAACTCAATAGCACAGATAAAAGTAATAAGTTCTACCAGCAAAGACAACATGGATACCATCCAGTTGTAAATAGCCCAACTTAATATCTTTTTGCCTTGGACAATATTTAACTCGCTTTACTTTTAAAGTTCTTCTTTTTCTTCTAACAGGCTTCCTGGTTTTAAAAAAGAAAGAGTATCTTTTAATCACCTTACCAATCCAAGATGCAGAGTAGATAGGCAGGTTATTCTCTTTACAGAAAATATCTAAAAACGGTTTGATTTTATACTTGGATAGTCTAGGATAGTTTATTCTTAACTCTTTGATAAATCCCAAGACTTTGGCTGGTACTATCATTTCTCTTGTTTTATGGGGTTTAGTGGACTTGGGAATTAAACTGTTTAACTTCCTGCCTGAATCATTAAACCTCTTTCTCCAGCGGTAAACAGTCGCTCTGGAAATTCCTGGGAAAGCAATCTTAACTGAGCTCCATCCAGATTTTTCTAGTAAATTAATTACCTGTAGTTCTAATCTGGCTTTGTCGTTAGAATCAAAGCACAGAGCGGTGTTGATTGTGTGCATAAACCAATCATATCGCTCTGTTTTGTATATCGGGAGTGTATACCTAATCCGTGATGACATAACGACCTTTCTATTTAGTCGTTTGTCTCAAATGTATCGTGACCTCTACAGATAGCAAAAATTCTTTTTCGCTTTTGGGCAAGTCCCGCAAAGCGGGACAAGAGATAAAATTTCAAAATCGCAAGGGATGTCCGCCAAGGGCGGATTAAAAAAACGAAAGGAGAGGCGAATTTTCCGTATGCGGCGCTTGCGGCGGAAGGCGGCGCCGCAAGCGCCTCCAATCAATGTTTAACTGTGGTGCAACTTTACAACAAAGCTCGGATTTATTTTATCAAAA
>LDZT01005303.1_pt1 | contig 11104 bp, 13 predicted proteins | sample 615521 | NCBI WGS metagenome assembly LDZT01 (sample SAMN03408292, study PRJNA278302) | terrestrial metagenome | isolation source: oil reservoir sample SB1 | place: USA: Alaska, North Slope, Schrader Bluff formation | collected 2011-09
CCTATTGGGTGTATACACCATATATGGCATGTGCTGGTATGTATAAATTTACTAAATTTATGCTTGAAATCGTGATCAAAGTTTTATGCAACGCTAGTGTTCTTCCATAGTTTTTCTATCCGAAATATCAAAAATGTATCCCTGTATTTCAATAAGTTTGCCGTCTTGATCAAACTTTCCAATCACGTTTTGCAGTACGGTAATCCTTTTTTCATCAATACATTGAAGGTCGGTTTCGTAAAATTCAAGCTTTTTTCTTTCAGTCAAAAGCTTTATAAAGTTTTGCCTCTCCTCATCATTGATAAAAAACGATAATAAATTTACCTTTAGTGCTTCTTCAATTGCTTTTAAACCAAACATTTGCGCAAAAGCCGAGTTGCAGAGAAGTATTTTCCCATCCGGCGACGATATGTAATTGCCTGTCAGAGCTTCGTTGAAAAGTCTCCGGAAATGCTCTTCGCTCTCCTTAACTTTTTCCTGGGATTGCTCCAAGCCCGAGAGCATGATGTTTATTTCGCTAGCGAGTTTGGAAAGTTCATCACCCCCTGTAATAGGCACGCGTGATGAAAAGTTCTTCGTTTGCCCGATTTTTATGACATGTTGTATCAGATTTGTCAGCCGTGATAAAATCATCTTTTCTGAAAGCAAGAAACTCAAAATAAGCAGAACAAATCCGGTAATTATGATTATGGCAACAAAATAACTATGGCTTAGCTTTCCCTGATTATAAATATCTCTGGGCATAAGCACCCTGAAAACAAGAATTGGTTTACCATTAATATCTCTTAGTAAAGAATATCCGGCAATTGAATCCCGGTTTAATGATCTGACCAGCACCGGTTTATCTGTTGATAAAAGGGAATAAGCTGTATTAAAATCGGAAGATCCTTGTTTGCCATAGACCTGCAGAGTCAGGGAAAGATGTGTTAAATCCGCCAAACGCTTTATTTCTACAGCGTCCAGATATCTGCCGACAACCAGAGTTCCGCGTATGGGACCTTTTTTTTCGCTCGTAACAATGGGTTGTGATAATACAAGCAAAGGTCCTTCCGGCAGCAGAATAATGGCTTTAACCGTGCTATCAGCGCTTCTGTGTTTCAACAGGGCGCTGTCAGGGTTTAAATATTCGCTTAACCCGGCAGGCAGCCCGGTAAATTTCATGCTCTCCAGGTCAAAACCTTGCCCGTAGACAATTTTTCCACTGGAATTTAAAAAAACCATCAGGTTTAGATTAAGACTGTTATAAGTGTCAGTTACAATATTGGTTTTAATGTAACGATCGTTGGCATCTTCAATGAACGTATATGTATCATCCCAGGCCGCCCAGTCACAGGTGATCCTTTGCAAAGTTAAAAACTCACTTGAGAGTGCGTCGTTCAGGCGTGCGACGTTTTTAAGTGTCAGGCTCTCCTCAAGTTCGACATAACCTCTTAACAGAACAATTTCTGAAACTATATATGAAACGATAACAGCTATGGCAAGCACAATAAAAAGAACAAGTAAATTTTTCATCCGAAGCGACAGGTTATCAAATAGTTTACTCATCAGTATCACCAAATCTAGTCACTTTCAGTTTGTCTTGAAACGCTCTTAAGAAAGTAACTTTTTTACATGTATGTTAATTTTTTAGATCTTTCTTTCCTTAAAACTATTCTTTCAAATAATAAAAAATCCTGCTTAAGTTACAGCTTCCCTTTTTTAATAAACAGGTGAAAGCAAGGATTATTTTTTAAAAGATTTTAAATTTAAAAAGTTTCTAAAGCCTTTCCAGCAATGTTTTAACAACTTGGTCAAAAGGCATTGACCCTAATTTATCCAATTTTTTGTCCATATTCGTCTTTTTCTTTATTTTCAGTGTGTTAAAAGAGCCTTCCAAGATAATTTGTATAGTCCGGTCTCTGTCCAACAAAACAGAATCAACCTCTAAAACTCCTGTCAGCAGCCCAAAGATGACCAGCGCATTTTGCGGAGTAAGCGGAGCTAAGAGGCAGTCTTTTTTAACGCAGGGATCGCAATCACCTGAAGTTGCGGAATATGAATCCCCTTCCCCCTGCGACAGTTGTTTTTGTATCTGAACTGCAAGTCTGCTAAGCTCCTCAGGTGAAAACACATTATCAACCTTTTAGACTCATCTGGGGGAAATTTCTATCGGCTGATCATTAATATTCATAATTTGTCAGATTGTGAAGAAAACGCTTTCCTTATCACAAAAAACAAAGTTAAATAAATAACCATTTAAATATAATTCTTGTCCTGAAAGTTGATATTCCTGCCACATTTATTTTAAATTACCTCACATAAAAAAACGGATTAGACAAACCTTATAAATAAAATATATTAAGGGAGTTGAATCATGAAAAACAATTTGCCTGCCTTAACAAAAGACAATTTGCCGGATTTAATAAAGTCAGTCTCTCATAACATAATACCAAAAGAATTACGCTCCTACGTTTTACCTGCGCTTGAAGAGTTTAAAAATGAAATGGCCGAAGAAATAGGCATCAAGAATTACGATATTATAGACAAAGGGGAACTACCTTCTAGGTTAAATGGGAACGTGGGGGGATCGATGACCAAAAAGATGGTTTTATTTGCGGAAGCCGTTCTGGCCTGGAATTACAAGAAAAAACTGGCTCTGGGCAATGAAGAGGAACAGGCAGGTAAAACGATCAGCGATGGATTTTAGATGGCCTGTAAAAAAGAATAATTAACTCATCAGTGATTTTTGCATCAACAGCAGAATAAAAGAACTAATTTTATCTTCATTCCGGTTTACTCCGGCATTTTTTTGTATTAAACTTAAAATACTTGCTTCTTTTAGCCGGAGGAGGAACTTTTTTGCAGGCTGAAGTGATTTTTACAGGTACTGAGCTCATGCTTGGCCAGGTCCTGAACACAAATTCGCAGTATCTTCAACAAATCCTTGCCTCATGGGGGATCGACCTGTTCTATCAGATTACAGTCGGTGACAACCTGGAACGTCTTGCCAAGGCAATCACACAGGCTTCTGAGAGAGCAGGTTTAATTATAATCAGCGGCGGCCTTGGACCTACCGAGGACGATCTCAGCAGGGACGCATTGGCCAAATCACTTGGTGTACCCCTGGTCATTAATGAACAAGCCCTTAAAATAATGCGGCGCCTTTTTGACGAACGCAATCTTCCGATACCAGATAATAATCTAAGGCAGGCCCTCGTCCCACCCGGCGGGATTGTGCTGGATAACCCTATTGGAACAGCGCCGGGGATAATTCTTGAGCACAATGAGAAAATTTATATCCTGATTCCTGGCCCGCCTTCAGAGTTTAAACTGATGCTGAACAAGGAAGTTGAACCTTTTATAATCAAAAAGCTCGGCAGCGAGAGGAAAATTATCAAGTCAAGGGTTATCAAGCTTAGCGGCCTGGGCGAATCAACGGCCGACCAGCGCCTGGGCGATCTGCTCCAAAGCGCAAATCCAACCCTGGCGCCTACTGCCAGGTTTTCCGAGGTACACCTGCGGATTACCTCAAAAGCGGAAAGCATGGATAAGGCGTTGCAGATGAACGCAGAACTCGAAGAGAAAATCCTCCAGCGGGTGGGTGAGTATGTTTTCGGAACGGATGACGACACTCTGGCGGATGTAGTAGGCAGACAATTTGAAAGCAGCAGGCTCACATTGGCTACCGTGGAGTATTTGACCGGCGGTCTGCTTGCCAATCAGCTAAACGCCATTCAAAACCCGGGTAAATTTTACAAAGCGGGTTTAGTAATCGGAAGCAATGATCCGGGAATAGAAAATCTCATTTTTTCTCCATTGCCGGGCAAGGAACAGGCCGAACAACTGGCTGACTGGGCCAAAAAAGCTGCCAATCCTGACTTTAGCATAGCGGTAACGGGTGAAATTAAAGAAAGCGGCAAAGGGAAAAAATTACGCGGGACAATTTACATTGCGACTAACTATAACGGCAAAACCCGCTCGGGGGAATTTATTTTGTGGGGGTTGCCCCAGGATATTAGGGAAAGAGCCGTCCAGTTGTCCCTGTCCACTCTCTGGCGGATTAGCAGGGGTTTTGGCCAGGGAGGCCGATAAGACTTAATCATAATCCACAACCACATGATTAAAACCAAAGAAACAAGCGACTCCTAAGCAGTCCTCATTGGACCCCTTGAGTTACAGTCCATAACATTGTCACAATGGATCGTACAAACCTCAACAGCATCCACATAATTTCCAAGGCATTTCAACTTGAACTAAAAAGCAATTAAAGCAGTAGGCAACCAGAGCATTGAGAAATTAATGCCCGTTTTATCTCTTTGCTTGAAACGCCACAGCGGTTTGTAATGGTTTATCTTTTTGTATTTTGGATTCAATTTCGGAGCATATTTAAACAAGGGGTGAAGGAAATGAAAAAAACAACTACCAGTTGGGTGGTTACAGGACTTGGCGCAGCAGTTACAACCATTGGAGCAACTGCCTTAAGCGGCCCGCTAGCCGCAGGAGCGATTGGCTTCGGGGCCGCTCATATTGCCCTGGGGCTGCTGGATATGGTACGCAGCAGAAAATAGCCCCCGGTTCTTTTTTGCGCCTCCGGGCGCACTTTTTTTTTATGAAATTTAATAAGTATTTGTATAAATTAAAGCCGTTTCGGGAAAATAAAAATAACGTCCTTTTTATGGACGTTTAAAAGAGGCGGGAAGTTGAGTTCACTTTGTGTGAACCTTTCCGCCTCTTAGTTATAGTAAACAGATATTTAAGGACAGGCAATAACCAGCCTATCCCGTCCCGCAAGATCGCTTAAGCATTCAAACTTCCATCTGGAAATGGACAGATAAGACGCAATTTCCCTTCCTTGTTCCGGGTCTATCTCCATTAAAAGAAAACCGGGCTGAGTTAAATAACATAATGACCAAGGAATCAGACGCCTGTACAAATCCAGACCGTCCGGGCCTCCGTCAAGCGCTTCCCTGGGCTCATACAGGCCGACGTCAGGCATCAGGCTGCTTATCCCGGATGTTTTAATATACGGCAGGTTGGCTGTGATTAGATTAATCTTTCCCTCCAGCCCTAACCCGTCCAGGGGAGCCAACAGATCGCCCCGGCTAAAAATCATCTTCTCCCGAACCCCGTGAACGCCGGCGTTCTTTTCAGCAATTTTAAGGGCACAGGGAGATATATCCACGGCATATATTTTAGAAAGCGGGAGTTCCCTGGCCAAACTAACCGCAATGTTTCCGCATCCCGTCCCTATATCAGCAAAAATTAAAGGCTTGCCCGGCCAATATCTTGAATACAGTTCAAGAGCTTTTTCAACCAAAAGCTCGGTTTCCGGCCGGGGGATCAAAACATCCCGGGAAACTTCAAAAACCAGGCCCATAAATTCCTTGCGGCCTGTCAGATAAGCCACAGGTTCATTTTTTCCCCTTCTTTGTACCAGCTTGCAAAATGCGTCTGATTCCTGAAGGCTTAACTGCCGCTCGCCTTCCCGGTACAGACCGACTATGTCCATACCCAGGCAATGGGCTAAAAGAACCTGGGCGTCAAGATAAGGGTCTTTTATGCCGCGATCATTAAGATAGGCCTTGGCCCAGGCCAGCGCCCAATTTATATTTCTGTTTCGGCTTTTTAATTTACCCGGCATAAGGATCAGACACTTATCTGCTGGAGACGTTCGGACTGGTCAGCTTCCATCAAATTAGCAATGATATCGTTCAGTTCACCAATCATTATTTCGTTCAGACGGTGACTCGTATAACCGATCCGGTGGTCGGTAACCCTGTTCTGGGGAAAATTATAGGTCCGGACCCTTTCGCTGCGGTCCCCGCTGCCTACCTGAAGTTTGCGCATGCTGGCAGTCTTTTCCCGCTGCTCTTCCTGAACACGGTCGAGCAACCTGGCCCGCAACACTTTCATCGCTTTGTCCTTGTTTTTATGCTGGCTTTTTTCATCCTGGCAGCTTACTATAATTCCCGACGGGAGGTGGGTAATCCTTACCGCTGATTGTGTTGTATTCACCGACTGCCCCCCCGGCCCTGTGGAGCAAAAGACATCAATACGCAGGTCGTCAGGGTTAATATCCACATCCACTTCCTGTGCTTCAGGCAAAACCGCCACCGTCGCCGCGGAAGTATGAATCCGCCCGCCGGATTCAGTAGTCGGAATCCGTTGCACCCTGTGCACCCCGCTTTCAAATTTCAACCTGCTGTATGCTCCCTTTCCCTCGATAAGGAAAATGATTTCTTTAATTCCTCCAAGGTCAGTGGGGCTTGTGCTCATTATTTCACATTTCCAGCCCATTTGCTCGGCGTAACGTATATACATGCGGAACAGGTCCGCCGCAAACAGCGCCGCTTCCTCACCACCCGTGCCGGCCCTGATTTCCATGACCACATTTTTCTCATCGTCAGGATCGCGGGGCAGCAAAAGAACGCGCAGCCTTTTTTTCAACAAATCCTTTTTTTCCTGCAGCTGATTCAGCTCGGCTTCGGCCAGTTCCCGGAAATCCTCATCCTCAATATCTCCCGCGAGCATTTCATTGGTTCCCTCTATCTCCTGAAGGATCTTTTTATAGTCCCGGTAAAGGGTCACCACGTCGTTGAGTTCCGAGTGGGCTTTGATATACTGCTGCCAGTGTTCGTAATCGGCGATAACCTCTGGATCACCGATTAATTTATTTAAATAGTCGTAACGCTCTTCCAAAGCATCAAGTTTATCGAACAATAATTTCACCTTCTTTAGGTAAAACCGCCTGCAGGGCTGAAATAGCCACCTCAGCCTGCTCCCCGTCCGGCTCCCCCGTGGTCAGTTTCTGCAGCCAGCGCCCCGGCCCAATAAACAACCGGCAAATAAAAAAATTCTGGTAGGCGGCCGAGAATTTGAGCAGTTCATAGGAAAGCCCCGCTAAAACGGGCAGCAGCACAATCCGGGAAAGAACCCTCCATAGAAATATTTTTCCCGGAAGAAGTGAAAACAAAAAGATGCTCAAAACCAGAACAATAAGCAAAAAACTGGTTCCGCAGCGGGGATGGTAGGTTGAGTGTTTTAAAACATTGTCGACCGTTAATTCCTCTCCGGCTTCAAAGGTGTTGATTACCTTGTGCTCAGCGCCGTGGTACTGAAAAACCCGGCGGATATCAGGCAACCGCCCAACACCGTATACATAAAGGATAAAGACCAGAAACCGGATTGCGCCCTCGATCAGATTCTGCAAAAAATTGCTCTTGACGCCGGAAACCAGGTAATGTGTAATCCCGGTGGGCAAAACGACAAAAAGCAATATGGCCAAGGCAAAGGCGACCAGCAAAGTCAGCCCCATCTCCCAGCCTTTTATTTCCTCTTCCTCGCCTGTCGCCTGTTCCGCCGAGTAGCTCAGAGCCTTCAAGCCGATCATCAGCGACTCGAAAAGCACTATGGTACCGCGCACAAAAGGCCATCCGAGGATTGATATCTTTTTACTGATTGAACTTACAGGGTTCAGATCCAGGGCGATACTCTGATCGGGACGACGCACAGCAACAGCCCACGAACCTGGTCCCCGCATCATTACACCCTCTATAACAGCCTGGCCTCCGTATTGAACAGAGCCCATCAATTAAAACCCCTTATCAAACCTTTTTGGGTTGTTTCAGGCATTATTTCAGGCCGTATTTTTTACGGAAGCGATCCGCCCGTCCGCCTGTCTCTACAGTCCGCTGCGAACCGGTATAAAAAGGATGGCACTTGGAGCATATTTCCACGCGCACTTCCTTTTTGGTGGATCCCGTTTCAAATGTTTCACCGCAGATGCAGGTTATCTTTGCTTTGTGATACTGGGGATGGATATCTTTTTTCATCTAAAAACTCCTCTTTATTTCTTTAAGACCTTAAAGATTATAGCACAAGGGGTCGGTCTTAGCAAGAATCTTTCCCTGCGGATGCTGTCAAGTTAAAATGGGTCGTCCCCTTGTGTCTGTCCGGCGCTAATAAAATAAGGCTGTTAACTTTCTAACAGCCTTACTCATTGTACGGATATTTTTTCCTGATCCTTTATTATAACTTATATTTTATGCCATTTTCTTTCCCGGCTCTAACGGAGAACAATTGAAAACTTCATCAACTTTTATTGTTCCGACACCCTTGATGTCCAACCCGGTCGATTCCTTTAAAAGCTTGGCGAAAGTATCATACAACGGGCCGGAGGTCTGGAATCCCTGGAATGTCCCTTTTACCTGGAAAGCGATAAAGGGCGGCGCCAGAGATACTTTAAAAGCCGTTACTGCTACTTTTTTAGTGGCGTCCAGATTCTTCATCGTTCTGGTTGCAACCCCATATAGATCCGCAAAAGCAAGAGTTTCATCATCAATGGCAGTTGTACTCCCAATTGGTGTGTTGTTCAAGTTGCCGTCAGCGTCAACTGTGGCCATTGCTTTAGGACATGACAGATCGCCAAACGTATCCATTACTTCCTTAGGCATTTTTGCCATTTTAACTACCTCCCTCAAAATTTATAAATTAAGTGTATTCAATTAATATTAATATGTCAATGACATATCTAAAAATTTAATTAATTTAGACAAGGACTTCATTTAAACGACATTTCAATAAAACTATAGAAAAATAGAGCTTAGATTAGATTTAACAGTTCCTTTTTTAATTCTTCATACTCTTTTTCCAGGGGCAAGAGATCATCCCGGTTAATTTGCTTTAATTCTTCGTTAAAAACACTCGGATTAATAGCTTTTACCGCATCACCGGAAATCCCATATCTGTTCAGTATTTTTCTGCCTGCAGCCTGAAACTTCTCCGAACTCTTTTTATAAATACCTGTATAATTGTCGTAAATCAGAAATAACCTGCCCTTGATCTCCTTCGGGCGGTCATCTCCCGCAAGGCTGCAGAGCCCTTCGATAACACCTTCCAGCTTTTCGTAATCGCCAAGTTCAAGTGATTCTATCAAAGCTTTCCGGGCGCCTTTAACAATAAAAGGCCTCTCTTCCTCTCCGTATTTTCCCAGGTCAGCTTTAAGCCGGTTTTTATCCAAATCACTTAAGAACTTGTCTGCAAGGGCCTTTCCGATTATAAGGCCTTTTTCCTCGTTCTGCTTTTTCAGCTCTTCCGGTTTGACCGATGATCTGCTGGCGGCCCTTTCCATGGCGATTTCCCAAGCGCTCTTTATTCTTTCCACCTTTTGTCACCTCATTTTACTCGCCGGATTTATAGCTTTCCTATTCATTTTATAATATAATTCTGCAAAAGGGAAACAAAACTAAGGAGGCTGTCCGGACTATTTATGGCATATAGAAATTACAAAACGTTAAGAATTTCAGACAACCTGTTCTGCTACTTTTGGTGGGGAAGAGGGAACAACTGCAACACTTACCTTATCTCCGGAGTTTTGGAAGGCGAACATCCCCATGTATTGATTGACCCCGGAAATACTGTCAACGAGTACCGCGAACCATGCGCCAAACAGATGCTTGCGGCGCTTTCAGGCGACGGTTTTAAGGTTGAGGAAATCGGCCTGATTTTGATTACCCATTTTCATTCCGATCATTGCTCAGCGTGTAAAGATATCATAAAAATGAACAAAGGGGATAATCATCCCTTTATTGCTTTTCCCAATAAAGAATACGAATTTCTGCTGGAATCAAAAGAAGGAATGCGCAGTTTTTACGGAAATTTGCTTGATGAAATCAAACCGGTTATTTTACTCGATGAAGGCGAGCTTAAACTGGGCAAAATTTCCCTGCAGGTGTTTCGTTCGCCGGGCCATTCACCAGGCTCATTATGCTTTTACTGGCCGGATGAAAAGGTCTTGTTCACAGGCGACGTTTTATTTTTCGGGAGCATCGGCAGAACCGATTTGATGGGCGGGGATCACCGGGAACTTGCCAGAAGCATAAACAGGCTATCCGCCCTTGACATTGAATTCCTGCTCCCGGGCCATTCCACAGAGTACGGAAGCTATGTTCAGGGTAAGGACTTAATCAAGCGCAACTTCCAGGCTGTGCAAATGTTTTTTTAATAAACGATCTTTAAAAAATCAGCTTTCTATAAACTCATTTATATAACCGAAGTAAAGGTCGAATCCGATCATCATCGTCGTATTGTGGTCAGCATCCGGAATGATGATCATTTTTTTTGCAGGGGATCCCAAACCATCAAACAGATCCTGCGCTTCCTGCAGAGGAACAAGGCTGTCGTACTGACCGTGCATAACCAGCGCAGGCAGGTAAATTTTGCCGAGCCTGGCCAGGCAGGCGTCATTGAAAGCGTCAAGGCTTGTACCCGGCGGAACAATGCCCTTTCTTTTTAAAAGCCTGCCAAAGCTTGGAAAACCGCTTTCGATGATCAGCCCCTTGATTTGGTCCTGGCAGTGGTATGCCAAATCGAGGGCGCTGGCGCTGCCTAGGGAGCGTCCCATGACCCATAAGCCCCCTTCATAGCCCTGCCGCAAAAGTATTTTTTTGAACTCCCCGAATACGCTGTGGGCGTCGCTGATCATAGATGTAAATTTGGGGAACCCCCCGCTTGCCCCGTAACCGCGGTAATCAACTACCATGATATTGAGGCCTTTTTCATTGTAATAGGGAGCAATGCCGTCATAATCCCCAACTAACTCACCATTGCCGTGAAAATAAAGTATATTTGGCCAGCTTTTATCTTCTGCATAAAAGCGGCAGGATATGGAAACGTTTTTCTCAACCGGCACGAAAATATCAACAGCGCCGGGAGGGCAGGGGGTAACTTCGGGGTACGGGTAAAAAATATTCTGTAAAAGCAGCGGGTTATCGAGTACCGAATAATCGATCACGTCAGTCAATCCTTTCCGGATTATTTTTACCAAAATAGAAGGAATCGCCTGCAAAGAGTAAAGAATTCTTCTTTGTAAAAAAGCGAACTTCACGTATAATAAATTTTCGGTGATCATTTTTCTTTTCCTGCAGCGGAAAACATTAAAAAATGCAAGAAAGAAACATAGCGGGGCTCTTTAAATCAAACGAGCGCCGGGAGGAAGTTAAGGCGGTTAAAACTTCAATAGCAATAAATATAAGGCTTTTAAAATTTAATTGACCCGGTAAAAATTTTTGTATATAATTGATCTTGCTGTTCCTCGATAGCTCAACGGTAGAGCATCCGGCTGTTA
>LDZT01012807.1_pt1 | contig 11104 bp, 11 predicted proteins | sample 615521 | NCBI WGS metagenome assembly LDZT01 (sample SAMN03408292, study PRJNA278302) | terrestrial metagenome | isolation source: oil reservoir sample SB1 | place: USA: Alaska, North Slope, Schrader Bluff formation | collected 2011-09
ATTTTGATGGAAGCGCCTGTATATCCAGGAAATTACAGGGGGTATTTTATGCTTGCTGATCGACAAGGGGAGCGGTTTGGCACTGGTGCTGATGCTGACGGGCAGTTATGGGTAGATGTGATTGTTAGATCTCCTGATGAAATCAGCTTTGATTTTGTTCAATATTATTGCAGGGCGGATTGGAAAAGCAGCGTTGAGGGAGATTTGCCATGTCCCGGAGACGAGACCGCAGTAGACACCGGTTTCGTTTCTTATCAAGAGAATCATGTTCGTGAAGACGGCTCTGTTGAAAATGAGCCGGCATTGATAACGAGTCCTGACAGCACAAATTATGGGTTCATCTACGGCATTTATCCCAGCATAACGATCCGAAAAGGCGATTTGTTCAGAAGTGTTATTGGATGCAGCTTCGACAGCCCGGGTTGTGATGTAACCTTTGAATTACGTTACCTTATTCAGGGAGAAGCAATGCGCACGATTAAATTGTGGGAAGAGGATTATGATGAGATCTACCATTCTGTTTCTACAGACCTCTCAGACTTGGCTGGATACACGGTTAACCTCATTCTATATGTTGGGAATAATGGTTCCTCAGAAAACAATCGCGGGGTTTGGATTGCCCCCAGAATAATGCGGTAAGGATTTGAGAGGGTAGATTGATTTGGATGATATGATAGGAAATGAAGAAATTTTCACAAGCATAAACACGTTACATCTTGCCTGTGGGATTGTGAATAATGATTTCGAACTGGAATACCTCAATCCCCAACTGGCAAAATTTTTAGAAATTTCACTTAATGACCTAAAGCCAGTCATTTTCTTAAAAAGCTTCTTCTCTGAATCAGTGTATGAAAAATTTACTGGCTTTTATGAGGACACAAAAAAGCTCGTTGAAAAGAGAGAATGGCAGGTTTTTGACTTCATAACGAATAAGGGCTCTCATAAGCGATTGCTGCTTAGCTTTAATCACAGAAACCTGAATTCGGAAAACGCATCAACGGGACTATTACTGGGAATTCCCTTTGATAAAATTAATTTTCAAGAGGACCTAAATAACATCGTTCTGAATCCTGACGGCGATCGCCTCAAGAGAAATACATATCAGATTGTTTTTGACAACGCAATCATGGGCATGATCCTTTTTGACGAAAATGGGTGTGTTGAGGAAATTAACCAGGCTATTCTTGATCAAATGGGGTTTGATAAGGAAAAAGTGATAGGCAAATCCATTGAGGATATTTTTTCTGGTGAATTATTAAACAAAGTCCAAACTTTGTTTGAACTGGTTCAAAAAAGCAAACGGCAATTGGTAAAAGATGTTATATCTCTAGAAAATGAAGGTGGTCATCGGTTGTTCGAAATTTCATTTTCCGGGTTTAAAGGGTCTGATGTGAACTTTGATAAAACCTTGATGATTTCCGAAGATATTACAGAACAGGCAGACACCCATGCAGCATTAATCCAATCAGAGAAATTAGCCCTGACCGGCAGATTGGCAGCATCTTTAGCGCATGAGATAAACAATCCTTTACAAACATCCATTGGCTGCCTGGGACTTGTTGATGAAATGTTGAATGATCATGAGAGACAGGGTGACCTCGGTGTTTATATTTCTCTTGCTCTGGATGAGTTGAAAAGAAGCGCCAGAATCGTGAAAAAATTACGTGATCTTAATCGAAGAACGGATCCATCAGAGAAAACATGTGTTGATCTGAAAGAAGTAATTGAAAGCGTCTTGATGCTAACAAAAAACCAACTAGAGGACAAAAATATTATCCCAACTTTTCAATTTCAAGGGAAAAAGCCGCTTGTCTCAGCTTCTCAAGATCAGTTACAGCAGGTTTTATTGAACCTGGTGATGAATGCCATTGATGCCATGCCTGAAGGCGGTGAAATTTCCATTGATCTTCACCACACAGAAAAACCACAAGGTATCGAAATCGATGTAAAAGATTCTGGACACGGTATGAGCAAAGAAGTTATCAACCGGCTGTTTGATCCTTTTTTTACAACGAAAGATGATGGATTGGGATTGGGGTTGTTTATCTGCAAAGAAATAATTGAAGATCATCACGGCACACTTATAATGAACAGCCAGGTAGGACAGGGTACAACATTCGCTATTTGGCTGCCAAAAGTCCAAAATGAGGAGTGAGTTGAATGGATAAAGTGCATACATTGGTTGTCGATGACGAATCTGGCATTCGGTTTTTTGTCGAAGAAACTTTACATCGTAGTGGGCACAATGTAACAACAGCAAAATCTGGAGAAGATGCACTCATACTGCTGCGGGATACACCCTTTGATCTTGTGATTTTAGATCTCAAATTGGGGGGGAAAACGAATGGCATCAAAGTCTTAGAGGCAATCCGATGGCGCTGGCCAAATACTTCCGTGATCATATTTACAGCTCACGGCAGCCTGGACAGTGCAGTAAAAGCCATTGATCATGGGGTTGAAAAATATATTCAAAAACCGCTGTCGCCGCAAGAATTACGAGAGGTTGTCAATGAGGTCCTTGGTGAGCGAGATTCAAAACAAATTATTACGCAAAATTCCAAACATAAAAAATTTAACAAAGGGGACTTTCAGATTGATGAAGGGCTTCACAAAGCCGAATTATCAGGAGAAAGACTTGACCTGACAAACAGTGAATTTGACCTCCTTCTTCATTTATTACGAAATGACGATCGTGTTATTTCACCTGAGGAACTTGTAGAAACTGTCAGGGGCTATAAACCTGAAGATGTGATTGAAGCGAGGCAGATCATCAAGTGGTACATTCACAGATTACGAAAAAAAATTGAGCAGGACTCATCAAATCCTGCGTATATTATCAATGTAAGGGGCGTTGGTTATCGCATGAAGGCTGCGCCTTAATTTCTCATTTTTTAAATATTACTAATAACCACAAACCAAAATCTAACTTTCCTTCGACATTCCAAACCATATTCACGCGTTAAACGAACATCATAAATGGGGTTGATGAATTATCATAATTATTGATTGTTCAATTATTTATGCTCAATCCCACAATTGCAAAGCACGGTTCTTCACATGGAAGCAAAAAACATTGTTCTATTCGAACACTACGATGGTGTCAGGTTTGTCTTAGAGAGAAGCCTTTTAAAATATCATCGTTACGTAAATATTCTTTCCTCGCACTGGAAAAAAGAAGCAAAAAAATTCATTGACCAAAACGAGGTTGATTTGTTAATAACCGAATTGAACAGCATCAACTCCGCTGGCCTTGAAATCTCTCGCTATGCCAGGGATATTGAGCCAGAGATCAAAATCATTTGGATAACTGTTCTGGGGTGTGATGTTTTCAGGGAACTAAAAGAAGGGTTAGGAAATATTCACTGTATTGAGAAGCCTTTGGAGATTAAATATTTCAGGCGTGATGTGATAAAAGCACTCGAAATGGAAAATTTACTGAATGAATCGAAAAACGATTGATAATCCAACCAATTTCAAACTTTACCAACGAATTTCAATTCAATACAAAACACTCCCCATGCGTTAATAATGACAATCTATATTAATCTTAAAATGATCAATATGTTCAACAGAAAAGAAAGGATATCACATGACGACAAAAGTTGCAATAAACGGATTTGGCCGAATAGGAAGGCTTGTTTTTCGTCATCTTATTGAAAATAAAGAATTGGATGTGGTTGCAGTCAATGATATCGCGCCACTGGATAACCTTCTTTACCTTCTAAAGTACGATTCGGTTCAAGCCAACCCCAAGGAAACCATCAAACAAAAGGAAAATGGGTTTGAATTTGGAGGTAAAGAGATCGTTTTCACAAGCGAGAGAGATCCAGCAAATCTACCATGGAAGGAATTGGGCGTTGAAATTGTCATCGAATCAACCGGATTCTTCAGGGATCGGGAGGGCGCTTCGAAGCACATCGAAGCTGGCGCAAAACGTGTGATTGTTTCTGCGCCAGGCAAAGAAGTTGATAGGACAATTTGTATGGGTGTCAATGAGGAAGTTTACAATCCGGATACGGATTTCCTCATTTCAAATGCCTCTTGTACAACGAATTGTTTATCGCCAGTTGCAAAAGTTTTGGATGAAAACTTTGGCATTGAATCAGGATTATTAACGACCATACATGCTTTCACAAGCTCCCAGGCATTAGTGGATGCGCCAAGTAAAAAATGGCGTAGGGGTCGGGCTGCTTCAGAATCGATTGTACCAACAACCACCGGTGCCGCAATTGCAACCACAATCGTTCTACCTCAGCTCAAAGGGAAAATGGACGGCATGGCTATTCGTGTGCCCATTCCAGCGGGGTCAATCATTGATTTTGTTGTCCATACTGAGAAACCGATCAGTGTCGAAAGTGTGAACCAGGCATTTCGTGACGCGGCAGAATCTGAGGGAATGAAGGGTATCCTTGGCGTTACTGAAGAAGAGCTGGTCTCAATTGATATCATTGGTTCCGAATATTCAGCTTTGGTAGATTTAGAATCCACTATGGCTGTTGGTGATCATGCCGTCAAGGTTTTGGCATGGTATGACAACGAATGGGGCTACGCACTTCGATGTGTTGATTTGGCAGAATACATTGCAAAAGGATAAGAGGAAAATTTATATTAAAAAGAACAGGAGCAGCCAATGAATAAAGGAATTCGGATCGCCAGGCTCTTTGGTATCAACATTAAGATCGATTGGAGCTGGTTATTAATTCTTTTGCTGATTGTGTGGAATCTGACATCAGCTTTTTCACAGGCTCATCCAGAGTGGGGGATGCTTTTCTCAGTTAGCATGGGCTTACTTGCTGCAATCCTGTTCTTTTTGTCTGTGTTATTACATGAATTAGCGCATTCATTGGTTGCCAAATCTCAAGGTATTCCAGTGAGTGACATCACCTTGTTTCTTTTCGGAGGTGTTTCGAATATACGCGAAGAACCAAAATCCCCGGGTTCTGAGTTCGCTATGGCAGTAATGGGTCCTGTGACCAGTTTGGTGATTGGTTTTTTATTATTAGTGCTTTCAGGCACTGGTGTAAGGGTGGAAAATTTGAGGGATCTTCAAATTATGCAGTTCCTGGAAGAGCTTGGGGCATTAAGAACAATAATGGTGTGGATCGGATCAGTCAACGTGATCCTGGGTGTGTTCAACTTAGTGCCTGGTTTTCCTTTAGATGGGGGACGCGTCTTGCGTTCTATCATATGGAGAATAACTGGCAACTTACGCAAAGCTACTCAATGGGCTTCGTACATCGGTCAAGCCATTGCATGGATGATGATTATGACTGGTATGGCGATGATCTTTGGCATCCGAATACCATTTTTTGGACAGGGGCTTATCGATGGCGTTTGGCTGATTTTAATTGGTTGGTTCTTGAATAATGCAGCTATCCAAAGCTATCAGCAGCTTGTCATACGAGATATTTTAGGAAATGTCCCTGTTAAACAGATGACAAAGCAGAATCCGCCGACTGTTCCTGCGGAAATAACTGTGGAAACTTTAATTGAAGACTACATTATGCAGTCGGATGATCACGCATTTCCTGTGATCCGTGCTGGCGAACTGGTTGGAATAGTCTGTCTCGATGATGTAAGACGTTTACCTGTGGAGGAACGGGCAAGTAAGACGGTTTCGGACATTATGACGCCAAGGTCTAAACTTGTAACTGTGAGCCCCGATGACCCAGCAAGTAAAGCTTTGGAGGAAATTAGCAATAGATCCATAAGGCAGCTCATCGTTCTTGAAAATAATGAACTTTATGGTGTGATACGTCGGCGGGATATTGTACGTTTCTTACAATTGCAATCCGAAGAGAGAATTAAATCTGATAATTAAAAAGGAGCGCGTGAAATGAAATTGGTCAGTACAGCTTTCGCTAATGAAGAAACCATTCCGACACGTTTTACATGTGAGGGTGATGACATCTCGCCACCGCTTTCCTGGAGTGGATTTCCAAAAGACACTAAATCTCTGGCTTTGATCCTCGATGACCCTGATGCACCCATGCGCACTTTCACCCATTGGCTTTTGTACAACATTCCAACAAACCTATCTGAATTGGAAGAAGGGATTTCCTTAAGTAAAAAACTACCTGAAGGTATACGAAGGGTTCAATGACTTTGGTAACCAGGGATATGGTGGTCCCTGTCCGCCGCGAAATAAAGGTGCACACCGATATTATTTTCGGTTGTACGCCCTGAACCAGGCGCTCGAATTGTCTGGCCGAGTGACACGCAGACAACTGCTTGATGCAATTCATAACAAGATCCTTGGAGAAACAGACCTCATGGGAAGATTCGAAAGACAATGAATTTCGTGCCAAAATCAATTAGGACATGATCAATGCCTGTTCAAAATTCAGAAATTGCGGAAATGTTTCATGAAGTTGCGGACCTTCTTGAAATTGAAGATGCAAATCCGTTTAGAGTAAGAGCTTATCGGAACGCTGCCCGTACGATTGAGGGATACGCCAAAAGAATTTACAAAATGATTGATGATGGAGACGACCTAAAAGAAATTTCGGGTATAGGTGAAGACCTGGCAGAAAAAATCAAAGAGGTTGTTGATACCGGTAATTTAAGATTTTTAGAAGACTTGAGAGCACGCACACCTCATTCCTTAATTGAACTGTTGAAGATATCGGGGTTAGGTCCTAAAAGAGTACAGCAGCTCTACCAGGAACTTAATATAACAAACCTTCAGGAATTGCAAGACGCTTTAAAATCTGGCAAGGTTTCTGAACTGGATGGGTTTGGAAATAAAACTGTTGAAAACATTCTTGAAGCCATTGAAGTAGGTTCTTTTGGTGAAAAAAGAACGCGTTATGATATTTCCGAACAATTTGTGGCGCCAATTTTGGATTATTTGAAAAGCCTGGAGTATGTTGAAGAAGCCGTTGCTGGGGGCAGCTTTCGCCGGCGGAAAGCAACAGTAGGCGATCTGGATATTATCGCCATCAGTGACCAGGGAGATGATGTTTGCCAAGCATTTGTTGAATACGACTCAGTAAACGAAATTCTTTCTCAAGGCGAAACCAAGGCATCGGTGTCTTTACGATCGGGTTTACAGGTTGATTTGCGCGTTGTTAAACGAGAGAGCTTTGGTGCTGCACTTTTATACTTCACAGGATCAAAAGCCCATAATATTCATCTGAGGAACATCGCCGTTGATAAAGGTTATAAACTGAACGAATATGGTGTTTATAAAGGTGACGAAAAAATTGTTGGAGAAACTGAAGAAGAAATTTATGAGTTCTTTAACATGCCTTACATCAAACCAGAACTACGTGAGGACAAAGGTGAGATTGAAGCTGCATTGAAAGGAAAACTGCCTGATTTGGTGAACCTCGAAGATATTCTCGGTGATCTTCAAATGCATACTACCGAAAGTGATGGAAAAAATTCGATTGCTGAAATGGCACAAAAAGCTGATGAATTGGGTTACGAATATATCGCAATAACCGATCATTCATCTCATATTGGGGTAACAAATGGTCTGAAACCCGAGGATATTGATACATATTTAAAGAAAATTGATGAATTTAATGAACAAAACGATGGTGTTTGGGTTTTGAAAGGGATCGAAGTTGGAATTTTGAAAGATGGCAGTCTTGATTTGCCCGATGAAGTTTTAGGAAAATTAGATATCGTTTTGGCGTCAATTCATTCTAATTTTGATCTCAACGAGGAAGAGCAAACGAACAGAATAATCAAAGCCCTTGAAAACCCGAATGTAAATATTCTGGCACATCCCACGACAAGAATGATTGGCACCAGAAAACCTATCAATCTCGATTTGCAAAAAATCATGGAGAAATCTTTGTCATTAGGATGCTTTCTTGAGATTAATGCCAGCCCGGAAAGATTAGACCTGTGGGATGATGCTATTCTAAGTGCGGTTGAATCAGGTTTAAAATTAGCCATTTCTGCTGACGCCCACCGGAAGAATGATTTCTATAACATGAAATATGGCGTCTTTCAGGCTCGAAGAGGATGGGCGTCAAAATCGGATATTTTAAATACTTTACCTTTTAAAGAATTGAAGAAACAGCTGCAACGCAATAAATAAATTTGTCAGACTTGGAAATAGTAATTCTACTTAAGTCTCAGTCTGCATCAATTAATAAGGAGGATATTTTGAAAACAGCTTCTGAAATTGTAAATTATCTGACAAGACACTATCAGGAAAAATCTGGATATGTACCAGAAAATTTACTTCCAGAAATAATTGATGATCTCGTGGGACAAATGGGACTGTTTTTGAAAACCCGTTTAGAGGAAGATACGCCCTATAAAGCCGTTTGGGATGAATTTGCGCAAAGTCCAGAAGATAACTCGGCTTCACTTGTTGGAATTTTGGAAGCATTGTTTGAAGCGCAACCCTCTGTAAGGGAGCGCATCAATGGCTTTATGCGAGAAATCACCGCTGTTGAAACGAAAGAATCTGACAATCTATCTCTCGAATCTACCATCCGCAGTGAATTAAATTCTGAAACAACAGGATTGTCTGCATCCGCTGGAGAAATTACAGATACACAAGATTCTAATAATATAGAGAAAAATCCTCCCACATATTTATATGGTAATGAAAGAGCGGGATTCGAAGCATCACCGCAGGCACCCATATCACAAGCTTTTCTGGTAGGAGAAAATGCTCAAATTGTTTACAATCCTGCAGCGAGGGTACAGTTCCCGGGCTTATTTGATCACCTTTCAAAGCTGGTAGAAACCTCAAAAGATTTAAACCTCAGGGATAAAAGAAAACTTCAGAAGAATTTAAAAATTATCCGTCTTCAATTAACGGGGAAACAAGCGTACGAGGAAAAAGATGTGACACAATCTATTAATGCGATTTGGGAAATATCCCCATCACTTGCAGGTGCTCTTATAGAAAGTCTACAAAGTGATTTAGAAGCTTTGCCAAGTAAGTCAAGGAGTTTTATCGTTCAGCTGAATAAACCTAACCATTAGAAAGTTGTCAATTAACAAGATAAAAGGAGCATTATGGATATCATTTCAAAAGAGAAACTATTACAGCTTATCGAAAGCCGCCAAGGAAAAGCAATTTCGATTTATATGCCAGCATTTCAGGCTGAACCGGAAGCCCGGCAAAACCCAATTCGATTGAAGAATCTTTTTAATGAAGCAAAAGCACTCTTAATGGGATCGGGAATGGATAGTAATGATATTCAACATTTTACAAGGCCACTGGCTGATTTGCTGGAGAATGAAAGTTTCTGGCAAGACAAAGACGAAGGATTGGCATTGTTTTTGGATGCGAATGAATTGCGTATTTACAACCTTCCCAAACATTTCGAAGAATTTGTTGAATGTGGAGATATGTTTTACATTGCACCTTTGATCCCAATTTATGAAGGTGATGGCCAATTCTTTTTGCTCAGTCTTGATAAACAACGGCCTAAGATTTACAAGGGGTCAAAATATCGCCTTGCACAGGTGGAGGATATTGAGCTCCCTGACAGCTTGCGAACATTATTTGATTCGTTTTATGAATTTCATGAACACATACAATTCCACTCCAAGACAAGATCGCCAAGCCCGGATGTATCGCAAGCAACTGGTGAAAGACAAGGAATCTTTTTTGGACACGGGGGTGATGATTTCGATGAGAATGCAGAGATCAGGAATTATTATCACCAATTTGATGAGGCATTACAGGATTATCTCGGTGATAAGGACGCACCACTGATCCTGGCAGGGGTTGGATTCTTGCATCCCATTTACAAAGAAGCCAATTCATATCCTTACCTGATGGAGGATGGCATAACAAAAGATGTAGGTCAATTGCCGATTGAAGAATTGCAGGAAGAGTCATGGAAAATTGTTCAAAACCAGTATAATTCAAATGTTAAACAGGCTTTGAATGTATATTACACAATGCAGGATTCAGGTGAAAAAACAACCCAAAATATTGAGATGATCGTTTCATCAGCTTATTTTAAGCGGGTAAATACGCTCTTCCTTGCAGAAAACGTACATGTCTGGGGAAAATTCAACCCCGATGATAATAAAGTGGTTTTGCATAAGACCCAATCTTCCGAAAATCAAGATCTGTTGAACCTGGCAGCCGTCCATACCTTGTTAAATGGTGGAAATGTCCTAATGCTCAAAAAAGAAGAAATCCCAGGCAAAGCTGATGCAGCAGCGATCTTACGATACTGAATGATAATTATCAGGGAATGATTGAGGTCCAGGTAAGTGTTTTGCATTGATTGAACTGGATATTTGTTATCAGAGAACCTGTTGATGAAAAAATGATTGAAAAGAGAATAGTTAAGATTTGCAAATAATAAATTTGTAACCTGAATTAAGGAGAATGCATCGAAGATATATGGAAGAAAATAAAAAAGAAAATCAAGTTCAGAATTCTTGGGAAAGTATTAAAAAAAATACTGATACCTTGGTTTCTTTTGGTCCCCGTTGCTTTCAAATCTCTCAGCTTCACCTGTCACTCAGGTGTATTGGAACAATTTAATCTCATAAATTAGAAAGGATTTATGACTAATAACAAAGATTTCCCATTTGATTTCGAGTTTTTCAACAAAACAAATCTACCGGATGTTGAATTTTATCAGACAGCATATGCCCAAATCATCGATGCTGCTGAAGGTCACTCTGATATAACAGGTGCTTCAGTGTCATTGGAAGAATTGAGCTCGGATGAAACCCCACATGCATACCAGGCTCGTGTTGTGCTGTATGTAAGACCAGATAACCTGGTTGCTACCGAAGTAACACCGGCAGCGCTTGATTCACTGCAAAATGCTCTTGATGCTGCCATCAAACAGGTGCGAAAGAAAAGAGAACAGCTCAGCAGCCATTGATTAATCAATCAATTTTTGCAATAATTGAAGAAAAGAACGACAAATAAAGGAGCAAAAAATGGTTATAAGAACAAAAACAATTGAAACAAAAGACCTGAAGTATTACGAGAAAATTTCAGACCAAACCGGCATCATCGCAGATGATACCGTAAGCCTGTACCTGAACGAAATGGACAGGGTACCGCTGCTGACGAAAGAAGAGGAAGTTGAATTAGCAAAACAAATGGAGGCAGGGCGGATAGCACGGGAAAAGATGCTGGATTATGATAGTGACA
>LDZT01005304.1_pt1 | contig 11094 bp, 10 predicted proteins | sample 615521 | NCBI WGS metagenome assembly LDZT01 (sample SAMN03408292, study PRJNA278302) | terrestrial metagenome | isolation source: oil reservoir sample SB1 | place: USA: Alaska, North Slope, Schrader Bluff formation | collected 2011-09
GGGGGGACTTCTGTTTGAAAAATATTTTACAGAGGATCTTACCTAAAAAAAATCACTTCATGGGTATTGATATCGGCTCAAGCATGGTTAAGGTTGCGGAAATTAAAGTAGTCAGCGGTATCCCTGAAGTTACCGGCCTCAGATCCTATCCCAGCCCGGCGGGTGTTTGGACCGATCAGTTTGATGAAGAAGCCCTTGTCAGGGCCTTGACGGAAGTAGCCGCTCCCAACTTAAAAGAAGTCGTTACCTGCATCGGCGGGGAAAAGTTGATCAGCAGGATAATCCGCCTTCCCAGAATGAGCGATAAAGAATTGGAGGCGGCAGCCAGATTTGAAGTTGAGAAGTTCGTTCCCGTTCCGGTCGACCGGTTAATTATAAGACAGATTCGTTTGGAAGATGATCAAGCGGCGGCGCAGGACCAGAAAGAAGGGGAGAATATCCTTCTTCTGGCGGTTCCTTCGGCAACCGTATATCAGTATCACAGTATTTTTTCACGCGCGGGGATGAACTTGACCGCAATTGACCTGAAAGCTTTTGCTCTCTGGCGCCTTTTTGCCCGGACATCAGCGGGCCTGCTGGCCATCGTCGAAATAGGCGACAGGACATCCAACCTGGTCGTTGTAAAAGACGGTTTGATCAGGTTTACCCGGCTTTTGCCGGTTGGAGGCAATATGTTAACAAATCAGCTCATGGAAACATACGGGGTTGAATATTCCAGCGCTCAGCAAATAAAAGAGGAAGCAGCCGTTACAGCTGATGCCGGAACAGAGGGCAGTCCCGGAGAAAGCCAGATAAGGGAAGTTCTCCGTGAAGGCCTCCGCGAAATTTCCAGGGAACTGAACAGGTCGCTCGATTTTTATTCCAATATGGAAAACCTTTCGGTGGAAAAATTAATTATCAGCGGTGGGACATGCAAGCTGAAAGGTGTTGTCGCTTATCTGCAGGAAGCTCTTGAACTGCCGGTGGAGGAAGGAACTCCCGGAATAAACCTTGCGGATGATGTTCAATTTGACCCCCAGTACTCGGTAGCAATTGGTTTGGCTTTAAGGGAGGTAGAATCTTGATCTATAAGGTTAATCTTCTGCCCCCCAACCTTCAGCACGAAGGAAACATTGATATCCGCCGCCTTCTCACCATCAGCGTAGTGACCTTTTTGGCTACTGTATTAATTTTTGGCTACGGTTTCTTTGTATTTAATTTTCTGGTTATGAAAAAGCAGCTTGCGGAAGCCCAGCAGCAGCTGGCAAACTTGAGCCCGATAGTTGCCCGGACGGAAAAAATTATCAACGAGAGGAAAAAAATTGAAAAAACCCTTGACCAGTACAACTCACTGATCAAAAAACAGGTAACCTGGTCTGATATGTTCTTCGATTTAAACAATGTCACACCTGTCGATTTGTGGCTGAACAGCATGGAGCTTTCCTATAAGCCTGATGCAAAGCTGACTATTGGTTCCAGCCCGGTTTTAACGGGAAATCAGAATTCAGAAAGGTCGGCTCAGGCAGCAGGCCAAACGGAAGCAGGCAGGCCAAATGTAATTGCTTTTAACGGCGCTTCGCTGACCATATCGTCAATTGGCGTTTTTATGAACAATCTGTACCAGCTTCCTTATTTTCAAGAGGTAAAACTAATCAAGGCAAGCAGGGATAGCCAGGGAATAACTTTTCAGATTACCGCTTTATTGAAGGATGACTTATAAATGTTTGAAAGATTAAGCAAAAGAGATAAGATTATTTTGCTGGTTCTTCTGATCGCCGGAATAGGATATTGTTTTTATCATTTTCTTCTTGTTGCGCAGTTTCAGGCATACGAACAGGTGAAAACTGATCTTGCCGTGAGTCAGGCCAAACTTACCCAATCCATTGCGCTGGCGGCCACTCAGCAAAGCGAGAGCAGCAAGCTGGAAAAAGCAAAGAAAGATGTTAAGGAAGCCGGGAAGCGCTTTGAAACAGAAATGAGGGACGGTTCCAGCGTGATCATTTTGGGCCTGGACGGAATTTTTGAAGGTGTCGATATTACCAGCCTTGAACCCGGAGAAATTAAAGAAGGTCCTTACCTGTTGGAAATGCCCATGAAGATTACTGCCCAGGGAAATTATCGCGAAATGCTTTCCTTCTGTGAGGATATCGAGAACATGACCAATATAACCGAAGTTAAGAGTTTAAAAATGGAATCGGTCTCGGGGTCAAATAAAGTCAACATGACTGTTGAACTGGTTATTTTTTCGGCGAAAACACCGCAGGGGCGCCTTTCTTTGGAGGATGTTTCAAGGTGGTTGACAGGAAGGTATAATATTTTCCGGCCGTCGCCGATGATTGCGCCAATTCCGGAACTGACCGGTAAGATAATTAAACCCGAAAGCCCTGCGGACAGTACCGGCAGTCAGTCTGAAAGAACAGGAACCGGCCAGGGTTCTGCAAGCGGTTCGTCTGATAATTCAGTTTCGCCTCAACCCGAATACATCTGGAAGAAATAGTTTAAGGGGCGCCGGAAGTTATTTTGATCCGGATCTTGTTGAAGTTTTTGTTAGGGTAATTAATAAATTACATGTATAACAAACTTCTGATCAGTATGCTCCTCTCCGGGCTAAAACCGCTGCTACGGTACGGAACAGTATGGTAATATCCAGCCATAAGGACCAGTTTCTAATGTACCAAGCCTCAAGACGCCCCCTGCTTTTATAGTCGATTTCACTGCGCCCGCTCACCTGCCAAAGTCCCGTGATTCCAGGGCGGACAAGATAATAATCATAGATGAATGAGTCAAAGAAGGGAATTTCTTTCCTTGTAATAGGCCTTGGCCCGACAAGGCTCATCTCTCCTTTTAATACGTTAATCAGTTGGGGAAATTCATCAAGGCTTGTCCAGCGGAGGAACTTTCCAACTCTTGTTATCCGGGGATCGTTTCTGAGCTTGTAATGTTGATCCCATTCCATTTGCAGGCGGGGGTTTTTGATCAGGATTTCGCCCAGCATTTCCTGGGCATTATCAACCATTGTCCTGAATTTATAACACATAAACTTTTTCCCCAGGCGGCCGATTCTCTGGTGGTGAAAAAAAACCGGCCCGGGGGAGTCAAGTTTAACGGTTATGGCAACAATCAGCATAACAGGCATTAAGCAGATGAAAAGCAGAAAGCCAACGATCATGTCAAATGTTCTTTTTACCAGCTTGTTCCAGAAATTGGCCAGGTTATTTTTAAGGCGGAAAGTGAGCATTTGCTCGTCAAAAAAGTAGTCGGCCTTTACTCCGGTTACCGGTATTCCAAATAAATCCGGGACCACCAGCACTGAGTTTGCCGTGCGTTGAAGGCGGTTGACAAGCTCCACCAGCTTTTCCGATTTCATTCCCGGCGCCGCAATAATCAAGTCACGAATACCGCTTAATTCCATTACGGCTTCACAATCCTGGAATTTACCCAGAACCTGAAACTGCCTATCGTTAAATTTCAATCCAAGGCGCTTTTTTAAAGGATCGTCGTCTAAAAAACAATAAATGTTGTAACCAAGGTAATGATCCCTGGTTAGCGCCTGGGCGACCAGTTCTCCTGTTTTTCCGGCGCCGAGAACAATTACGGGCATCCCCCACAGGCCAAGCCGCAGAAGAAAAGTTTTTGTGCAAAGCCGCGCCAGGGGCATTAACGGCAGGGCAAAGAAATAGCACCAAACAAGTACTGTCCTTGAAAATTCCGCACTCATTTTGCCCAGGGAAATTGAAGCGAGGATTATCAGAAAGGCGACGGTTAAAATTTTGGTAATCTTCCTTGTTTCACGCCAAAAGGGCAGGTGAACGACATAAAGGCCTTCAAAGATCAGGTATAAAACCAGGATAAACAGGATCCAGCACTGGTGGCGGAAAAAATCAAGTGTCATTTCACCGCCGTACAAAGGCGATAATGAAGGCAAAATTTGCAGCCTTACCTGCCAGGCCAAAAAAAGAGCGATGCTGAGAGCGGCTATGTCTGAGAAAATAAGTGAAAAAGCAAGATAAGCTTTTGAGACGGACTTTGCCCTGGGAAATTCTGTTTTTCGCACCCCGGGTGTTAAAATAATTGTCTCTTTTTCAACTGGTAGGCTTCTCATCGGGTTCACCAGACATTTTTTGTTTATTTTAAGAGCAGTTTTGAAATAAAGCAAGTCTTTTCCATGAGCAACAAAAATATTTATCGATGCAGGCAGGATATTACCATTATTTGTCGTAATATATCATATCTGGTTAATAAATTAAAAAATAGGTGAAAGTATGGGCTCCGGTTTAAAGAAAAGCGCCGTTGCTTGCGGGGGATTTTCACTTTTTGAACTGATTTTGGTTCTTTTTATTACAGTGATGTTTTCCGGTATCGCGCTTGCTTCCTCGAACCTTGCCAACAGGCACAAACTAAACCTGGCGGCAAACCTGATTTGCAGCGATATACGCCGGATTCAGCAGCAAAATTTAGATAATAACGGGACTTATGCGGTGCTTTTTGATTGTTATAATGACGTATATTATTTAAAGAAATGCGAGATAGGCGCTGTATGCAAAAAAGTGGTCTTGCCGGCGGGAATAGACCTTACAGCAACAAATTTTGATTTTGACAATAATCCAGGTAATGGATACGATAATGAGTTAAGGTTTAATTCAAAAGGTGAACCCTTCCGTAAAAACGGAATCTTGTGCGGCGGACATTTGGGTTTAAAAAACAAAAACGGCAAGTACCTCTATGTAATCGTGGCCTCTGTGACGGGTCAGGTAAGAATCGGTACTGCCCCTCCGTGAGGAAAATAATTGTATGAAAAAAACGTATATTAGATATTTTAAAAAACTTTGTTCTGATCAGCACGGAGTTGGTTTACTTGAGATAACGGCAGTTCTTTTTTTTCTCGCTGTGGTCACCATTCCGCTGATTAATTTTTTTATTTCGGGCAACAGGTTCACAGCACAAGCGCGTCATGAAGTGGCAGCCTTGAACCTGGCCCAGGAGATTCTGGAGGAAACCAAAAGCGTTCCGGAAAACCAGATTGGCGTTGCTTTGGGAGGATCGGCCAGCACAATTACATTGGCCGGGACAAAGACAACAGACGGATTATACAACGGTGACAAGATAGCTACGACGGGTGGGACAGGTTCCGGCCAAATCAGAACTATAACAGGTTATGCGGGATCAACCCGCGTGGCCACCATAACTACCAACTGGACAACCTCACCTGACAGTACAACTTCCTATATAGTCTTTGAAAAAAGCGATTCTACCCCGTATACATACAGTATCAGCGTAACAAACGGAACAAATAACCTTAAAACGGTTACCGTTTTAGTAAATTACGAGGCAAAGGGGATTTCAAAATCGGTTTCTTTGACCGGCGAAATAATCAAAAGATAGACGGCAATGGCTTCACATTACTGGAAACCGCTGTTTCCATGATTATTTTTTTTGCTGTAGCGGCTATGGTGTTATTTGTTTATTTAAACGGTTACTCAGACTATACCAGAAACAACGAGAAGATAGAAGTGCAGGAGAACTTGAGACTGGCTGTAAATAAAATAGCCGGTGAAATACGGCAGGCCGTTTCCCTGGAAGATATGTCCAGTGCTGCTGAAACAAATCTGGGGACAGCTTCCGGGGAAAATCCGCCAACCCATCCCATTTACGTAATGGACATCGGCAAAAAAATAATTTTTGTAATTACCGAGGGTTCTGAACAGAAAGTGATCGGCTATTATCTAAGCGGCGGAAAAATCTTAAGAAGCGTCAACGGGGCGGGGAACAATCCCGTAGCCAGCCAGATCAAAGACGTCAATTTTCAATACACGGGTAAAACTGTCCTGATCACCTGCACAGGAGAAAAATCAAACAGCGGTGTAATAACGCAGAGTACAAAAATAAGGCCCATGGCGCTTTAATGGTTTAATACTTGACGAAGCGGGTTGAAAATGAACTTTTTTTATTGCCGGGCAAGGGAAACATTTAAAAAAATTTATACATACAGAGGCCAAACATTTGTCTTTGTTTTAATTATCACTGCCGCAATTTTTTTAATAGGCGGCGCCGCTCTTACCATGGGATCTTCGGTTCTGAAAACAGCCAAGCATGAAAAAAAACGGGGCCAGGCTTATTATGTAGCTGAAGCCGGGGTGATCAGGACTATAGACAAAGCCCTGGCGGACCCCGACTGGGTAAAGAAGACTGATCAAGGAAGTCTTCCCGAAAGCACGCCAACTCTTGTCTTTGAAAATGTAGTCTACCCGGATTCAGTCCAGGGGGGCGAAATCAAAAGCGTTATTGCCACCAAGACAACACACGACTTTTATTATGATCTTGTAATCACTTCCGAAGGGAATTACAGGGAAAGCAGGAAAATCATTGAGACCAAGGTCAGGTTCTACAAACCGGTTGATTTTGAAAAGAAAGTATGGGCCGGTACCTCAGCCACGTTTTTAAATAACGGGAAGATCAATTCAAGCGTCTGGTCTAACGGAGATATAACAATACAGAATAACGGCACAGTTGTAAACGGAAGTGTTTACGCGATGGGAAACGTACACTTGAATAACAATGCCAGTGTTGGGGAAAACATCGAAGCTTACGGAAATGTTATCGTTGATAACAATGCAATATCTTGCGCTTCATTCAGTAATCCTTCCCAGCCAAATTATTTAAGCGGCTGGATTAAATCAAAAAACAGTATTACTACGGGCGGTGGTACGACGGCAGTTTGGGGGAGCGCCTGGGCAGCCAATACAATAAGCGATTCCGGCGCTATAAAAGGAACGAAGAACCCTTCAACCGACCCCGGCATATCTTTTAGTTTGAACTCGTTCCCCGTCTTAAGCCAGGAGCAGTGTCAGGATATGGCAAGTTATTCTTATGTTGGTCCAAAAACATTTACTTCGAGCGATATGAGCAGCTTAACCGGAATTACTTATGTAAACGGTGATATTGCCATATCCGGCAGCTATACTGGTGTGGGAGTTATCGCAAGCTCAGGCAATATTAATATTAACGGAAGCATCACACGCTCAGATAATAATAGCTGCCTGACCCTGCTCGCTTATGAAAATGTGAATTTTTCCACAGGATGCAGCCCGGTGGAAGCTCTAATTTACACGCCTAATACATGCGAAGTTAACAATAACACTCATATTAAAGGCGCCATCGTCGCCGGAACAATCTTAACTGATCAGAATGCTGCGGCAGATTTTGATCCTTTAATGGCTGAATTAGCCAATCCCATAAACTGGAATTACAAAATAATCTCCTGGAAGGAAGTATATTGAAAAAGACAGCGCTTTTTTCAATCCTTTTTATTGCGCTGATGAGCCTTTCCGGCTGCGCCGGGAAAGAGTCCGGGGTCCCGGTTTACAGGCCTGTCAGCAACCAGCCTGCTGCTAAGAGCTATCTTCCCGACCTGCTGCAGGCTGCTGTTGTATGCGCGTTAAAAGGAAACTTGTTGATTGTAAAGATTAACAACAACGAGAGGGAGTTTACTTTAGCAGGGGTTGATTTTCCTAAAATCTATACCCCGTACTCTCCGCCGCAGAGCCAGGATGAAAACGCCTTCAAGTATATTACATCGCTGAAAGGTTCAACAGTATATCTGGAAGCTGACAATTCTTCCGGTTCGGGGGCGCTTGAGGGGTATATATATACCGCCAAACCTGTGGAAATTTCTGATCAGGAAATCAGGGACAAAATGTTGAATGCCAGGCTCATCCTGATGGGATACGCGAAGACGCCTTTAGACAAGGATTTCAAATATGCGAATTATTTTCTGGAGTGTGAGTCGGAAGCGAGGAATCACCGGACAGGGATCTGGGACAAGGGGCCGGTTATTGAAGAAGAACCTTGCCTGGATGAAACCGGGAATACAACTTCTACCCCTTCTGAAACAGTTTCGAACTATAAAACCGTAGGCACGATTAAATTTAAAGATGTAGAGACAGTAACTAAAGATTTCGACTGGCAGTATAACGGTTCGTCCTACAGGTGGCGGGTGGAAGTTCCGCAAAGTCTGATCGCTTGGGACAAAAAAATCAGCGACACATGTTCTAAATTTTACAACAGCGACGGTTCAACCCAAAACCAACTGTTATTAAAACTGAATGAGGACGAGAAGGTCCTGCTGGCTGCCTATTCCACTGAATCCAAAGGAAGTTTTGTTCCCTGGGTAACCGAAGAACAAAACAACAGGTTTACCGAAATTTTAGGGGAAAAACTTCTTGCCCGGGCCCAGGCGGATGGTTTTGATGATTATCAAACCGCCGATTTTGTGCTGAGTTTTGTCTGCGAAGCGATCATGTACAGCGCAGCGGACATGCGGCTTCCCGCACAGACTTTTGCGGATAACGGCGACGGCGACTGCAAGGCGCTCCTTTTTGCCTCGATTCTAAAAAATATGGGTTACAATGTTTCACTGCTGGTATCCGGACAACATTTGGCTGTAGGGGTAGCCTTTGAGCAGTCTCCGGAGGGCAATGATTTCTCTAATTTTGAATACAAGGGCAAAAAGTACTACATCGCCGAAACAGCAACCCCGGGATGGCATATCGGTGAAAAGGGCGACTCGCCGTCCTGGGAAAACACGGCTTGTTATCCCGTAAGTTAAAACTTTCCTACTGGCTGAAGCCAAAGGGATCGGACTGCGTCTGAGACGTCATTACTTCCACTTCAAAGCCTTTTTGGCGGCAGCAGTCTTCCAGGTATTTGCCCAAAACCGGTATAATTATATTTTCCGTCCCGAAATGCCCCGCGTCAACAAAACTAAGCCCGTTTGAAAGCATGTCCCTTGCAGTATGATAATCGATATCCGACGTTACCATAACGTCAGCGCCGGTTTTTTTTGCCCATGGCCATAACGATGCTCCCGCCCCGCCGCACACCGCCACATTATGAATCGTCCCGTCCGGATCACCGCCGAAGCGGACGTTATTAATTCCCAGGGCGCTTTTTATTTTTTCAATAAAGATGTTCAGCTTTAAGGGCTGAGAGGTCAACCCATATCTTCCCGTTCCCATGGCGGGGCCCTTGTTGGCCAGTGGGTAGAGATCATAGGCTACCTCTTCATAGGGATGGGCTCCGCACATTGCATTGATCACATCTTTGGCGCGTCCGGCCGGCAGGATTGTTTCCAGGCGTACCTCGTCAACCTTTTCCAGTTCCCCAACTTTCCCAATAAAAGGGTCGCTGCCTTCCAGCGGCCGGAATGTCCCTGTTCCCTGCGTTTGAAAAGTACATTCGCTGTAGTTGCCGATCCAGCCGGCTCCGGCATGTGAAACGGCCCGGCGCACCCCGTCCGCATGGTCTGGAGGCACAAAAACAACCAGTTTAAGGTAATTTTCAGTTTGGCCGGGACGCAGGACCTTTGTGTTAACAAGGCCCAGCCTTTTGGCCAGTTCATCATTAACCCCGCCCCGCGCATTGTCCAGATTGGTATGGGCTGAATAGACAACCAACCCCGAACAGAGGCATTTGGCAAGCAGGGCGCCGGCAGGCGTGTTGGTCAGGATTTGTTTCACAGGTTTAAAAAGCAGCGGGTGGTGACTGATGATCAGCTGCACGCCTGCCTGGACCGCTTCGTCACAGGCCTTTTCATCAACATCAAGGCAAAGCAGGATGCGGTTTATCTTTAATCCGGGGTCCCCAATCTGCAAGCCGGGGTTGTCCCATTCTTCGGCAAGGTTTAAAGGAGCAAAATTTTCGATCAGGTTAAAAAGCTCAGCACAGCTTACGCTCATTTTTAGCCAGTACCTCCTTTATTCTGGTCAGTTTTTCCTTTATCTCCAAGGCTTTTTCCTTTGCAGCAGGGCTGGCGGCGCCGGAAAGCTTATCCGCCAGTTTCTGATAGCCGGTATATAATTTGCGCAGGTACCTGTTCACCAGCAGGTTATTTTTTTCTGCAAGGCGCGGCCCTATTTCAATAATAAATTTATCCAGCGCTCTTTCCCGGCCGGGTTCGGCCATGATCACGCAGTACAGCCTGCCTTTTTCCTCCACGAGAGTTTCATCGCCAATCCGCCAGCCGTTTTGAACAAGCCAGAGGCGTAAGCGCCCTGCTCCGGTCATTGGCTGCAGGATAAGCCTCTTAATAGTTTTCAGCGTTTCGGGTGAATCGGAGAGCATCTTTAAAATAGCGTCTCCCCCGATTCCCGCTATAACAACGATCTCGGCCTCACCCGGGGAAAGAACCTTTAAGCCGTCTCCAAGCCGAACTTGAATCTTCTCGGTTAACCTATGAAACACGGCCAGGTTTTCAGCCTGCCGGTAGGGCAGCTGGTTGAGCTCGCTGGCAATTACAGACCGGCAGCGCCCTGAATTGACCAGGTATACCGGAAGCTGCAAATGGTCCGTGCCTATGTCCGCAACAGTTGATCCCTGCGGGATATAACCTGCTATGGCGTCCAAACGCTTGGAAAGGTTCATCTGCATTCTCCCGGGTTTATTTTGGTTTTACGGCTGGGGACAACCGTCCTTTTATTTTTAACATCAATAATTCCCGAAGCGGTTATTCTCAAAAAGGGCAGGAAATCACAGGCCAAAAATAAAAGCGTGTAGCATATGTCATTGTATTTATAGCCCAAAGCGCTTGCCTTATCCTCAAACTCCTGTATTTTTACGGCTGCTTCGGTAAAATTCTGTGTGCACATTACGCCCGCCAGCTGCAGGGGGAAAGAGTATGAGATTTCCCCTTTTTCGATGAGGGCTATTCCTCCTCCCATTTCTACCACCTTTGAAGCCGCCCGGGCCATTGCCGAAAAATCCTGCCCGATAACGAGGAGATTTAATGAGGTAGACAGTGTGGTGGCAAGGGCTTCAAACTGGCCCAGGCCGCTGACAAAACCGTTTGTAACCCACTTTGAGCAGCGGTTGATCAGGGTGCAGTAAAGCAGATCGTTCTCCCTTTCCAGATATCCTTCCCGTTCATTCAAGAACCTGTCCTGCCGCCTGGTGATGGCCCCGGAGATTAGCTCGATAACCGGGAAAGCTTCCTTCCTGGATCCGCGGACCCGGTAAGTCCCTGGATCTGATACCAAATCCGGGGAAGGGAGGCGGCTGTACAGGCCAAGCTCGCCCCAATCAGGCTCGGTTAAGGGGTTGATCAGCTTTCCATCAACAGCA
>LDZT01011805.1_pt1 | contig 11078 bp, 6 predicted proteins | sample 615521 | NCBI WGS metagenome assembly LDZT01 (sample SAMN03408292, study PRJNA278302) | terrestrial metagenome | isolation source: oil reservoir sample SB1 | place: USA: Alaska, North Slope, Schrader Bluff formation | collected 2011-09
CCGCCTGCAAAAGAAACCACCCTCTCCCAGCAGATTGACGCTGAAAAACGAATGTGATTCGGAGCTGGGAGAGGGCAGGGTGAGGGCAGATTGAAATTCTAAACTTTGAAAAAATTGGATGTAATCAATTAACCAATGTTTTTCAACACCCTCTGTTACTGGTTTTTGGACTACGGGTTATACTCATTTCTGAGGTTCGAATGGGCAGGTTTTCTGCTTTTATGCAGCGCTTTTTGCCTAAAACAATAATGCTCTTCTTGATGGCTTTCCTAGCAGGACTTTTGGTTAGCTGCCAAGTCATGCCGCCCACGCTTTCCAAGACCACAGTGTCCACCAGGATCGCTACAGCCACCATTAGCATCACAACCTCGCCAGCTGCTCCAACGGTTACGCTTACCTCCACACCGACTTCACCAATGACAGCTACGCCTTTCCCACCTCTGGAAGACTTACCGACGGGCGATGTATCCTATTTGGTGCCGCTAACACTCCAGCTGGTGCGCGATGATAGTGCTGTGCTGCTTTTTGAGCTTGACCGCCCAACAGCAGGCAGCCTTCTTCTCCACGAAGTTGATCAAGCGGAGGAGTTTGTTCAAGCCTTCCCTATTTCCCCGAGCAAACCATATCAGTTTATCACTGTCGCGCCGCTGGAAGCGGATAGGGAATATGAAGCTATCCTTGCACTGCAGGCCGAGGATGGGGTCTTTATGCAACCGGCGTTTTTGGGCGAAGCCTGGGGCAGTGTGCGCTTTCACACGCAGCCAAGCGCTGAGCCATTACGCGTAGGCGTGATTGGCGACTCTGGCTTTGGCGAGCTAGTAACTACCCAATTGGTTGAGCAGATGGCTAGGGAGCGGCTCGATTTTGTGATCCACACAGGTGATGTGGTTTACAACGCTGGCGAAAATGCCAGCCCGGCAGAAGCCTTTGCACTCAAGTACTTCCAGCCGTTTTCCCCGCTGCTGCACCAAATACCCATCTACGCGGTGCCTGGCAATCATGAATACGCTCGAGATGCCCGCGTGGACGGCAGCCCCTATTATTTTCATGCCTTTCCACCCCTCTCTGATGCCAAATGGGCAACCCAACCCTCGCCTGCCAAGCGGCAATATTATGCACTGGTCTATCAGAATATCCAGTTTATCTTCCTGGATTCACAAGTTTTCTTTGGTGAAGAAAGCCGTAAGGAACAAGACGCGTGGCTCACCCAACGTCTGCAGGATGATCAGTTTGCATATAGTGTCGTGATCACGCACGTCCCGCTCTTTACGAGCAGCGTTATCCACCCGGCGGATAGCCAGCCAGTCCGGCAGGCTTGGCATGAAAAGTTTGCCGGGGCAGGCGTGCCCCTAGTCCTTTCCGGGCATAGCCATAATTACGAAAGGTTGAGCGCCGATGGGGTTACCTACGTGGTCACGGGTGGCGGATCCAGCCAACTCTATCCTGCCTTAAACATCGATCCGCTTAGCCAAGCCTTTTTGGTTAGTAGTCATTTTGTTTTGCTGGAATTTTATGAGGATCAGATTAAGATTTTAGCAATCGATAAAAACGGAAAAATCCTGGATCAAGCCCAAGTGCCGGTTCGATAAGCCTCTTCCAGGCTGCAGGCATCAACTTTCTGGGCTTATAATCACTATTACCATTTTAATTACTGCGAAAGTGAGCGTCTTTATGTGTGGACGATTTTCCATGGCAATTGATTCTGAAGATCTGCAGACGGAGCTTGCCTTAGGCAAAGTGCCAGCTGATTGGCAGCCGCGTTACAATGTTGCCCCAGGACAAAATGTAGGCGTGGTTACAGACGCAAAAAACCGGGATGTGCTCTGGATGCGCTGGGGCTTAGTTCCTTTTTGGGCAAAAGACCCTACCATAGGGAATCGCCTGATTAACGCCCGCGCGGAATCCTTGGATGAAAAGCCTTCCTTCAAATATGCTTTTGCGAAACGCCGCTGCCTCATCGTTGCAGATGGCTTTTACGAGTGGCAGAAACCTCAGGCGGGGGCAAAATCGTCTCGTCCTTTTTACTACAGTCTTCGGGACGGGAAAGCGTTCGTCTTTGCAGGCTTATGGGAAGCTTGGCAGCCCAAAGATGACCCGGAAAGTAAGCTCCTCACCTGTACCATCATCACCACCGCTGCTAATGCCCTGGTGGCGCAGGTTCACGACCGTATGCCGGTCATCTTGACCGCAGACGACAAATGGACATGGCTGCAAGAGCAAGAGCCTGCCAAGCTCAATGGACTGCTCAAGCCGGCGCCCGATGATTTGCTGCAGGCTTGGGAAGTCAGCCGGGCGGTCAACGACCCCAAAAACGATTCGCCCGCGTGTATCACCCCGTTACACGAAGGCTTTGGTGGAGCATAAGTCCGCTGAATAAAAGGCTTAAACTTGGTCAGGGTTCCATTGAGCACAATACAAGCTCTCTAAGATTCGGGTAAAATAAAGAGCTCACGCAGCTTAAGATAAAAAGACCAAGAAATCGAGAAGACATGCATAATCATCACAGACTCTTTGGGGCATTGGTATTGGTGCTGTTAGTATTGGCGGCTTGTCAGCCAGCAGTCACGCCCACCATTTTCACAGAAAGCTCACCGATACCTTCTGAAACAGCAGAAGTAACCTCTACGCCCACCGCGGCAGGCACCAACTGGTGGGATGAAGCGGTTTTTTATGAAATCTTCGTGCGCTCCTTCAAGGATAGCGATGGCGATGGCATTGGAGATTTTCAGGGCATCATTCAGCAGTTAGACTATCTGAACGATGGCGATCCCAACACGAATGTTGACTTAGGCATCGAGGGGATCTGGCTGATGCCGATTCATCCCTCACCTTCCTATCATGGTTATGACGTCACCGATTATCAGGACGTCAACCCTGATTACGGCACGCTCGAAGATTTCCAACAGCTGCTGGAAGAATGCCATGCGCGCGGAATTCGCGTTATTATCGATTTTGTCATTAACCACACTTCTGATAAACACCCCTGGTTCCAAGCTGCACTCGACCCAACTTCGCCTTATCATGAGTATTACGTCTGGTCGGAGACCAAACCTCAAGGCCTTGGCCCGCTTGGGCAGGAATCCTGGTTCAAGGCTCCGAATGGAAAGTATTATTATGCGGTTTTCTGGTCAGGTATGCCGGATCTCAATTATAACAACCCGAAAGTAACCGAAGAGATTTATGCTGCTACCCAATTTTGGTTGGATCAGGGGGTGGATGGCTTCCGCGTGGATGCAGCCCGCTATCTCTTTGAAGATGGCGAGGTGCTGCAGGATGCTCCCGCAACGATTAAGTGGTATCAGGACTGGCGCACCTTCTATAAGCAGATCAACCCGCAGGCTTTCTCAGTGGGTGAGGTGTGGACGGACACCCAAAACATCGCCAAATACGGCACACCTGACGGCTTGGATAGCTTGTTTATGTTCGACTTGGCTGAAGCGTTCTTAAACGGCCTTTTAACAGGTAACGCAGCCGTAACGCTTAAATCTTATAAAGATGCCATCCAGTACTTCCCGGATTATTCTTTTAGCACCTTTCTTTCTAACCATGACCAGACACGGGCAATGACCGCGCTGAATGAACAGGAGATCAAAGCCAAAACCGGCGCCTTTATGTACCTGACGGGACCAGGGATTCCCTTCATCTATTACGGCGAGGAGATCGGCATGACCGGCAACAAACCCGATGAGATGTTGCGAACCCCGATGCAATGGTCTGCCGAAGCAAATGCCGGCTTTAGCAGCGGAACCCCGTGGGAAGCGATTAATCAAGGCTGGGAGCAGACTAATGTAGCTGTGCAAGCTGTGCAACCCGACTCTTTACTCAATTGGTATAAGGGGCTCATCCATTTGCGCGAGGCAAACCCAACCTTGCGAATGGGCAGCTTTGTGCCGCTCAATTCCAACTGCAAGGAGGTGTATGCGGTCTTGCGCGAGTATGAGGGCGATACGCTCCTCACGGTGGCGAACCTTTCCCTGCGGCCGGTGCAGAATTGCACGGTTACCCTGCGGACAAGCAATCTCAGCGGCACTTATCAGGCTGAAGCACTTTGGGGAGCGCTGCTATTCGAGCAGATCAGCTTTGCTGCGGATGGCTCCTTAGATAAATTTATGCTAGCACCAGAGCTTGCTGGCGGGCAGACGGCAGTGCTGCGCTTGGTTCGCCCTTAGGCTCACTAGAATTCCATGTATAAAAATTGCACCTTTGCATTAATATAGAGTACGAAATGAACGCTAACGAATTTTACATAACCGAAATTGCACGCCCAACAATTGAAGCCTCCCTGCCAGACGGCCGCATTATCACCGGTCGGCGGGGGGCTCCTCTCAAGGACTTTATGGAGGTTATCCAGGATCAGGCGGATTCGCTGATTGTGGGTGCTATCGTAGATGGCAACCTGCGCGAGCTGACCTTCCCACTCAAAAAAGATGCTGAAGTGACCCCGCTGACGCTTTCGGATGCCGATGGCGCGCGCATTTACCGCCGCTCGCTGACTTTCTTACTGGAGGCGGCTTTCCGCCGCTGCTTTCCGGGCGCTGTGCTCACTATTGACCATTCTGTTTCCTCCGGCGGCTATTACTGCCAGGTAGAGGGCGTCCCTGACTTTTCACAGGCAGACTTGGATAGGCTGGATACAACGATGCGGGACTTTGTCCAGCAGGACATTCCCTTTGTGCGTGAGGTAGTGCCCCTGGAGGACGCAATTGCTTACTTTAAATCTGTGGGCGAGGATGACAAGGTGCGCTTGCTCAAGTACCGCCCACGCAAGGATTTGGTCCTCTATAGCGCTGCCGGCACACGCAACTATCATCACGGCTATATGGTGCCCTCATCGGGCTACCTCAAGTGGTTCGCACTGGAGATGCTTAACGATGCTTTCATCCTGCGGTTCCCGCGCCGGCATGCACCTACGCAACTTTCGCCCATGATGCATTACCCTACGCTGCTGAAGACCTTTCGCGACTACGGCGAGTGGCTGAAAAAGCTGGGCATCCCCTCGGTAGGTGCGCTCAATGACGCCATCGAAGATGGGCATATCGATGAAGTCATCCTCGTCTCGGAAGCACTGCACGAAATGCAAATCTCTGAGATTGCCGAGTCTATCGATAAACGCAAAGACCAAGTGAGCGTGATCCTGATTGCGGGTCCGTCCTCCTCGGGAAAAACCACCTTCTCCAAACGTCTCAGCATTCAACTGCTGGCGCGCGGCATTACGCCCTTTGCCTTAGAGATGGATAACTTCTTCGTTGACCGCGATAAGACCCCGCTGGATGCGGAAGGCAAGCCGGATTTCGAATCCATCCGTGCCCTCAATTTGGAGCGGTTGTATGCTGACGTGCGCGACTTAATTGCAGGGAAGGAAGTGCAGCTGCCGCGCTTCGACTTCAAGACCGGCCGCAGTGTGGACGGCCAGGTGGCAAAGCTTAACCCTGGCGATATGATCATCCTGGAAGGCATCCATGGACTGAACCCAGAGCTGATGCCCGAACTCAAACGCGAAAATAGCTTCCGCATTTACGTTTCCTGCCTCACCCAGCTCAACCTGGACCGCCACAACCGCATCTCCACCACCGATACGCGCATGCTGCGCCGCATCCTGCGCGACGCGCGCGACCGCGGCTACACCGCCACCGACACCATCCGCCGCTGGGAATCCGTGCGCCAGGGCGAAAAGAAGCACATCTTCCCCTACCAGGAGAACGCCGACGTGATGTTCAACTCAGCCTTAGCTTATGAGCTTACCATGCTCAAGCCGCTGGTCGAGCCGCTGCTGCGCCAGGTACCCTTTGGCACGCGTGAGTTCATTGAAGCCAAGCGCCTGCTCAAGTTTTTGGAGTGGTTCCTGCCCACCGGCACCGAGTACGTCCCTGATAATTCTATTTTGCGCGAGTTCATCGGCGGCTCCATCCTGACCGATTTTTCACTCTGGAATCAGGTAGAGCAATATTAGAAGATAGCTGCTACGGATATTGAAAATGGCAGGCTGGTGCGGGGAAATACGCTGCGCAGAGACTTTCCTTGACAAACACCAGGGCTAACGGCGTGCGGTAAACCAAATCGTAGCCCGCGATCTCGCCGGCATCTGCATCGCGGTAGAACTGCTGGCTGAGGGCAAACGCTTCCGGGTCGATGCCGACTGCAGTGGGTTTGACCGCAGGTCTCCTAGGCTGTTGGCATGGTCAGGAGAGTGCGGAGCCTGCCCGCAGGGTACCATGCAAGAACGAGTATCTGTTCAAACAAACCAACCAGCAGATCTCTTCCCCCAGAAATCTGCTGGTTTGCTTTTAACCTGAGTTCAGTGGGGCTTACTGCATGCAGCGCTTGACCATGCGGGAGAGGCGCTCGACGCCAATGCGGATGGTCTCGGGGTTGCAGGCGGAGAAGTTCAAGCGCATGGTGTTGCTCGGCCCGCCCTTGGGGTAGAACGACGCGCCGGGCACATAAGCCACCTTCTCCTCAATAGCGATGGGGAACAGCTCCAGCGTGTTGCAGCCCTCCGGCAGGGTCAGCCAGAGGAACAAGCCGCCTTGCGGACGCGTCCAGGAGGTGCCTTCGGGCATAAAGTCCTCGAAGGCTTGCAACATAGCATCGCGGCGCTCGCGGTAGACCTTGCGAATGGTGGCGATGTGATCCTTTAGCCAATCACCACTCGCCAGTTCATAAGCCAAATATTGGTCAAAGGTGGAGGACTGTAAATCCGCGCCTTGCTTAGCCATGACCATCTTGTGGATGACTTCGGTGGGTGCAATCACCCAGCCGATACGCAGCCCAGGCGCGAGGATTTTCGAATAGGTGCTGGTGTAAATGACGTTCCCGCGGTAGGAAACGTGGTCTGGGTCGCGCAGTTCGTCATCCAAATCCACCAGGGTCGGCAAGTGCTTGCCCTCAAAGCGCAGCTGACCGTAAGGGTCATCCTCCACGATGGGCACGCCATAATGGTCAGCCAGCTCGACCAAGCGGCGCCGGCGCTCGAGGGAGAGGGTAACGCCCGCGGGGTTGTGGAAGTTGGGCAGTACGTACATAAACTTGACGTTCGTGTTGATTACTTGCTCCAGCATGTCAATGCGCAAGCCATCATCGTCCAAGTCTACGGTTTCGTATTCTGCGCCGTAAACGTTCCAGGCTTGCAGAGCGCCCAGGTAGGTGGGGCTTTCCGTTAGGATGCGGTCGCCGCGGTTGATGAAGATGCGGCCAAGAAAGTCGAGCGTCTGCTGGGAGCCTGTCGTGATGAGGACGTTATCGGGGGTTACTTTGATGCCGTATTTGCATGCGTTTTGGGCAATCAGTTCCCGCAAGGGGGCATAGCCCTCAGTTTGGCTGTATTGCAGCGCCTTAGCGCCATTTTCGGTGAGGATTTTATCGCAAGCAGCTTTCACCTGCTCGATTGGAAAGAGTTCCGCTGCCGGAAACCCCCCGCCGAAAGAAATGATATCCGGCTGGGCGGTTACCTTGAGCAGCTCCCGGATGGCCGAGCTGGTCATCCCGGTGGTGCGGTGCGCATAGCGATGCTCCCATGAAGTTGTCATTATTGTTTCTCTCCTTTTTTAGATTGGTTGTTTTATTTCATAAATCTTGGCAAAATAGTCGCCGCAGTTGGCAGGATAACCCGGTCGCCGATGGTGAGTTCTGCAAGCGGTTTTTGCGGTTTATCCGAAGTACTTTGGTAGATATAGATGTTGTTCCCTTCTTTGGCGGCTTTCAGATCCACGAAAGCTTGGCCGGTGAGCCAGCCGTCTTGATCAATGGCGCAGCTGGTAACCTTGCCGATGACTTTGCCTTTATCATCCACGACTAAGTCGCCATGGTGAGCCATGCGCACGTTCTTTTCGTTGAAGCGGAAGCGCACAACCACACCAGTGCGGTTGCGTTCGCGCTCGCGGAAAGCCGAGCGTCCGATAAACCAAGTGGTGTTCATCTTGACAAAGATTAAGAAGCCAGCTTCGCCGACGCCCAGGTTAAGCTCTCCGCCCATTTCGTGACCGTAGAGCGGCAGCCCAGCTTCGGTGCGCAATGAGTCGCGCGCGCCTAAGCCGCAAGGCTTGAGGCCTAAGGGTTCGCCCGCTTGCATAAGGGCGTTCCATAGTGCCACAGCCTGATCAGGATGGACGAAGAGCTCAAATGCCATCTTTTCGCCAGTGTAACCCGTGCGGGAGACGATCACGTTGATCCCGGAAACTTTTACCTCGCAGAGTTGATTGCGGTTCAAGCGCAGAATCTGGCGTGAATCTGCGGGTTCAACCAGTTTCAGCAAAATCTCTTGGCTCTCAGGTCCTTGGAGGGCAATATCCGCACGCATATCCGCGCCCTCTTTAGGATCCTTCAGGTTGCGCAAGATAACCTTGCGCCCCGGGGCACGCACCCATGGCCGGTCTGGGTCAACCAGCACCTTACCTTCGCGCACAGCATTAAGCCAAGCCCAATCTTTAGCTTCGTTGGCAGCATTCACCACCACGAGGTAAGTCTCCGGTGCTCGGCGATAGATCAGCAGGTCGTCAATCACATTGGCATGCGGGTCAAGGAAGTGGGTGTAGAGCGACTCGCCTATTTTCAGTGACATGATGTCATTAGCACAAACCGAATCGAGGAAGAGCGAACCGCTGGGTCCTTCGGCTTGGAACACCCCCATGTGAGTGACATCAAACAATCCGGCAGCGGTGCGCACAGCCTTGTGTTCCTCCAGGATGGAGCTATACCACACCGGCATTTCCCAACCGGCAAAGGGCACGAGTTTGGCGCCCAGGGCTTTGTGGACTTCATAAAGCGGGGTGCGCTTGAGGGAAGGGTTTTCGGGCTCCTGCCAAGTAAACTCGGGCAAGGCGGGTTTTTGTACTTCTTCTGGTTTGGGCATACCCACAAAGTAAGGCTTATCGAAGCAGATTGGGTCACCAGTCAGTTGGGAAGGCGTAATTGGCTTTGCCGGCAAGATGCGCACTGGTCCGGGAATTTGATGGCAAATGTCTGGGTCATAACAAATGTAGCCATCAGAAATGCTGTTCATCCAAGAAGCTGCCAGTCCAGCTTTTTCTGCGGGTACGGTGAGGACAAAGGTGTTCGGGTCCAGGCAAGTTAGGACTCCGGAAACATCACCCATGCTCGTATGCATAAGGGTAGGCTGGGATTCTCCTCGTTCAAGGGCTTCAACGTCACTGGTGAGCAGATCAGTAAGATAGGAGCGGATTTTCTCACCGGAAAGCTCAAACGCTGCCTGCTCTCCCTCATATGCATCATCCAGGTAACCATAGTGCGGCAAGCTGTGGCGGACGGTAGTCGGATCCATTGCAGGCTTGGAATCAGCAAGTTCGCGCACGCGCATGCTGACGTTCATAAGGGTTTCGAAATCCACTTTGGCATGTGTTTTCTTTCCGACTTGCGCGCAGAGGAGGTAAGGCGTGGTGGCACGTAAGAGTTCGGTAATCAGGTTCGCAATTGCGACCATTTCAGTTTCGACAAAGCCGCGCTGTGTAAGCCAGGTGGTACCAAAGCGCACACCGCTGGCAGAAAAAGCTGAAGCATCGCCTGGAATGGTATTGCGGTTAGCCACGATCCCTGCTAATTCGAGGATGCGGGCAGCCATATTGCCCTTGAGTGGAATTCCATCCAAGCCGCGGAAAGACTTGGCGTCGATGAGCATTAGGTGGGTGTTAGAACCGTTATAAGGTACTCTCACCCCATTTTTCTGGAAAGCTTCTACGAGCGCGGCAGTATTTTTTAGCGTTTGGGCTTGCAACGCCTTGAACTGATCTGATTTTGCTAATTCAAAAGTAAGCGCCATAGCGGCGATGGTATTGACATGCGGGCCGCCCTGTTCGCCAGGAAAAACGGCCTTGTCGATTTTCTCGCCGATATCTTTATGATGCGTGACGATCACAGCGCCGCGCGGACCGCATAGGGTTTTATGTGTGGTGAAGCTAACCACGTCCGCTATGCCCACTGGTGAAGGGCATAAACCCGCTGCAATAAAACCAGCGATGTGGGAAACATCCGCGAAAAGATACGCGCCGACACTATCAGCAATTTGCTTGAATTGAACCCAATCTGGGATCCAGGGGTAGGAAGAGTAGCCGGCGATAATCACCTTTGGATGGTTTTCCTCGGCAAGTTTTGCGATCTGATCGTAATCTAAACACTCTGTTTCGGGGTCAACGGTGTAATGCAAGGCGTTATACCACATACCCGAGCGGTTAACTGGTGAGCCGTGCGTGAGATGCCCGCCGTGTAGTAAGTCCATGCCCAGGATAGTATCACCAGGTTTAATCAGTGCTGTATAGACGGCATTATTGGCGGCGGCACCCGATAGGGGCTGCACATTGACCCATAGATCTTCGGGGGCAAGTGTATTGGCAGCAAAAAGCTCAGCAGCCCGCCGGCGGGCAAGGGCTTCCACAACATTTACGTAATCCACACCCTTATAGTAGCGCAGGTCACCATAACGGCGGTAATTGCCCAGCTGGGTGGGGAGGTCTAGGATTTCAGCCTGAGTTTGTGTGCGCGTTTCTTTGCGTGGATAGCCTTCTGCATATAAGTTCACGAAAGGCGAGGCTAAAAGCTGGCGCACTGCCTTGGGAGCGATGCTCTCACTGGGGATCATGATCAGCCGGCGTGCTTGGCGTTCCGCTTCAAGCTGAGAGAGCTCCTGTAAGTTAAGGTCAATATCAGCAAGATTTTCGTCAAATAAGAATGCATTCATAGCGCCCAATCCTTAAGAAGAATAAACCCAGAGGTTAGTTTGCCTAAGCCGACTCTGGGTTTTCTTGAGTATAAAATAGTTTATAAAGAGATTTTCATTCCGAAAGGAATAAGTTTGCTGGAGTCTGTCAAAAGATTGCCCCAACAATTTGTTGACTATCCTTGTGCTGCGTTCCATTGATGTAAGTATACCTTATCTGGTCAATAAATGAAAAATGAGGGTGTTGAAAATGTCCAGAACATTAAAAAATGAATGACTTTATATTCAAGAAGATCACAATATGTTCATAAACCTGCACCCCCCACCCCTTTGATTCCCCTCCCCAGCGTCTCGTTTCAGTGTAAAACTTTCCACCCGATGCTGGTGAGGGGAAAGATGTTTGCAGGCGGGG
>LDZT01004670.1_pt1 | contig 11068 bp, 10 predicted proteins | sample 615521 | NCBI WGS metagenome assembly LDZT01 (sample SAMN03408292, study PRJNA278302) | terrestrial metagenome | isolation source: oil reservoir sample SB1 | place: USA: Alaska, North Slope, Schrader Bluff formation | collected 2011-09
TCATACGCGAACCCGGAGAGATCGAGGCGCATCTCTCGGAGTTCGGGGATGCCGTGGTGCTGAAGGCACAGGTGGACGTCGGCGGCCGGGGGAAGGCCGGCGGCGTTCTGGTGGTCGATTCGGCGTCGGCGGTCGATAGAGCGCGTGAACTGTTTTCGGGGGAGATCCGGGGCGTCCCGGTGAGGGAGATCCTGGTTGAGGAGCGGCTTGAGATAGAGCATGAGTACTACCTCAGCATCGCCGTCGACCGCTCGTCCAGGCAGCCGGTGGTGCTCTTCGGCGACACCGGCGGCGTCGAGATCGAGAGGACTGTACAGGAGGACGGGTCCGCCATACGGAGGGCTGTGGTCTCCCCCCTCCTCCGGGAGGTACCGGCGTTTCTTATGCGGGAGCTCCTTGGGAGCGCGCCCCGGGATATAGCCCCCGTCATCAACAGCCTCTACCGCGTGTTTCAGGAGAGGGACGCCATGCTCGCCGAGATCAACCCTCTTGTGACGACCCCGGACGGGGTTTATGCTGCCGATGCAAAACTTATCATAGACGACAACGCCCTCGGCCGCCAGGGGATCGAGGTCAACCGCGACCTCTCGGAGCGCGAGCGCGAGGCCGGGAGGCACGGGTTCTCCTACGTGGAGCTCGACGGGACGATCGGTGTCATCGGGAACGGTGCCGGGTTAACCATGTCGACGATCGACCTCATCGACTACTACAGAGGCCGCGCGGCAAACTTCCTTGACGTCGGCGGCGGTGCCGACCGGGAACGGGTGATGCATGCCGTCCGGCTGGTTGCAGGCCTCCCGTCCGTGAAGGTTATCCTTGTAAACCTGCTCGGCGGCATCACCCGGTGCGATGAGGTCGCGCACGGGATCATCGCCGCTGACGTCGGTGTGCCCGTGATCGTCCGTATGGCCGGGACGAACGAGGAGGAGGGCCGGCGGCTGCTTGCGGAGCACGGCTACAGGATGGTCGATAGCATGGAAGCAGCAGTGAGAGCGGCGCTGGAGGCTGGAGAATGATCTACGGTGACCGAAACCTTGGTGTGATAGTCCAGAACATCACCGGGAGACAGGGGCGGTTCCACACGGAACTCATGAACGCCTACGCCCGTGAGACTGGCTGGAAGGGGATTGTTGCCGGGGTCGCCCCCGGGAAGGCCGGGATGGAGGTCGACGGCGTCCCGGTCTACAACACCGTGAAGGAGGCGCTCGCAGAGCACGATGCCGCCGCAAGCGTCATATTTGTCCCGGCACCCGCCGCCGCGGATGCCATAATGGAGGCGGCATATGGGGGGATAGAACTTGCCGTCGTTATAACCGAGCTCATCCCCGTCCATGACACCATGAAGGCGATCGCCTACGCGAAACTCCACGACTGTGTGGTCATCGGCCCGAACTGCCCGGGCCTCCTCTCGCCGGGGGAGTGCAAACTCGGGATCATGCCTGCCCACCTTGCCACCCGCGGAGAGGTTGGAGTGGTCTCGCGGAGCGGCACCCTGACCTACGAGGTGGTCGATGAACTCAGCCGTGCCGGTATTGGCCAGAGCACGGTGGTCGGGATAGGCGGCGACCCGGTGATAGGGCAGACGTTTGTGGACGTGCTTGCACGGTTTGAGGAGGACCCGCACACAAAGGCCGTCGTTCTCATCGGCGAGGTTGGCGGCAGCCTGGAGGAGGAGGGGGCGCGGTCGACCGATCTGCCGGTTGTCGCCTACATCGCAGGAGTGAGCGCCCCGCCAGAGAAGCGGATGGGTCATGCCGGCGCGATTATTGAGGGCGGAGAGGGCGACGCGCGGTCAAAGGTGAGGCGGCTCTCTGAGATGGGGGTTCCTGTCGCGGCCAGACCCTCGGAGATACCGGGGCTGGTCCGGGAGTTTTTATGAACGGCGAACTGATGCTTGCAACCGCCTGTGAGGTTGCAAAGAAGATCGGGGCAAGGGCGGTTGTCTCATTCATCGAACCTGCGCCGGTCATTGAGGGGGAGCCGGAGATCCCGATAATAAAGGTGCAGGAACTCCAGCTCGATGTCCTCAAAGACCTCACGATGCATGATATACTGGAGGTGAGCGAACGCCATCTGCTCGATGCTGCCGTCCACCTCTACCTCCGCCGAAACTTTGAGACCGGGCTCGTGGTCGGGGTCTTCCCCTACGCCATCCTCATCTACGATATCGTCGAGGGGAAGAACTTCATAAGCCTCAAGGATTTCTCGGATATCGTCTCCCGTGAGGTGCTCCACGCCGTCCTCACTCTGGCACTCGAGATAGCGGTCGAGGGGAGGGAGGGGCGCGCCATAGGCACGGCGTTCATCATCGGCGACCCCGATGAGGTATTCCTCCACTCGCACCAGGCGATCCTGAACCCCTACCAGGGGCATCCGGCCTCTCTCCGGGACATAAAGAACCGGGATAACTGGGAGAGCGTAAAAGAGTTCGCTCAGCTCGACGGCGTCTTTGTCATCGACAGGAGCGGCGAGATCCAGGCGGCCGGTCGCTACCTGGATGTGACGGGGCGGGACATATCCCTACCCGGCGGTCTTGGCGGCCGGCACCGCGCGACCGCGTCAATCACACGGGAGATCCCGGCCATCGGCGTCACGGTATCCGAGAGCGGGGGGGTGGTGCGCATCTTCAGGGGCGGGGAGTGCAAGCTCAGCATCCGTTCTGATATCCGCCTTCGATGCAAGGGTTAGAAACGGTTATATGAATTGCAATCATCTTTCTTATCATACTTTAGAACTACGGTGGATTTGATGACCAGGAACATCAGCGTAGAAGGGCTTGAGCAGATCCCGATCGAGAAGCAGCGGATAGAACTGGTGGAGCGCAAGTGCCTGGGGCACCCCGACAGCCTGGCGGACGGTATCGCGGAGTCGATCAGCCGCGCACTCAGCAGGTCTTACCTGGAGGAGTGCGGGAGCGTCCTCCACCACAACACAGACCAGGGGGAGGTCGTTGCGGGCGAGTCGCTCCCGAAGTTTGGCGGCGGCATCATCACAAGACCGATCTACTTCCTGATCTCGGGGCGGGCGACGAAGACCTTTAACGGCGTCAACATCCCGGCGGACGCGATTGCAATCGAGGCGGCAAGGGACTACATAAAAAAGATCCTCCCCATGCTCAACATGGAGCGCGACGTCATCGTTGACTGCCGGATGGGCAGGGGTTCGACAGACCTTCAGGACGTCTTCCGGTCGTGCTCGGGGAAGGTCCCGCGGGCAAACGATACCTCGTTTGGTGTCGGGCACGCGCCGTTCAGCGAGGCGGAGAGTATAGTTCTTGGCATTTCTGAGTTTGTGGACAGGACGCTCCGTCCGAAACACCCTGTCATCGGCCAGGACTGCAAGATCATGTGCCTTCGTGACGGTGATACAATCAACCTCACCCTTGCGATGGCGTTTGTGGACCGCTACTGTTCGGGCATCGCCGACTACATCGAGCAGAAGAACTTCCTGACGGAGCAGATAGCGTCGGTTGCGGGGAAGTTCACCAGCAGGAGGGTCAACGTTGCCATCAACACCGCTGATGACCTGGATAGCGGCAGCATCTTCCTGACTGTCTCCGGCACCTCGGCCGAGATGGGGGACGACGGCTCGGTCGGCCGGGGTAACCGCGCAAACGGGCTGATCACGCCGAACCGTCCGATGAGCATGGAGGCGACGAGCGGAAAGAACCCGATCAACCATATCGGGAAGATCTACAACCTCCTGGCAACAGAGATCGCGAAGGACTGTGTTGCAAGGGTCGATGGCATAGAGGAGATCTACGTCCGCCTCCTCTCACAGATCGGCCACCCGATCGACCAGCCGCACATCGCAAGCGCCCAGATCCTCCCGAAACCCGGGTTTGAGGTGAGTGCTCTCAGGCCGGAGGTCGAGGGGGTCGTCGACACCTGGCTGGAGAAGACCGCCACCATCACCGAGAAGGTTATCAGGGGAGAACTCTCTACTTTTTAGCCATCCCCTATAACTTTCTGGAGTCTGCAATCCATGAGTAAACCAGTATCCAGGAGCCCGGATCCCGGGTTTATCCGTCTTGCCATCCCGAACAAAGGTCGGATCGCCGGTCCGGTCCACGAGTTGATCGAGAAGAGCGGGCTTCACCTGGCCGACGGCGGCGGTGAGCGCAGGCTCATCGCCCGGACGCGCGACCCCCATGTTGAGATCCTCTTTGCCCGGCCGATCGATATACCGGAGTACGTGGCAACAGGTGTTGCCGATCTAGGGATCACCGGGAAGGATATGGTCCTGGAGCGGGGTTCGGAGGTCAAGGAGTTGCTCGACCTCCAGACCGGCAGGGCGACACTGGTTGTGGCTGTTCCGGAGGAGTCTGCTGTCGAGAGCATCACCGATCTCGATGGGGCGAGGGTGGCGACCGAGTTTCCAGGGATAACCCGCGCTTTCTTTGCGGAGCACGGGGTTGCGGTGACGGTGGTGACGGTGGGCGGTGCATGCGAGGCGACGCCGCACCTCGGGATCGCCGACGCCATAGTCGATCTCACCTCATCGGGGACGACGCTCCGGACAAACCATCTCCGCGTTGTTCGGGAGATCCTGACCTCAACCACGATCCTTGTGGCAAACCCGAGATCGCTAAAGATCCGTCACGAGAAGATCGATGAGGTTGTCCTGGCGCTTGACAGCGTCCTCCAGGCAAAGGGGCAGTGTTACCTGATGATGAACGTCCACAGGAGCGCTCTTGCGGGCGTGAGGGAGATCCTGCCCGGCCTCTCGGGGCCGACGGTGATGGATGTGGCGTCCGATGAGAATCTGGTCGCCGTTCACGCTGTTGTAAACGAGGAACGGGTCTATCAACTGATCAACCAGTTAAAACGCGCCGGCGCAAAAGACATATTAGTCATGCCCATCGAACGGATCATACGTTGAGAGCATGGAGATATATCCTGCAGTCGATATCCTGGAGGGTCGGTGCGTGCAGCTTGTGCAGGGGCGCCGGGACGCGGCTACGGTCTACGGCGACCCGCTCGCCTGGGCGCGCCGGTGGCTCGATCTGGGAGCGGACGGTCTGCACGTTATCAACCTGGACGGGGCGTTCGGGAGGGCAAAGAGGAACGCCGACCTGATCCGCCGTCTCGCCGGCGAGACGGAGTCGTTTATCGAACTCGGCGGGGGTATACGGAGCGTGGAAGACGCCGCGGGGTGGCTTGATGCCGGCGTCGACCGTGTGATAGTCTCGACCCTTGCCGTCCGGGAGCCGGAGGTTGTCCGTAGGCTTGCCGATGAGTTCGGGAGCGAGCGTGTGATGGTCGGGATCGATGCCCGGGGCGGCGAGGTGGTGATCGAGGGCTGGGAGCGCCCGGCGGGTGATTACCTCTCCTGGGCGGAACGGTTTGAGTCTCTCGGCGCGGGGTCTCTCCTCTACACGAATGTGGATGTAGAGGGCCTCCAGCAGGGGATAGATATAGCCCCGATCGAGGCTCTCCTTGCCCGGGTGAGCGTCCCGGTGGTGGTCTCCGGGGGGATATCGAGCGCCCGGGACGTCCGCGCCCTCCGGGAGGCGGGGGCGGCGGGGGCGGTCCTGGGCTCGGCTCTCTACTCCGGCAGGATCGGGCTCTCTGAGGCGATGGAGGCGGCGCATGCGAAGAGCTGAAGTTCACCGCGCAACGCGGGAGACCGATATCAGGCTCTCCCTCGGCCTTGACGGCACCGGGACGGCGAGAATCGAGACCGGCATACCTTTCTTTGACCACATGCTGGAGTCGTTTGCCCGGCACGGCCGGTTCGATCTCGGCATCAAGGCTGAGGGTGACCTTGCGGTGGATGCGCACCACACAATCGAGGATACCGGGATAGCCCTGGGCAAAGCCCTGGCTGCGGCTGTCGGTGATGGGAAGGGGATAACCCGGTTTGCCGACGCGGCCGTGCCGATGGACGAGGCTCTTGCACGGGTGGCGCTCGATCTTGGTGGACGGGGCTACCTGGTCTTCGAGGGGAGTTTCTCGCCTGCAGGGCCGGGCGGTATACCGGGCGACCTTATCGAGCACTTCTTCTACAGTCTCTGCACAAACGCGGGGTTAACCGCGCACATCAGCCTCACGGGCAGGAGCGATCACCATGTATGCGAGGCGGCGTTCAAGGCGTTTGGGCGTGCGCTCCGGGCAGCGGTGGCCATCGATCCGGCTATGGGCGGCGAGGTGCCGAGCACGAAGGGGACGTTCTGAGACCCGTCGGGTAAGCCGTGTATCGGCTCATAAATAAGCATCTACTTGATCTTCCGGGGAAACTCTGGGCGGGGGGTGCAACCCGGCTGAGATTGCGGGTGTGGGCGTCTGAGACTATAGGGCGTAATCTCCCGGGATATATGCCCTTTGCAGGATACCCCCACCCTCTGCTGCTCCATCCGGGATGGCTACTCCAGAATTGGGCCAGAAAAGCGCTGCCGCCATGTAACTGACCGACAGTGCAATCGAAGTTTTCAGTCACACCTCTGCCCGACGGTCGGCGCTCGGGCTGACGGTTCGGATCGGAGAATGGGGCCCATATGGACCCCGATAAAGAGAAAGGGAAAACTGCCGGGTTACGCGGACTTGACCGCGAGTTCGACGTCTTCTGCCTTGATCGTCTTGCGTCCAGCGTGCTGGGCCAGCCTGTTGGCTTCCCGGGTCAGTTCAGCGATGTAGGCCTCTGCTTTGGCAACAAGTGCAGCAGCAGCATCGCTGCCAACCCTCTCAGCACCATTCTTCTTTGCGATACGTACAACCGCAGCAATGGGTAGATCTGCCATAGTCTTACTCCACCGTTAAAGAGGTGTATCAGTTAATATTTAAATATTTCGGGATAATCTCAGAGATCCGGGTTCCTCTTTCATTTCTAAGGTGCATCCGGAGAGGGTATCCTGATAATCGGGAGAGAATCGAACCGATTTAAAAAAACAGAATAAACCCCTTGATCTATAATTAGAGCGATTTATCACGGTTTTTCCGGGAGCACCAGCGATTTAGCAAGCATTATGGCATTGATGTAATCTGCTGAGGCGCGCGAGGTGTCCACGAATATTCTATCGATATTTACCACCGGGGCACCATGACCCCTCCCGCCGCCAAGGAGAGCGAGTGTACGAAAGATCAGGTTCCCGGTTATGCCGTCCGGGGCGATCACCAGGCCGTACCGCCCCGGCACCTCCTCGACCAGGATTTCTATATGCTCCGCACCGCTCAGGCGGGCGACGAGTTCGGCATCCGCCATCGTCCGGTCGACTGCGGGGTGACGCCCAACATCACCAAGCCTTCCGCCGGAGAGGACGGCCACACCCTCCGGTAGCCCGAACCGCCTGGCGATATCCCTGCCGGCACTGGCAAACCGGACCTTCTGCTCGACAGTCCAGCCCTCATCGACCCCGACAGGGGCCAGGAGGAAGAGATGGCCGTCCGGCGTCTCCAGGAGGGCGATCCGCTCCAGGCGGTCGACGCCCGCAGCCTGCTTGAGGGCCTTCAGGGTGGTGGATGCGGGAAGCGTCCCCCTGACCGCGGCATCGATCCTGCCGGTGTAGAGCGCCTCGACGATGGCGGCCTCCGGCTCCCCGGCCTCGATGACCGTGACCTCATCACCGAACGAGTCGGCGGTCCCGGGCGGCGCGAACAAAACCAGGTTTACCTCTCCTCTGACAGCCCTGGCGACCGAGAGGATCTTCGCCTCCGCCTTTGCCGCACCCAGCCCTATCGTTACCGGCATCCCCCGCCGCCTGCAAAGATCCGCATGATGCCGTCGCTGTCCAGGTCAAAGACCTGTGTCTCCCTGCCCAGGTAGCGGACGGTCAAACACCGATCCCCGTTCACCTCCCCGATGGCGGCTGCCGCCATACCGACGTCGGCAAACCTGCGGCAGACCTCATCCACGTTCTCCGGTTTGACCGTGAGGATGAATCCCATACCGGGGTACATCCGCACCCAGTGCTCAAATGAGATGCCGAATGCGGCGAGGTCGGGCCTCGGTATCGACTCCAGGTTGACTACCGCGCCCTTCCCGCTCACCTCAAGGAGCATCCCGAGCGTCCCGATGACGCCGGGGTTGCTGATATCCTTCCCGGCCGTCACCAGGTGCTCCCTGCCCAGGTCCTCCATAACCCGGATCTGCGCCCGCACAACCTCCGCGGACTTCATCGTGACCGAGTCCCAGTTGAACCACCAGGAGGGGTGAACCCGGCCGTCCAGGTCTATGGCGGCGACGACGATCTCCCCCTCCTTTGCCGTATGGGAGAAGATGAGGTCATCCATCCTGCCCGTCCCCAGTATAGCCACATCCACGACGCTGTAGGGGGTATCCGGGTGCAGATGCCCGCCAACGATGGGAACGCCGAACTGCGATGATGCGGTGACCATGCCCCGCACCACCTCGTCGCGGATCTGGTCGTTGACGGCAGAGAGGATATCGACCATCGCAACCGGTCTCCCACCCATCGCGGCAATATCGTGGATGTTCACGAGCACTGCACAGTAACCTGCCCAGAAGGGGTCCGCCTCCATCAGCCTGCTCCAGATGCCGTCTGCTGCAAGCAGCAGCGCATCCTCCGCATTGTGCCGGATGACCGCGGCGTCCTCACCGAACGATGCGACAACATTGGGGCTGTCCACCCGGAGAGCCCGGATCATATCGCCTATCTCCCTCTTCCGGGTAACACCCTCGTATTCCCTGACGGCCTGTGCTACCGTATCGGTGGAGCAATCCTTCACCACAAGAACACCAACATCTCCGGTTTCTTATGGTATTCTGCCTCATAAGAGATAATCTATTTCATCTGCAGCATTATACATACCGTTCCAGACTGAACCGATCCTGGCTGGAGATGGGAGGAGACACTCCTTCAGGAGCGGACATTCGCGCTCCAGTGCAGCCTCACCACCTCGTCGCAACCGGGGTGGCATTTTTGATGCACAACAACCCAATAGATCGGCATGGACTGGGCGGAGAAGTACAGGCCGCAGCACCTCAATGAGGTCGTGGGGAACTCAAGTGCCATCCGGCAGATGTATGAGTGGGCGCGGGACTGGTCGCCGGAGAAGAAACCGCTTATCCTATACGGAAAACCCGGGACCGGCAAGACCTCAAGCGCACACGCCCTTGCAAACGACATGAACTGGGAGGTGGTGGAACTGAACGCCTCCGACCAGCGGACAAAAGCCGCCCTTGAACGGATAGCGGGCTCAAGTTCAACCACGGCCAGCCTCACCGGTGCGAGCCGGAAACTCATCCTGCTCGACGAGGCCGACAACCTCCACGGCCAGGCCGACCGCGGCGGCGCAAAGGCGATCATCGATATCATAGCGGCTTCGCAGCAGCCGATAACCCTTATAGCAAACGACTACCACGCCCTCCCTAAACAACTCAAGGCGGTCACGGAACCCGTCCAGTTCAGGGCGCTCCAGGCCCGGTCGATCGTCCCCCGCCTCCGCCAGATCTGCGCCGCAGAGGGGGTGGATTGCGACCCCGCCGCGCTCCAGGAGATTGCAAACCGCGCCGGTGGGGATATGCGGGCCGCGGTGAATATGCTCTACGCCGCGGCGATAGGAAAAGATCGTCTCCTCGCAAGCGATATCCGCACCTCAACAAAGGATGAGCGTTCAACCATATTCGAACTCGTCGGCGCGGTCTTTGCCGGCAGGAAGGACGCCGACCTCCTCCGGCTGGTGATGGAGGTCGAGGATACCCCCGACACCGTTGAGCAGTGGCTGGAGGGGAACCTCGACCATATACCGGATCTGCCCTCCAGGATGAGGGGTTACGCCTCTATCGCGAGGGCGGATGAGTACATAGGCCGCACCTACCAGCGGCAGTACTACACCCTCTGGCGCTACGCAAACGCGGTCATGCTCCTTGGTGTAGCTGAGGCTGCGGGCGGCCGGGGAGTTCGCGGCCGCATCATGCCGCCGCCGCGCTGGCAGAAGATGGGTGCAGCAAAGAGGCAGAAGGCCGTCCGCGCCGGTCTGTACCGGAGATTGAGCAGCGTCCTGAAGATCCCCGAGGAGGCGCTGCGGGCGAGTTTCTTCACGGCGATCAGCATACTGGTCGAGAGGGACGCCGCAAGATACGTCCGCGAGTTCGGGCTCGATGCCGATGAACTGAACCTCTTCATCAACGATAAGCCGCGGGCTGCCAGGGTTGTCAGGGAGGCGGCAAAGGAGGTTTTAGGGCCGGCGGCGGTGGTAGAGGTGGAGTTGCACCCCGCTGGCGTCCACGCTCTCTCCCCCGTCCCGGTAGATCTCGCACCCCAGGTGGTAGACCAGGAGGTCGGAGTTTATCCGGGTGGCAAGCGAGATCAGGGGTGGAACCATCTCCACGCCGGGTCTCACGGAGTAGATCACGTCTGCGCCCTGGTAAAGCCTGATATCGGGTTCGAATATGTCGTCGGCCACCACGGTGAGCCCTTCATGCTGTATGCCAGGTCTTATATCTGTGCAGAGCATCAGGGCGCCGGCAGCCGCAACCAGCCCTGCGGCCACGGGGTTATTCCCGATCCCCACCTCGACCGCCCGGCGGTAGCGGCTGGCGATGTACTCCCCTATACTCCGTTCAATATGTTTATACTGGCTCATCACGAAGAGTTTAGGTGATGGGCATCCATATTCTTTGGGATTCAGAGGCGCCGGCGGGTATAGAGCTCCCGGTCATCCGGATGATCGCGATGATCCTTGGAGAAGAGGCGGAACTTGTCGAATACCCGCTCCTCATCGATGGTTATGACAGGGATCGCAACCAGCACGATGCTCAGAAGATCCTGGACCGCCTGCAGGACACCCTGACGCGCAGGTATGATATCGATGGTCCGCTGCTGTTTGTAACCTCACGCGACCTCTACACCGGGGGGTGCGACTTTGTCTTCGGGCTTGCCCGTCCGAGAGCCGGTGTCGCCGTCGTCTCGACAGCCCGGCTGGGAAACGACTATTACGGCAGGGTGCCGGACGATACCGAGCTCATAGACCGGACAGCTAAGGAGGGGGCGCACGAACTCGGCCACCTCCTGGGGCTCGGCCACTGTTCAAACCCCGAATGTGTCATGTTCCGGCCGCAGACTCTTGACGAGCTCGACAGGAAGAAGAAGATGCTCTGCCCGGTCTGC
>LDZT01010737.1_pt1 | contig 11067 bp, 14 predicted proteins | sample 615521 | NCBI WGS metagenome assembly LDZT01 (sample SAMN03408292, study PRJNA278302) | terrestrial metagenome | isolation source: oil reservoir sample SB1 | place: USA: Alaska, North Slope, Schrader Bluff formation | collected 2011-09
TTCTTTTTCTTTTTTGTTCTTGAGGTAAGTCTACCTTTTTTATTTACCTCTTGGCAAGCCTTTTTCTTCAAAACCCCCTACTAAAATTTTACACTATCATAACGATTTTTTAAAAAGAAAATCCCGCCCCCTTACTGAGAAAGCGAGATTTTTCTTCCTAAATTATATTCCCGGTCTCTGTGCTTCTAAGGTTTTTGAACCAGCCACAATACACAATCGGAGGAAAACTTTTTTACTTCTTCTGATTCTTCACACAATTCAGAACGCAATATCCCCTCAATTAACCTAAATTCCGTTTCTTCCAAACTTGAAATTACTTCTTCCCTGGTTGGAAAATGAAGAAAAATGTCTCTCTCTTCCATTTTTATAATCTTATCCCCAAATTCGTGCAAACTTTTATCCTCTAAATGTGATGCCCACTTTCTCTTCTCCTCTTTCCAAAATGATTCATATTCTTTACTATCGCGTTCATGAGTTGTAAATAAAAAATATCCTTTAGATATTAATATGCGCCTTATCTCTTTTAGCACTCTTATCCGATTTTCTCTTCCTGGTATCTGCATTATCCCATTAAAGGAAAATAATACTGCGCTAAAAGTTTCATCATCATAATCCAAACAAGTCGCATCTCCCACCCTAAAGGTTATATCATAATCCAGCTCTTTACTGATTCTTCTGGCTTGTACTATCATAGCTTCTGATAAATCCAAACCTTCTATCAAACGATAACCAAGCTTGTAGAATCCTATGGTCGTTCTTCCTGCACCGCAACCAATATCTGAAATTCGGCTTTCCGGATTAAAATATTTTTCAATCATTATCTTTTCAGATTCCCAGAGCCCAATTTCCTTAACTGCTCTTGTATAATCTGAAACTGTCTTTTCTGTGGTAAATGATTTTCTAATAAACTCTGTATCAACTTTTCTTGTGTTCATCTCTTTATAATCCTCATTTTAAATAATTTCAATAAATTTTGCTGTTTTTGTAAACCCGCCATTAGGTGACTTGCTATCTTGTTCTAAAACTTTAAACATTCTAAAGAACTCAAAAGTTTCTTTTTTAATTTTTATAGATGGTGTTCTCCATTTTATAATATAGCCAAGCCTCTCATAGAATTTAATCGCTCTTTTGTTATTTGTCTCTACATCTAAAACGATTTTGTTGGCGCCAGTTTTCTCTGACTCTCGTCTAATTTCTGAAAAAAGTTTTGTTCCTAATCCAAGAGCTCTAAACGCAGGATACACAGCGATATTACTGAGGTAGTATTCATTTTCTGAAACCTTCCCCACTATGCCCTGTGCTTTAAGCAAATAAAATATTCTTGTGAAAAAATTCCATTTCAAATATTTAACCAGCAGCAAACCAGTATGTAGTTCTTCACGCCTTTTTTGTTCCCAATTATATCCTAAAGCCATTCCCGCTATCTTATCATTTACTTCAATAAAATATGAATGTTCAAAACTAAAAAGATTACCTGGCTGCTGAAATATTTTTCTCATTACCTTTTCTGTATTAGAAGCAAAAATAGATGGGAAGAAAGTAGCCGCAGACAATAAAATAAGCTGAGAAAAATCTTGCGCATCTTCAGTTCTACCTTTTCTTATAATTATATTATCCATTGCTTTCATTCCCAATAATATAGTTAACATATCAGCATATATATTACATTGCGAAGAACCGAGCACCTGTTACATTTACTGTAAGAAATTAAATTTAGCACCTTTGTACTTAAATAATGCTTTACAAGCATCTACAACCATTGAATCATACAGAGTTCCTTTATTTTTAGTTAGCTCTTTTAAGGCTTCCTTTATACTATGACTGGGCCTATAAGCCCTATAAGAACTCATTGCCTCAATAACATCAGCTACACATAATATTTTTGCTTCAATTAAAATTTCATCTCCTTTTAGTCCATTTGGATATCCGGAACCATTTACCTTCTCATGATGTTGTAGTACAATTTCAGCAACTGGCCAAGGAAAATCAATCTCTTTTAAAATATTATATCCAGTCATAGGATGTTCTGTCATTAAATCGTGACCTAATTCAGTTAAACCACTTGGTTTGCTTAAAATCTCTATAGGCATACCTATTTTCCCGATATCATGAACCAATGATGCAACCTTTAACCCTTCAATTTTATCTTTAGGCAATTTCATCTCTTTTGCTACAGCTTTAGCAAGCTGAGAGACTCTTTTTTGATGACCAGCGGAATATGGATCTTTTTTTTCAATAACTTTGGCCATAGTATAAACAGTATCCTCCATAATTTGCTGTAATTTTTGGTAATTCTCTTGGAGCTCTCGTTCAACTTTACTTTTTGTAGTAACATCCTCTCCAGAGCTTAATACTCCCTGAAATTCACCCTTTTCATCTTTTAATGCAGTGTTATACCAACTAATAATTTTTTCTTCTCCATTTATAGTTAAAATTGGACTTTCGAAATGTTCATAAGAAATAGTTTGATTAGATCTCAGCTTCGCTAAAATATCATTCATTTTGTTTTGTAGTCTTTCCGGAACAAAATTATCAATCCAATTTTTCCCCAAAATCTCCTCTTTTGTATATCCTAAAACTTCACAACCTCTCTTATTGATTAGACTTACTTTACCATCTCTATCAATAATCTTTAATATAATACCTGCTACATCAATATATTTCTGTAATTTGCTTTTTTCTTTCTCTATCATTTCTTCTTCTAACTTGCGCTCAGTTATATTTCTTAAATGAATTTGAATTCCAACTATCTTTTCATCCTTAATTATGGAAGAACCGTTAACTTCGACTATCGCTTTCCCTCTATCTTTTCTAATTATTTCAAGATTTACCCCTTCAATTTCCTTGCCCTGAATTAAAGTATTACAAATTCCTTCTACTTTTTTATTCATATTTTCCGGGAAAAGGATTTGAAAGTGCTTGCTAACTATTTCCTCAGGCTTATATCCCAGCACTCTCTCTATTGAAGGAGAAACGTAGCTACATATTCCTTTTTCATCAGCAACAATTATTATGTCAAAACTTCTTTCGGCAATACCTCTGAATTTTTCCTCTGATTCTTTTATATCTTTATCTCTTTCTTTTTGATCTGTAATATCGAAGAAAACACCAGTTACGCCTATAACCTTATCATTTGCATCTTTATAAGGTATTTTATCACTTCTAACCCATATCATACCATTTGGGGTTTTAAAAGATTCTTCAATCCCATATTTTGGTGTTTCAGATTCAATTATTTTCACATTATCAGCATAAATTTTATCAGAAATCTTTTCAGAGTATAAATCGTATAGATATTTCCCTTTTATATCATCGGGGGATTTATTAAATAAATCAGCAAAACATTTATTAACTATAATAAATTTTCCTTCTCCATCTAACCAATATATCATAGCTGGAGCATTATTTAATAATATATCTTTTTCATAACCCTCTCTCTGTAATTTCGCTTCTGCCCATTTATGCATATCTTCACTTACTTCTAATTTTGCAATTTTTTTCTTCATTTCATCCAATTCTTTTATAAGTTGTTCTTTGGCAATACTCTCATCTTCCATTCTATTACCTCCTATAAAAAATATTTTTTAATTAGATAATAAAACTATAAGATCATCTTTTATTCAGTTTCTATTCTAAAACTATTTAGATTATTTTTTTACAATTTAACCTTATATTTGTACTATACGACAAATATCTTAAAAATCCTTCTTTTTCCAAAAAAAGTCCTTCAATATAATTTCTAAAGGGCTGGCAATTTTCTTAGCTCCGTTATTGTAATTATTCTGTTGTTCTTATTAATTTGCAAAACTTAAGGGAGTCAGGTAGAAGGAGAGTTCCAAGCGCGCTCAATTTTTTTTATCAAGCATCTTTCCTCTTATGATGAAAATAGATTTTACAACTAATTTGATTTTTTTCACAGAATTCTTTTATTTTATTTTCTTCAATATTCCAATAATTACTATTTTTTGAGTAGATTTTTTTGTATATTTCAATAAGTTCTGGCCTATTCTTTCTTAGAAAATTATAAATTTCACCTTTGATAGAGGGATAAAGATTTAGGTTTTCAAACCAATATTCATCCACAAAAGATTTGGTTTTGTTTATTATTTTTTCCCAATCCGTTATTTGTGGAAAGATCGGAGAGATAAAAAGAGCTGTGGGAATTTTCGCTTTATACAGCTCTTTCAAAGCATTTATTTTTTGTTTTGCTGGAGATGATAGAAGCTCTATTTGTTTCCTTAATTTTTCATCTGTAATCGAAAAAGAAAGAGTTACCATACAATTTTTAAATTGCTTAAACAAATCCATATCTCTAACTACCAAATTAGACTTAGTAATCAAATCTAAATGTGGTTGAAGCGGTATAAGTCTTTCAATAATTTTTTTGGTGAGTTTATATTTCCCCTCAATTGGTTGGTAGGGATCGGTAACCGAACTAATTGTTATGAATTTCCCCCTGTATTTATTTGTATCTTTTGGAATCAAATCGGGGGCATTAATCTTTACATCAACAAAAGAACCCCATGTTTCGGTATGACCTGTAAATCTTTTCATAAATCTTGCATAACAATATTTACAGCCATGCATACAGCCAACATAAGGGTTTATAACAAAATCTGCGTCCGGTAAATTTGATTTTACAATAATTGATTTTGTCTTAATTTCTTTAAATTTCATCATGCCTATACCATTTCAGATTTATCATATAAAGCTTCTTAAAAGCACGCACAAAATAGCGTCTAGGGTCAGATACTGTCTTGACCCCACTATCTTACCTTGGCTGTTATATGAAGTTGCGGTTTAGGACGGAATCACACCAATAACAATCTCCCCTGGTAATCCAAATAATTTCACTTTCTCTTTATACTCTATCTCGAACCCAGCGTTCTTTATTGATTGTTCAATATAGATTGGCCTGCAGTCCGCATATTTTGGAAATTTTTTGTGAGTCCACTCATACACCCTCAATAATATCGAATCCCCATCTTCTTTTGACATACTAATAACTCCAAACCTGCCATTTGGTTTTAAGACCCTCTCGATTTCATCAAGAACTTTCAAAATTTCGGGCGTATCAAAAAGTTCAAGAGTGAAACTCATGAAAACGGCATCAAATTCATTATCCTCGTAAGACATTTTTAATGCGTCTCCGCAGTATAGTTTGACTCTATCCAAAAGTTCAGCTTCTTCAAGTCTCCGCTTGCTAACTTCCAGCATCCCAGAGGAAATGTCGATGCCGTAAACCCTACCATCCTCACCCACTGACTCAGCCATTCGCTTCAAGCAATGTCCAGTTCCAAAACCGATCTCCAAAACAGTTTCACCCCTTTTAATGTCTAACCGCTCTAACGCCATGCTTCTATACTTTTTCTCGAAGACTCCGGCAAAATAATCATAAAATCGGCTAATTTTGTCGTAACTCTCTTTTGCCTGAGCCTTGGTTCTATATACTCGTAATACTTTATGATTTTTTGAGTTCATTTCATCACCATTTATTCATTAGTTAATTTTGGTGCACCGACCGCATTATGAGTTATTGTCTATATCAAAATTTGTAAATATTATGTCATCGTTTATATTCCATCTTTATAAATTCATCGCTGCCTATTAAAGTATCCTTTTGGTAAACATCGGTTATTTCAAATCCAGCCTTTTCATAACATTTAATTGCTCGTTTATTGAAAGAACGGACTTCTAAAGCAATTCTTTTATTACCATACCTCTTTTTGCACTCACTTTTTAGCAGTTCCATAAGAATATTACTTAAACCTTGCCCACATAATGAAGGCTTTAATCCCAATCCAACTAAAACAAAATTCTTATTTTCTATAAATCTAATATATCCACATAAATTATTACTCTCATCTATAACAGCAGTAAATTCTTTCTTTCTTTTTTCCTCTATTGTTATCCCCCATCTTTGTTGGTTTAGAGTATCCCAATCCGGATAATTATAAATAGAATAAATTTCTTCGTATTTCCAACAACATATTTGTTTTGCATGATCTTCAGTTAAAATTTCTAATTTTAAATTCATTATCTATCACTTGCTTTCTTTACAATATAAATAAAATCAAATCTTATTAACCCAACCTTCGAAAATGAATTTATTTAATGCCGTAAACATAATTTCAAGTGTCTTTTCCCAATTTGCGTTTAAATTATCCTTCATCTCTTCATTAGCATTATCTGTTATCACCCGGAAAGAAAAACTTTTTATCCCATTTAGTTGTGCTGTCTTTAATACTGCTGATGTTTCCCAATTGCATGCTATTGCATCTAATTTATTGTATAACTCTTGACGAAGTTCTTTATTATCTATATTCTTTTCCCCACTTGCAATATTGCCTATTATGATATTTTCATTTTCCTTCCTAGCAAAATTTTTAATAATTTCTTTAGAAAAGTCCTCATTAAGTACTGTACTTGTCTTTAAATCCTCTGTTATATTTTTAAAATCTTTATTAGAACAAACATCATATTCATATGAATACTCACCACAGACGATATCATAAAGATTTACGTCACCAGATAATGAACCAGAAGCACCCACATCAAATATAAAGTCAGGTTTAAGCTTATCAATAATCAATTGAGTTGCTGAAGCACATTGTATTTTCCCCGGACCAGCTTGAATAGCAACAACTTTTACGCTATTTTTCAATCTTGAAGAGATTAATCTTCCGGCTAATCCAGTTTCATTACGTAACTTTAATATCTCCTTGCAACTTTGATATTCAATATTGCAAGGACATATAATACCAACTTTAACTAACGAATTAATCATAATATTTTAATTCACCTCAGATTTACTCTTTAATAATATGAGCTATGTTCTTATAATCACAAATCAATTTCGAAAAGTACGCCACGCTCCGTAAACCCACATTGTCTGTAGAATTCTCTCGCTTTTATATTTGTCTTCTCAGTGCTAACCTCAACTTCACAGCATCCGAGTTGACGGCTCATTTCAATAGCACTTGATAGCAACTGCCTACCAACGCCTTTACCACGATAACTTTTAGCGACAATAAGCTCGTCAATTAATCCAGAGAGACCACGATGCAAAATTGTCTTACGTGTTGCAAGATTGACAAACCCGACTATAACTCCTTCTATCTCTGCCACCAGAATATGAGAGTTAACTTCACTTAAAAGATTTCGACAGTTCTCAGCAATCAATTTAATGTCAATACCTTCAGTATTTCCCATAGCTTCGATGAGTTCAAGCATCAACTTCTTAATTGCTAACAGGTCGGATGCCTTTGCTTCTCTGATGATAATATCAGTCATATTAAACCTCCTAGGGAGTAATTTCGCCTAATGTCTTCGGTATTTGTGAGGTACGAGTGTAAACGGGTATTGTGATTTCAAATTCGAGTGGATGTCTGTCCATTCTTGTCCATTCAGCATCAACACCATTATTGTAATATTTTCGTATTATAGTCATTACTTTTACCTCCGTGGTAAATTACGTATAATGTTTTACGGAAAAAATAAGTTGCCAAGGGTATTTTTGAAAAATCTTTGATTTCACTTTTATCCATTGTTAGGCAATGTGCTGCCCGAAGATCCATGTTTACCGTGTAACCAATTCCTCAACATTTCTGCCTTTTCTATCCTACCCAACTTCAGATATGCCTGATACTCATACTCCAGAGAGAGTACAGGCACTTTCATTTCCTCAACCTCTACAACCCGCTTATGGTACTCTAAATCTACGGGGTTCTCCCAGCTTCCGTCTTTAAGCCGCTTCTGAATGTCTCCCATAATCTCTACTTTGATTCCGTCGATTATCAATTCACCAAAGTATGAGCGAATCCTCTCTGTAGAAGAGAATGTGACTCTTTTGGTTACAAACTCGGAAAGGTGACGCTCGATCTCATAGACTCCCCTCTTATCAATTTGAATGTCAAGGTCATTGGGCTCTACAGGTACACCTTGAAGTGCAAAACCAAGGCTACCAGTGACCGCCCAGTTCACACTGGTCTTATTCAGCCGCATATTTATCTTACGAAGAACCTTAAGATAATCTGGGTTAAGCATCGTCTCCTCCGTAATTTTCTTTCTTTAAAAATAAAATTAATTCTTCTTTATTTAATCTTGATAATTTCAATAATTCATCAAACGGATCACCTTTCAAATTAAAATACTTTGCAAATGCAGGTTCTGTCTTTAACCCTAATTTCTTCAGTTTTATGATTTGCTTTCTTGCACTCTCTCCACTGATTTCACAGATAATGTCAGAGTGTGTGAATTCCTGCAAAGCAAGATTTGAACGAAAGCCGAAGTCACGAAGCCAGATACGCTCTGTTAGGCGATGGAACTACAAACATTTTCATTTCTCCTTTAATCGAAAGATATAAACAAACTTCCTTTTTTTAGTGGGGAGAATGTATTGTAAAATTCGTTCAACTTCGTCCTTCGTTGCTCCACTTGCAATAGTTATACCCTCAAGTATGGCAAACCATGCATTAGTCAAACCAATTTCACGTAGCCGTTTTCCATATGTTCTAGCATAAATTTTACCCATTTCCTGATGGTAAAGGGTTAAAAAATTTGGATCTTTGTTAATTAATTCCTCTATTTCTTCCCAGTACATTTCACGATTACGTTTGCTTCTTAGATAAAACCTTAATTTTGCCGCATCACTTTGTTCTACCTTTTCTGTTGAGAAGGGAAGAGATGTAATTATGCCAAATCTCGATTTAGCTTCTTGATAAGCATCATTGAAACTACGGCGAATACCGCCACCGAAAGTCATAGAATATGGGAAAAGGATACCGTCATATACGATTTTACCACTAAATGGTAAAAGCACTGCTTCGACCATTACTGGGAGGTAGGATCCAACCATCTCTTCAAAGGCAGTATTAAGAGCAAGAACTCCATAAGCTTTTGGAGACTCGTCTGTATCAAGAAAAACAGTATAGTTTTTCAAATAACGAAAAATAAGGAATCTCCCTTTAACAAACTCTTTCCAGCTGCCAATTATTTTTAATTCATTGGTGGAAAAGTTCAAAGGATTCTCTGCAACGAATGAGTTAATCAACTCAGGGTGTTTATATAATCTATCTCTAAGTTTGCTTATTTCTCCTATAGAAAATTTCTTAAAATCCTCCGGAGAATCTATGCCTTTTATTATCTCAAACTTTTTATTAACATAAACCAATAGGGGATAATACAGTCTATAAAACAGATCAACGTCTTCTTTAGATAATTTCATCTTTCACCCTCTCCTTTATACTTTAGCGTTTCTTTCGGCTAACGTCGTATGTCCGAACTTGGTTCGAATATCCATCTCTCTGGTCGAACCTCTCTATCTTTAATCAACTCTCCTCTTATCTGTAAGTTATCCAACAGACTTTTGATCTTATCTATGCTCTTGTTGTTCACTTGAGTATATATTAAGATAGTGCATAGTCAAACTACCAATTTCTTAACCCCTTGACACGTTCCTGTTCTATGCAATTGGGACATCGTTTGGGTGGGTTAAATCCCTGTTTTTTGTACCATTTCTGTTCACTGGCAGTGAATAAAAATATTTTACCACAAAGTATGCACTTTATCTTAATATCCTCCAACACAGGATATCTCCGTGATTCAGCGATGCCTAACTCATCCTTGCGCTCAAGTAAACGACTCATTTTGAAAGAGGTCCAGAAAACGTCAATGGGTGAATTGAAAAATATCTTCTCATTGTATTCAAAATCAGGATGTACCCTTAACTGTAGTGGCTGACCACATCCCGGAACAGAACAGTCAACTGATTGCCCCGGGCACTTTTTACGATGACAGATCCTGCCTATGAGTGATACATCCTCATCAAAGAGAAAAACTTCCCAGCTATGGTAGTGTCTGCTCATCTGTCGGGCGTACTTTGCTATAGTGATAATCTCCTCAAAATTACGGATAATGATAACCAAATCAAGATCATTGGGATAGGGGTCATCTCCAGCCACAGAGCCTATTATGGCAATTTCGAGAGGACTGGATAGTTTATGTACTTTTTCAGCAAACTCATTAGCAGCAACTCTGAGAATTTCATTTTTATTCATCTTATTTACCCCATTAAACTACTAGTTAACATTACGTCTAACGGTATCAGTATAACGACATTCCAACCGAAGGGAGCAAAAAACATCTTGAAGGGTAAGGAGCGTAGCCAGAAGCGAATACATTGTGTTATGCGATGTGATTCATCTCACCAATCTTGCTTACAAATTACCTCTTTGACCCGTAGTCCTTGGATGGGTTTCTTTACCTCAGGAAATCCTATCCCAAAGAATTCGTCAGTGTGTACTGCTGTCAGGAGAAGTGCGGTATTCAATCCCTTGTTTTTTTCCAGCTATGGTGTAAATGGCAAGTAAAAATGCACCTTGCACGGAAAACAATTTTGCACCTCCTAAAGAGAAAAAAATGGCTTAATCCTCCTCTTCTTTTTGAATTCTAAATGATTTCCCACTTAAATTAAATACCTTGGAATAATGGAGCAGCCGGTCTAGCATGGCTACGGTCATCACTTCATCACCCATCATTTCCGCCCACTCATCAAACCTTTTATTAGAGGTGATGATTACAAATGCCTTTTCGTAAAGTTCACTTATCAGGTTAAAAAATAGATTAGCCTCCTTTCTTTCTATGGGTGTGTAGCCTATCTCATCGATGATAATCAGATCCGCTTTTAAGATCCGGTTTACTCTAAAACCGGCCTTGCGCTGAATATCTACCATCTTTAATAACTTGATAAGGGTAGCCACCCGCTCAAAACATACCGTATAGCCTGCCTGTATGGCCTTTAGTCCGATGGCTATGGATAAATGAGTTTTCCCCAGGCCAGGTGGTCCAAAAAATAATAGATTGGTATGATTATCCAGCCATAGGAAATCCAGAAGGCTGAATAAGTCTTGCTTAGTGATGTCTTTTACTCTGGCAAATTGGAAATCATCCAAATTTTTTTCTACCGGAAAATGGGCTCCTACCATATTCCGCTTGAGCCTCCTTTCTGTCCGGTAGTCTATCTCCGCCTTTAAAAGAAGGTCCAAAAAACTCAAATAGGATATTTTC
>LDZT01003563.1_pt1 | contig 11063 bp, 8 predicted proteins | sample 615521 | NCBI WGS metagenome assembly LDZT01 (sample SAMN03408292, study PRJNA278302) | terrestrial metagenome | isolation source: oil reservoir sample SB1 | place: USA: Alaska, North Slope, Schrader Bluff formation | collected 2011-09
GTCGAAACATCTTCAAAAGAATTAAAAGAAACCTCGCAAAAATTCAAAAATTCGGCAGAAGAAGTTCTCGACGAAGCAAAAAATATAGAGTTAATTTCGGAAGATAGTGCCTCCTCTGTTGAAGAGATCACATCCGGTATTGAAGAAATTGCCTCTTCAGCACAAAGTTTATCTTCCGCTGCACAAGAGTTATCCAATTCAGCTGAAATGACACAAAGCCAAGCTAACAAAGGGATGGAAAGTATTCACAATATAGTAAAGAAAATAGAGGTTGGTGTGGAGGAATCCAAAGAAGCAGAAGAAAATGTTTCAAAACTTTTGGAAAAAGCAGAAAATATTGGAAATATTATTCAAACTATAAATTCCATCACTGAACAGACGAACCTGTTAGCACTGAACGCAGCGATAGAAGCAGCAAGAGCAGGAGAAGCGGGAAGAGGATTTGCCGTTGTAGCAGATGAAATAAGAAAATTAGCAGAAGAAAGTGGTAAAGCAACAGATGAAATCTCCGACATTTTAGAGGATCTAAAAAAAAGTACCAACAACGTCAACGATGTAACCAACAAAACAGTTAATACTATTGCAGAAATCAACGAAGAAGCCAACAAGGTTCGAGAACAATTTGAAAGCATATTAGGTGAGATAAACGGGATGATTTCGGGGGTTGAAAACGTCACTGCCAGTTCGCAAGAGCAAAGTGCCAGTACGCAAGAAATGAGTTCTTCAATGGAAAGAATAGCTAGAACGGTAAATGAAACCAGCGATAAAATAAAAGAAATTAAGATGCTGATGCAAAGTCAATCTGAAAACGCTAGATCACTTAACGAAAGAGCTGAAGAATTAGAAAAACTTTCTCAAAATCTAAATTCAGCTATTTCAAAATTCAAATTGAGTAGTGAATAATAGGGAGGAAACAGAATAAAGAAGTTATCAATTATCTTCATATTTTTGATTCTAATTGCTTTATTCACTTTTGGAGAAACAACAATAAGGATAAATAGTCCTTCAGAAATTTATACTAAAATTTATGAAACGGTACCTTTTTATAGATTTGTAAACTCAACTGAAGGGATAGGTCAAGATTATATCAAAGAATTACTTTCAACCACATTAGAATCTACAAATACAAATATTCAAAATTTTTTAAATGCCCCAATGGTATTTTATTCGGATAAAGACTATTCCTTTAGGGAATTATTTAATCCGAACTATTTTAACCTTTTATTTGACATTATTGTTAATTCAAAAGGTATCGCTATATACTCTACCGAATACGAAGTTTTTAATGAAATCTTTACAAAGATCTTTGGTGCTAATAAAGTAAGCGATGACCTATACACCTTAGGAGAAAAAAATTTTGCTGTTCAAAAAAATGATGAGGGCATCTTTTTGAACATGGAACCTACAACCTTTGATGATAATTCAAAGGGTTTAGTATCAGGCTCGCTGGAAAATATTTTAAATGAAAATAAACATTGGGATTTTTACGTTACCGTTGATTCTAGAACCTTAAAGGCAACATTTGAGTCTAAAGATTATAGAGGGGTCCGAAAAAATTTTGATTTGGCAATTTTGGAAAACAAAAAATTGTTTGGAGAAGTTTTGAATATAGAAAAGTTGGATAAAATCAATTTCCAAGCATACTTCAAAAATTTTTTAACGCCTTTGGACGATGAAAGTAAAAATGTTATAGGATTTATAGCCAATAGTATCAAAGAAGATGAGTTTTTAGCTATTAGTTCACAAAATATTAGTAATAACGAGCTGAACTTATTCTTTGAAGCATCAATTGATACTTCAAAACTGAAAGAATTTGCAGAAGAAAGAAATATAGAAGAGGGAAAAGTTGGAACCTACAATTATTATCTTTGGTCTAATCAAAGTATGGAAAACCAAATTTACCTTTATTTTGTAGAAGATGAATTCATATTCTCAAACGTTTTACCCAATAGGATGAATGTGTATTTATCGGAAATACCTCGATTTAAAAATGCAAAATTTTATGTAGAAATTGAAAGAAAAGAAGGTCTCGATAATCTATTAATCTTAGATATTTCAAATTACTTATCAGAGAATTTTTATGGTTCTTTAGATAGCTGGATAATAAAAGAAGAATACGATAATGATGGAATATATACAGTAGAAATGAAAATTAGATAAAAATTATAGTTTAGAAAGTTTGATTCGAAAGGAGTGCATTCTTTATGCTTTTTGGACTGATAGACAAGAATAAAAGTTTGCTTAAAAAATATTCAAAGATCGCAAATAAAATAAACGAATTAGAAGAAAGTATGAAATCTCTCAGCGACACTGAATTATCTGGAAAGACTCCGGAATTTAAAAACAGGTTAAAACAAGGTGAGAGTTTGGACGATATCTTACCTGAAGCCTTTGCTGTTGTAAGAGAAGCCTCACGAAGAACGGTAGGAATGAGGCATTTCGATGTACAGTTAATGGGAGGTATCGCTTTACATGAGGGTAAGATAACCGAGATGAAAACTGGGGAAGGAAAGACTTTAGTTGCAACCCTTCCAATTTATCTAAATGCCTTAACAGGAAAAAATGTTCATTTGGCTACCCATAATGACTATTTGGCTAAAAGAGATGCAAATTGGATGGGACCGGTTTATGAGTACCTTGGATTGAGCGTAGGGTACATTCAAGCCAATATGGACAAAGAAGACAGAAAAAAAGCTTATCAAGCTGATATAACTTACGGTACTGCTAATGAATTTGGATTTGATTATTTAAGGGACAATTTAGTTTACGAAATGAGAGACAAAGTACAAAGAGGACATTACTTTACAATAGTTGATGAAGCTGATTCTATTTTGATAGATGAAGCGAGAACACCTTTAATCATTTCCGGACCTTCAGATACTCCTTCTGAACTTTACAGAAGATTTGCGTCTTTGGCTAAGAGATTCATAGTTGAAAAAGATTACACTATAGATGAAAAACAAAAGACTTTAGCGTTAACAGAAGAAGGGATAAGCAAAGCAGAAAAGTTATTATCTGTCGATAATTTATATGATCCAAGCAATATTAAGTATTTGTTCCACCTCTTGAACGCCTTAAAGGCGATAAATTTTTTCAAAAAAGATAAAGATTATATCATTAGCAATGGAGAAGTTGTTATCGTTGATGAATTTACCGGAAGATTATTACCTGGAAGAAGGTATTCGGAAGGATTGCACCAGGCTATAGAAGCAAAAGAAGGAGTAAAAATTAAAGAAGAAAGCGTAACTTTTGCTACAATAACTTTCCAAAATTATTTTAGGATGTATGAAAAATTATCTGGTATGACCGGAACTGCAAAAACTGAGGAAGACGAGTTCAAAGCGATATACAACACAGAAGTTGTTGTTATTCCTACCAACAAACCTGTTATTAGAGAAGATAGAAATGATTTAATTTTTAAAACCGAAAAAGAGAAATATCAATCAATAATTGATGAAATAGTAAAGCGTAATCAAAAAGGGCAACCAGTATTGGTGGGAACAACGTCCATAGAAAACAGCGAAACCATAAGTGAGATACTAAAAAAAAGAGGAATAAAACATGAAGTTTTGAACGCAAAATACCACGAAAGGGAAGCAGAAATTATCGCTCAGGCAGGAGAAAAAAATGCCGTTACCATAGCCACGAATATGGCGGGTAGAGGAACCGATATTAAATTGGGAGAAGGAGTTAAAGAACTTGGCGGCCTTTTTGTTTTAGGTACTGAAAGGCATGAAAGCAGAAGAATAGATAACCAACTAATAGGTAGATCTGGTAGGCAAGGGGATCCTGGTGAATCAAGATTTATTATCTCTTTTGAAGATAATGTTTTAAGATTGTTCGGTGGGGAAAGAATGAAAAACATGATGAATGCTTTAAAAATAGAAGAAGGACAACCCATAGAACATAAAATGCTTAGTAAAGTTATTCGAGATGCCCAAAAAAAAATAGAAGGGATACACTTTTCGATAAGAAAAAGATTGTACGAATTTGACTCTGTAATGGACAAACAAAGATCTGTAATATACAATCATAGGGATTGGATACTCGAGCAAGGCAATTATGATGATCATATAAAAGAAATCTTTAGGGATGTTGTGGAAAGAATTGTGGAATCCTCGTGGGATGAAGTGGAAGAAAAATACGATAAAAGTAGTATTTCAGAAAAGTTGAAACAATATTTGATAATTTCTGAAATAAAGGGGAACACGCGTGAGGAAATAGAAAATGAAATTTTTGATCTACTTTGGAAGAGATATCAATACAAAAAAGAGGAGTTTGGAGAAGATTTTAACAAAGTTGCAAAATTTGTGATGTTAAGAATAATAGATGAAAAATGGAGGTACCATTTAGATTCTATTGAAGCGTTAAAGGAAGCTGTGGGATTAAGATCCTATGGCCAAAAAGACCCTGTTATGGAATTTAAAAAAGAATCGTACCTACTTTTTGATCAAATGGTTGACAGTATATACGACGAAATAGTCAATTATCTAATGAGAATAGCAAGGGTCGTTCCAGAAAAAGAAGAAAGGGAAGCAAAAAAAATATATGCCAGTTTGAACTTTGTACATAACAACGTATCAGCGGTTGATGAATCAAACAATGGTGAAGGATCTAAAAATAAAAATACGGCTAAGCAATCCAACAAAATTAAAAAAAGGTATAAAGTTAAGAGATAATAATTGAAGCCATTTTTAAGAGGTGATTCGATGATAGAATACGAAACGAAAGTCAAAATAGATGAGTTGAAAGAAAATTTTGAAGATTTAAAAGGAATTTTTGGTATAGAAGAAGCAGAAGAAGAAGTTAAAAAACTTGACAAAGAAATGATGGAACCAAACTTTTGGAATGATCAAAATAGAGCCAAAAAGATCTCCAAAATCGCACAAAATTTAAAAGATGAAATAGATGAATTTAAAAAATTGCAGAGCGATTTTGAAGAATTGGAAATAGCGGTTGAATTATCAGAGGATGATCCATCAATGAACGCTCAAGTTGAAGCAATTTTAAAAGGTATTGAAAAAAAGATAGGTTCTTTTCGTCTAAGGATGTTATTATCCGAAGAATATGATGATGCAAACGCCTTTCTTAGTCTACATCCTGGTGCGGGAGGAACAGAATCACAGGATTGGGCATCTATGCTATTGAGAATGTACACTCGATGGGCAGATAAAAATAATTATGACATTGAAACGATAGATTTTCAAGAAGGAGACGAGGCTGGAATAAAAAGTGCCACCATCAAAATTTCAGGTCCCTATGCATACGGTAAATTAAAGTATGAAAGTGGTGTACATAGATTAGTTAGAATTTCTCCATTTGACGCTAATGGAAGAAGACACACTTCTTTCGCGTCAATATCCGTGATGCCTGAATTTGATGAAAATGTTGAGATAGAAATAAATCCAGACGATTTGAAAATAGATACTTATAGATCCAGTGGAGCAGGTGGCCAACATGTTAATAAAACAGATTCAGCAGTTAGAATTACTCATTTACCTACAGGCATAGTGGTAGCGGTGCAAAACGAGCGCTCACAACACAAAAACAAAGCCACCGCTTTAAAAATTCTAAGGGCAAAGTTATACGAGATAGAACACCAAAAAAATTTAGAAGAAAAACTAAAATTACGTGGAGAAGTAAAAGACATTTCCTGGGGTAATCAGATTAGATCATATGTTTTGTATCCATATACTTTGGTTAAAGACCTAAGAACAGAGTATGAAACCTCTAACGCTCAAGCTGTATTAGATGGGGAAATAGATGAATTCATAGAAGAAGAACTGTTATTCTTTGCAAAATATAAGTAAAAAAATTAACTTGCTTTTCCGCGAAAGAGGTGTATAATAATAGTAAGAAAATACAATGATTTTCATAAAAGTGTAATGGTTGAGGAAATCTTATCCTATTTGATAACTAAAAAAGACGGCATTTATGTGGATTGTACTGCTGGTGAAGGCGGACATATAAAAGCTATTTTAGAATTCACAAATAACAAAGCTAAAATAATTGGAGTAGATGTGGACTATGAGGTATTGGAGATAGCAGAACAAAGATTAAAAGACTTTTCGGATAATGTGGTATTGATTAAATCTTCTTATAAAGACATAGATATGGTCTTAAGGGGATTAGATATTGATAAAGTTGATGGTTTTTTAATGGATTTAGGTGTATCTACGTTTCAACTAAAAGGCGAAAATAGAGGGTTTACTTTTACTAAAGACGAACCTTTAGACATGAGAATGGATGTCCAAGCAAAGAAGAATGCAGCTTACATAGTCAATAATTATTCACAAGAAGAGCTCAGACGTATTATCTTTGAGTATGGAGAAGAAAAAAGGTTTGCTCACAGTATTTCAAAAAGCATTATAAAAAGCAGGCCTATAAACACCACACAAGAGTTAGTGAACGCTATAAGGAAAGGGTTACCTAGTTCAGTAACACACGACAGGCGCAGACATTTTGCCACAAAAACTTTTCAAGCTCTGAGAATAGAAGTTAATGAAGAATTAAAAAACATCGAAGAAACCCTTGCTAAATTTGAAAGTTTTTTAACTACAGGAGCAAGAGTAGCGGTAATAAGTTTTCATTCACTGGAAGACAGGATCGTTAAAGATTTTTTCAAAAATAATGAAAGATATGATTTCCTCACTCCCAAACCTATTTTACCTACGCAAGAAGAAATAAAATATAATCCAAGAAGTAGAAGTGCCAAATTGAGGGTAGCCGAGTATGTAGGGGTGTAAAGAATGACAAGAGTTAGGGGGAGTTTCTATGGAAAGAAGCGTGTTCGGTAAAAGTAAAGGAATAGAAAAAACTAAATCTAAAGTTAAGTCTCTCGATATTGCTACAATCGTTTTAGTTTTCTTAGCCTTTTTAACCGTTAGCATTTGGCTTACTATCTTTCTTAACTTTGGTAAAAATATTGAGAATTATAAATCCATAATAGTCCAATCTCAGATGGAGCTTAATAATATGGAATCAAAAGTATCTGCCTTAGATAGCGAAATAGACAGATACATAGGGATCTTAAATATTGTGGGGAAATAATTCAACTATGAAACACAAATGGTTAATTTTCACCTTCCTTTTTCTTTCAGGATATATTTTTCTTATCACCATCACCTTTGTGTATAATAACTCTTTGGAAAAGGACTTTAACGAACTCTCAACTTCTTTAGAAAATAATAAATACTCAGAACTTGTTGATTCCAAAGGAAATATGATTGTATATAACCAAGAAAAATACGAAGCTTGGGTAGATTTAGGTTTTATGAAATCACGAAACGATTTTAAAAAAAACAAATATTTGTTGAATCAAAGGTTTAGTGACAACGAAATAGAAAACATTAAGTTTTTAAAATGGGGAAGTTATGATACTTATGAAGAGGCTTATATAGATCTTGGAATTTTAAACAAATACGCGAGGATATATCCTGTCACTCACCGCGTTTACAATGAATTATTTTCTCTTGATCTACTAATCGGAAAAACTGATAGAACCACCTATGGAATCGAACCTTTTTTATTAGAGAATGGAATTTTAGATAGTCAAAAAACAGTCAGTTTAAGTATAGATTTGAAAATGCAGCAAATAGCATATGAAGAACTTCAAAATACCGTAAAAAAAGAATCCGCGGAAGGCGGAATTGTCGTAGTTATGGAAAGCAAGACCGGTAAAATTAAAGCCAGTGTTTCACTCTATCCTTGGAATATTGCTTATATGGGATACATAGAACCAGGGTCCACACTTAAACCGTTATTAATTTCTACTGCCCTAGATGAACATATAATAAATCCTAACGATAAATTTTATTCTGGCTACGAGTATTATCCTACAGGTAAAAAAAATTTCAAGGTAACCGAATCCCAAGGTTATGGCATGGGAGAAGTTAGACTTAAGGAAACTCTAACTTATTCCTCAAATATAGCGATCGCTCAGATTATGGAAAAAATACTTGAAGATTTTTCTAATCAATGGCTCTACCAAAAACTTTTAACCTATGGTTTCGGGAAAAAAACAGGAATAGAATTCAAAGGTGAAATCAACGGGGTAGTCCCTTATCCGGATGATTGGTATGAAATAACTCCTTTTCAGATTGCTCTGGGTCAGGGAATAGGGATCACACCAATACAGTTAATATCTGCTTTTAACGTGATTCCGAATGATGGGAAGTATGTAAAGCCCACTTTTTTAGAAGTAAAAGAAATCTCAGAAAGGCAAGTGATATCTGAACCTATCGCTAAAATGGTAAAAGAGTGGTTAAGTTATACAGTCATAGAAGGAACTGCTCGAAAAGCTTATAAGGAAGGGTTGAAAATCGGCGGAAAAACTGGCACCGCCCAAAAGGCAGAAAGTGGTTTAGGATATGTTGAAGGTAGTTATTATTCGTTGTATGTTGGCTTTTATCCCGTTGTTGATCCTATATATACTGCTGTAGTTATAATCGATAATCCTAAAGAAGAATTTTATGGTGGAGAAGTTGCGGCTCCTGTGCTAACTAATATTTTTTATAGATATGCTACAGAAAAAGAAAGTATCGCACCCCAAGATCAAAAAGTTTTTTATAAAGATATTATGCCAGATTTGATTGGTCATCCTATATCTGAAGCTTACAATATTTTGTTAAACTTAGGAATAGAAGAAAAAAACGTAATAATCACTGGTAATGGGGACACCGTTTTTTCACAATCTGTTCCCCCGTATATTTATCTAAACGATTCCGAAATCATTCAACTTCACACAATCGATTGAAGGAGAGTTGACTTTGCAAAAAATATTAATTTTGGGAAATTCAACTATACAAAAAAGAATCAGAATCGAAGAAATTATCGAAAAATTCCCAAATGCTGAAATAGTTACGTTATCGCCAGAAAATTATGTAGATGAAGAGATCAACAATATTTTCACCATGGGAAGTATCTTTTCCAAAGACAGAATTATAGTAATTTCAGATTTTGATTCTTTTAAAATCCTATATCAAGAAAAGATCTCCACTTTACTGAAGCATTATGATAATGCTGTCAAAGGTATTCTCATTTTGGATAGTCAAAAGGAAAATAAATATCTAAAAGAAATAAATTTCGATAGAAAAATAGAGGCGATGATTCCTCCCCTTTGGAAAGATGAATTGTGGATAGAAATGGTTAAGGATTTAGCAAGCAAGTTACACAAACAATTAAGTAACGAAACAGCCGAGAAAATAATACAATTTGTTGGGAAAAATGAGGATTTGTTGTATGAGGAAATTAAGAAACTTTCCATATATTCCAATATGGAAATTATATCTATAAAAGATGTTGAAGATGTTTCTACTTATTTTTCTACTGCTAGTTATGAAGAACTTTGCTATGATTTAGTAACAAAGAAATTATCAAATTCACTAATAAAGCTGCATTCTATTGTAAAATCTTCTTCATTCTCCCCAATTGCCCTAGCAAATTATTTATATAAGTACTTTTTGGATCTATATTCGGTAATATTAAATAGCGAAAGGAAGGCCAATTACAATTGGTCTGAAGTCATGAAAATCAGCAAAGATAGCATGGTTTCACTACAACGAGTAGCTTCCTTTTTAGGATTCAATTTTAAAACCGACAAAGTAAAAAAAATCAACGTTGAGAAACTCTACTCCCCTACTTCTATAGAAAAAATAATAATAGATATAGAAGAATTGGATAGATCCTTAAAAACAGGTGGTGAACCAAAAGTACTCTTCCCAAAATTATTTGAAGAAATATGTTCGGCGTAACTATTATTAACTCTTATCTACAATACCACTTATGGATTGGGGTATTTTTATCAGGAACGTAGTCCCTTTGCCTATTTTTGATTTTACCTCTACACTTCCTTTGAGCATTTTAAGATTCTTTTTTACAATCGCTAGACCTAATCCACTTCCAGGTTTATCTTTAGAAACTCTAAAAAATGGCCTAAATATGTCTTTTAATTTATCTTCTGGAATCCCAGGTCCCGTATCTTTTACCTCGATTAGAAAATGTTTTGTATGACTTTCGTAACCTACACGGATATCTATTGAACCTTCTGTGGTGTATTTCATTGCGTTCCCTATTACGTTTACGAGGACCTGATTTAATTTAGTTTCATCTGTTTCAATATCTACTGGTATGTCAAGGGGAAAATCGAGGTTTATTTCAACATCAGGGGAAGCTGTTGGCTCTAACATTGATAAAACCTGATATAATAACTTTTTTAAATTTAATTTTTCTAAATTCAATCTCTTCTCTTTGTTCAATTTGTTGAAAGTTGAAATATCGTCTAAGAGTGAGTTCATGTGTTTAGTAGAAAATAGTATCTTTCTTATGATACTTCTTATCTCATCTTTATTTAAATCCTCATTGTTCAATATTGTTTCGGCAAATCCTATAATTGAAGTCATAGGTGTTCTTAATTCATGACTAATAAAACTCAAATAATTAGAATTTGTCTCTACTGTTTCTTTTTCTGAATCCCGTAGGATTTTCAAAGTTAAAAATATAGATGCTAAATTGCTGAACATTCTAAGCATTTTTTTTGAATTATCATCAAAAGAGTCAACATGGTAGCTGTCAATATATATATGCCCAATTACATTGTCTTTATTTTTTAAAGCTGAAATCAAAGTCACCATTTGATTAGTTTCTTTATGTAATTTTTTGCTGATTTTGTACAAATCTGTTTCAGGGGAATTGTAATTCAAAATATTCTGAACCTCTATTAAATCTTTATCCATATGATTACTTACATATGATTCGTTGAAGGGAACAACCATTTCTTTAATTAAATCTTCATCGTAACCAATTCCAACTGTGGCTTCATATAATGCGCCCTTAATTAACCAAATAGAGCCGTATTCAGCTTCTGGTATGATCTTTATAGCAATTTTTAACAGCTTTGTTAGAAAATCTTTTTCACTTTCGTCCCAATTTATTCCTTGAAAAAGATCCACCATTTCTTGAAAAGTTTCCATAAAAAATCCCTTTTCTACTTCTTTTTGCATTTTAGTATGATCCCCCCATTAATTTTGTAAACCTTCTGTCACTTCTATTGTATCACAAATTAA
>LDZT01000077.1_pt1 | contig 11060 bp, 17 predicted proteins | sample 615521 | NCBI WGS metagenome assembly LDZT01 (sample SAMN03408292, study PRJNA278302) | terrestrial metagenome | isolation source: oil reservoir sample SB1 | place: USA: Alaska, North Slope, Schrader Bluff formation | collected 2011-09
ACAAGTGGCTCTCATCTAATGGAGCACTGGCTCAAAATCACCGGAACGATGGCTCACGAGTTACCGGAAAGGCGGCTCTATTTTACCGTAATATGCACCTGTTTACGCAATTTTTCAAAAAGTTCCTCTACATCAAAGTGTTTATGAAATGAAAATATTGCTTTTAAAATAAGACTTCTTTCAGAGGTATATTTTAATTCTTTTAATTTTAGAAATTCTTCAAATTTCTGATCTGCATCAATCAATTGAATCTCCTTATATTATTTTTCATTGCAATTAAGTCTCAATATCATTTTAAAGTATTTATTTTTATTTGTCAAATTTTAAAATATTGTTAAAATATTTTTTTTATTGAGCCGCATAAAACTCCAGACTCCTGTCTGGAGATGTAGCGGCAGCCCGAAGGGCTCAAGCTCATTTTTTGCTTGTAGATAAAGATACCCCCAGCTCCTGCTGGGGGAGTTTCATTAAAAATTATTATAACTTCCGGATTCGGTTCTTCTCGAAAAACCTATTTTTTCTAAAATATTTTTTGTTTTCTCTTTATTTTTTATATAAAAAAGATGAGTCACACATTTACAATCTGATGAACCAAAACCTTTTTTCACTATCTCGCAAGTATGTTCTTCATTAAATACATCAGCTGTTTCACATTCAATTGATTTAAAAATTACCCAAATTTTTGAAATTTGAGTTCTTCTATTTTTTAAAAGATAATCTATATGCCAAAAACTCTTCTTATCTTTCTTTAAGTGCCTTCTCAGCCTGGTCTCTAAGCAACCTTTAGCTGAACCAATATAAATATAATTTCCTTTTTTAAAAAATACCTTCCCCAATTTACCGACAATGGTTTTAAAATCTTCAGATATTTTTATTACTAATACATAGGTGGCTTCTGATATTTTATTAATATTTATAACTCATTTTCACCCCCCTACTAATACCATATCTCCTACCTTGCAACCAACATCTTTTGCTATTACCGGACATTTTGCTCTAAATAGAAAAAATATAGATTTATCTTCTTCAGAGAGGGATTCATAATTTCCCTGGCCTTTGCTGATAATCAACTCTGCTTTTTGGTATAATCTAATAAATTCAGGTGAACAATATTTAAGTAATGTCCCCGGTGCATCTGAGCCGCTCGAAATAACCTTTGCTGTTCTATTTATCCCACAAAATAAAGCATCTTCTATTAAAGCATCATTAATAATAGGCTTACCCTTTACTACATAAATTACTTCTTTCCCCAGTTCTTTTACCAACTCTTCTATTAACAGTCTATCAAAAACTACCTCTCCGGCGTTATCAGCCAGGTAAATTATAGTGTTAGTCTTATTCAAGCTTTCTTTAAATTGATTATATTTAAAGGTAGTCGAATTATTTTCATTATTAATTATGAAATTTCCTTGAAAAAGATAACTTATTTCTTTTGGCACATCTAAGGAATTTTTCGCTCCGTAATCGATAATATTACCGATAATGGATAATTTTAAAGCAGTTAAAAGCCCATCCTCTGAATTATTTATTTCTTGTTTTAATTTAGGGAAAAGTTTCAAGGCAAACTTATTACTATTTTCTTTAATCTCTTTAAAAGGGTCTTTTACACCGGATATTTTCCCGACCAAACTATATATCTCTCTTCCCATCTCTGGAGGAGCTATTTCTAAAGAAAAATTTGGTATTAATTGAGAAAGTTCATCAATAATCTTTTTTTGTATAATCTCATCTGTTCCCGCAATTCGAGCAGCATCTAAGGCCTGTCTGTAAAAACAGGGGATACAATCTAAATAGGTTTTCATCTAATCTATATATACTCCTAATAAATTTATTATCTTTTTCCTACATATCTTCCTAATCCGAAATAAGCTCCCTGAACATAATACAAAGGATCTAATTGTCCTTTTTGTTTGGCAAAATCTTTCAAAAAAAGTTCCCGGTCTATTGATATCGTTACTACTTCTCCAATTATTATAACTCTGGTCTTAGTTATTTCGTAAATATTCAATAATCTACACTCAAAATGGGATTTACATTCAGCAATTAAAGAGGTCTTTACTTTTAAAGCTGGGATTGAGGTAAATTTTGCTTTTTCAAATTCATCTATTTCGCCAGGAAATTTTATTCCGGTAAGATTTACTTTTTCTAACATAGAAGTGGAAGGAACATTTAAGACGAATTCTTCTGTCTCCACAATATTTCGGTAAGTATCTCTATCTTTATCTGAACCAATTGCATAAATAAAAGGACTATGAGAGACTGGCATCACCATTCCATAAGGGGCAATATTTTTTACTCCGCTTTTACTCATTGTTGAAATCAGATAAACTGGAACGCCTGGCGAGGCAACCGGTGAATCGTTTAAAGAAATCTCTATTTTATTCATTTTTGCTCCTCTTTTTTAATTTTTTATTAATAGAATATTTTTATTATATAGGAACAATCTTTATTTTGATAAAACAAAGGCTACAAATAATTAATTTATTTTCCCTCTACTATCTTATAATTTCTCTTGCTCAGATAATTTCCTAATAATATCGAAGTTACGATAACCAACGGCAGCGAAACTAATAGTCTTATTGCAGTGAACTTTACTCCCATAAATGATGCTTCATACAAAGTCATGGGAACTCTACAAATTGCTGCAGCTCCTATATAAGCAAAAATAACACTAAGCTTTGCTCCTTTATTATATAAAGAATAAGCAACTGGAAACGCTACTAATAGTCCACCAGCTATGGTTCCAGCAAGCAGTATAGCCCATGCATATCCCTTAATCCCAGATTCTTCACCTAAATGTTTTTCAATTAATTCTTTCTTTACCCATACCTCAAACAGACCTATCAATATAAAGGCACAAGGTAATATCTTAAGCATATATATTAAAAAAGAAATAAAATTAAAAGCAATCTCTTTTCCTGGATTATACCCTATTATAAAGGATACAGCTAAGAAAAGAATATAAATTGATATATAAGCTATTCTTATTTTAACATTTTTTTTCATTAGAAAATCTCTCCAAATAAAATACCAGTTATTACAGCTACAATAAGAGCTATAAAAAAACTAATTGTATTTCTTATTACAGTTACCTTTACTCCAAAATATTCTTTTTCTAGCGGAAAGGTTATTATACCTACCATCATTAAGGTAGTAGTAAATGCGGATAAAACCATATAGGGCACTCCCTTAGTTAGTAAAATACCGGAGAGAGGAAAAGCCACAAAACCGGGCATTAAAGTTATTGAACCAATAAAGGAGGCTAATAAAACGCTAATAAATTTGCTACTATTTCCTAAATAATTCGAAATTACTTCATCGGGAAAAAGAAAAAGGATAATCGAAACAAGTATAAGCATAGTTATAAAAGTGGGAAATATTTTTTTAAATTTTATGGCAGCAATCTTAACTGCCTTGAGTGTCTTCTGTTTATTTATAATAAAAGAGATTATTAGCACTAATCCGGTTATTGCATATGTATAGTACATAATATATCCCCTTACTTCTATATCTATAATTTTTCATTAATAGTTCCATCAGGAAGCATATTATCGGGATGATATTGGCCCTTTTCTTCCATCTTCCTTCTCACACAATGCTGATAATTACCCCAACAATATTCCTCTACCCATTTTTTATCTAATTTACCTTCTTCGAAATATCTTTTCATCGGACAAACATTATACCATTTACATATGTTTTTTGACTTCATATTCCCAAAATCTCTTATGTAATAAGTTGGTAACCGACTCCACCTTCGATACAATTTTTCGGAAATAAAGTAATGATTTTCTTTTTATTTTTAGTACAATGGGTAGGTACAATCAAAGATATATCCTTTAACAAATTATATTCCTCAAAATCGTGAAATCCTCCCAATAAAGCATAAATTTTCCCTAATTTATTTGCTGAGTTTAATATCTTGTCTACCCCCGAATGGGCACAACCTGTAATAACTATAAGATCTTTAACTGTTGAGATAATTAATGATTGCTCTTTAATTAACGTTTTTGTTTTACTTGAAATAATAGATCCTTCAATTTCACCAGTAGTATAAATTCCCTCATAAATCTCTGTTAATTCTTGGATTTCATAAAAAGTATTTGCTCTTTTTTTAATCTCTTCCTTTAAATGTTTAGAAAAAGATTTTGGAACATAAACCGCTAACTTACTATTTAAATGTAATAATCGAGCAAGACCACCATAATGATCCCAATGACTATGCGAGATGACTACTAAATCTATATCTTTAGGATTTATACCTAATAACTCCATATTAGAAATAAGTATATCACCATCCCAACCCGTATCAAATAAAATATTTTTCTCTTTAGTTCGGATAAAACAGGAAAAACCCCATCCTGCTTTTAACCCTTTAATATCTTTTGTTATTTCATTATCATAAATAATAGTAATTTTCATTATCTATACCCCAATCTATTCACTATAGCAGCCTCGTTGTGTTGCATAATTGATATAATACGCTGTAGCAATGCCAAATAATTTTGCTATTTCATTTTAGCGAGAATTAATTCTACTATTTTATTAAAAACTTGAGCAGTTTCTGAATTTTTATATTGAGAGATATATGGTTTCCCCTCATCTGCAGAATTCACCATATTTAAATCTATGGGAATTTTGCCTAAAAAAGGTAATTTAAATTCTTCTGCTGCCTTTTCCCCTCCTCCCGATTTAAATAAATCGATATTTTTACCACAATGAGGACATTTTAATCCACTCATATTTTCTATAATTCCCAAAATAGGAATATTAAGGTTTTTTAAAAAATTTACACATTTTCGAGAATCTAATAGGGCTACTCCCTGAGGAGTAGTTACTATAATTCCTCCCTCTAATTCCGGAATAAGTTGACAAATCGATAAGGGCTCATCCCCTGTTCCGGGAGGAGAATCAATTATAAGAAAATCTAAATTGCCCCATTTCACTTCTCCTAAAAACTGTTTTAAAGCCATCATTTTTAAAGGTCCTCTCCAAATAAGAGGGGCATCAGAAGTTTCAATCAGAGAAGCCATAGAAACAGCCACTAAATTAGAAGAAACGTTCATAGGAATTATTCCTTCCGAACTTCCCTGCAATTTCTTTCCTTCAAACCCTAACATTGTAGCCACCGATGGCCCGTGTAGGTCGGCATCTAATATTCCCACTTTAAAATCCTTCTCGCTTAAAAAATAAGCTAAATTAATAGCTACTGAACTTTTCCCTACTCCCCCTTTATTGGAAAGTACTAAAATTTTATGTTTTATTTTAGACATATTTTGTTTAAGTTGTTCATTAAGTTTTTTATTCGCTGCTATTTTTTCTTCTTTAGCCTGTTCAGAGTTTTGTATATTACTATTAGTATTTTCTGTCATTTCTTCCTCCTAATTTTTTTTAAATAAAATAAAGGGACATATAGTAGTTCTCTATGGATTACTATCGCCCTTGATTTCTTTTTATTAATTAATTTTTATAATTTCTCTTTCCGAATATCAGGGTACCTATTCTTACCATGTTCGCTTTTTCTTCAATAGCTATCTGATATGAATTAGTCATACCCATTGAAAGGTATTTCATCTCTACACGAGGTAAATTAAGTGCTTTTATTTTTTCAAATATTTTTCTCGTTTCTATAAAGTATGGACGAGAATCTTCTGGGTTTCCAAAACGAGGACCCATAGTCATCAACCCCATTATCTTTATTTGAGGTAAAGGTAAAATCTCTTGTATTAAATTTAATGCATCTTCAGGAAATATTCCAAACTTTTGTTTTTCTCTCCCACTGTTTATTTCAATTAATACAGGCATTATTTTGTCAATTTGTTCACACCTTTCATTAATTTCATCTGCTAAATCATAAGAATCAACAGTTTCTATCATATCAAATATTTCAACGGCTTTTTTAACCTTATTTTTTTGAAGATGTCCGATAAAATGCCATTTTACCTCTTTTCCAATTACCTCAAAAGCTCTTCTTGCTTCCTGAACATAATTCTCTCCAATAATTTTTACTCCGGCCTTTATTACTTCTAAAATTTCATCTGGAGTTCTGGTCTTAGCGGCAGCAACTAAATCTACATTTTTTGGTAATTCATCTAATATTTTCTTTACATTTTTTTTAATCATTAATATTTACCTCTCTTACTAAGCAATCTCTACAAGTACGACTTGGTTGTATTAAGTTAAATTCATTTATTTTTATTTCCTTGCTCTTATAACAACAAAAGAGCCTTCTCCATAATCTTCTTTTACAGGCTCAATATTTTTTATTTCATTTAAACTATGAAATATTGTTTGTTTAAAATTAAATTCTTTAAATCCAACTTTATTTAAATTATAAACCACATCCTTTACGGAATAGAAAGTGGCAATCTTATAAAATACATTCTTTTTTTTGTACTGTTGATACAATTTCCCCAAAGAGCTATCTTTATCTATAAATCCAATTATTAAATAACCCCCCAATTTTAATATCCGGTAGGCCTCTCTGAAAGCCAGATTTAAATTATCTACAAAACAAATCGTAGTAACCATTAAAACAAGTTCAAACTGAGAGTTTTTAAAAGGGAGCTCCTCTGCTACCGCATCAATAACTTTAACCCCTCTTTGTTGAGCAATCTCTCGCATCCTAGGTGAAGGATCGATACCGGTTTTTATACCTAAAGGAACGGCAAATCTACCGCTTCCTACACCAATTTCTATCCCCTTCTTCGTTTTAGGCAATAATTCCTTAATAGCCTTAATTTCTGATTTATAAACAAATTCATTTCTCTCAAACCAATCTTCATATTTCTCAATGTATTTTTCAAAAGGTTGAATCCTGGGCATCTTACTTACCTTTTTTCTGTCTTTATTCTAAATTAAATATAATTTTCTTTTGAAAATTTTCTTATGTAAAATTTATTCCCTTTATAGTCCGTTTCTACCAATTGCCCCTTATTAATCAGCTTAAGTATAGTTGACCAATCAGATTTAGCTCGTTTTAAAAAATCCTTCAGCGCTTCTTCCCTCATAGGATGCACTGAGGTAATACTCAAAATATCTTCTTCTACTTCACCGGTAAAGGCAAAAGCATTACCTTCATAGCCGATAAGACATTCTACCTGATTAACCTTTTCTTTAAAGAGGTTGTAACTCTGATTCACAACTTCCTCTGAAGGAAACTGTACCCAACTATTTGCAGGAGGTCGAATAGGAAGAGATAAATAAGACCGACTCGGTTTAAGCTTAGCTAAAAAATCAGCCACTTTTTTTATATTTTGGCTATCATCATTAATATTTTTAATTAACATCGTTTCTGTAATTATTTCCCCTTTAAAAATTCTGTTAAATTCCAGTATACCATCTAAAATAGATTTTAAACTCAAACTTCGGTGAGGGTGATTCACTTTTCGCCAAATCTTTTCTTCAACAGAATCTACTTTTAAAGAAACTAAATCTGCTTCCTTTAAATTTTCTCTCACTTGTTTTTGATCTATAAGAGAGCTATTACTAATAATAGCTATTTTAATTCCTAAAGATTTAATTAATTTGATTTCTTTACCTAAATTAATATCTAAAGTAGGTTCTCCATCAGGTACAAAAGTAAGGTAATCAATAGATTCTCCTTTTTCTCTGCTTTTCTCTACTTTTTTCTGAACTTCGTTAAAAATTTTAGAGGAAGGGTAGAAGGCTTGTGGCTGGATTTTTATATTAGAAGTTTTTCCTATCTGACAATAAACGCAGGAATAAGTACATACTTTGGGGGGAATATTGTTTATGCCTAAACTGCGGCCTAAACGTCTGGAAGGAATTGGTCCAAAGGTAATCATAACATCTCCTTTAATCTTTGCCAAACATCCTTTATCTCTTTAGTTGCTGTATTATCACTATATTCGACTACTGGCAATCCTTTTACCAGAGCTTCGGTTATTATATTATTAAAATGAATTTTACCTATTACCGGTATATTATTTTTTGAGCACCAATCTTCAATTTTAAATGAATTCTCTAAATTAATATCATATTTATTTATTATAACTACTGTTTTTACTCCAAAATGTTGGGCTACTTTTGCCACTCTTTCCAAATCATGTAATCCGGAGAGAGTAGGTTCAGTTACCACTACCGCTAAGTTAGCTCCACTGAGAGTAGCTATAAGAGGACAGCCGATTCCCGGAGGTCCATCAATGATTATTAATTCCAGATTATTTTTTTTAGCAATTGCTTGAGCATTCTGGCGTACTAAAGTAACCAATTTTCCCGAATTTTCTTCTGCAATTCCTAATCGGGCATGCACTAAAGGCCCATATTTTGTCTCAGAGAAATACCATTCTCCGCAATGATTTTCCTTCATTTGAATAGCCTTTACAGGACAAACCAAAGCACATAAACCGCATCCTTCGCAAGATACCAAATCGATTACGGTCTGACCTTTGATTGTTTTAATGGCATCAAAACGGCAGACTTCCTGGCATCGACCGCAATTAGTACATTTTTCTAAATTTATAATGGGAATTATTCCGGCATAAAAATCATTTTTCTCTTTTATTTCAGGATGAAGTAAAAGATAAAGATTGGAAGCATCTACATCACAATCCCCCATAACTTTATTTTTAGCTAAAGCAGCTATGCTGGCAGTAATGACTGTCTTTCCTGTTCCACCTTTACCACTTATTATAACTATTTCTTTCATTTAAAAAATACCTCGATTCTTATCATTACAAAGCCATAAAAATATTAAATAATTTACACGATTTTTTGAAAAAGCCGGATAAATTTCTGTTCATAGGAGGAATTTATCTTAACTATAGGGATGCCTTTAGAATAAGCAACTGCAATCTCTCTATCCAGAGGAATAGAAAGTAAAAGAGGAATATCATTTTTTTTACAATATTCTTCTACTTTATGGTCTCCGATATCACACTTATTTAATACTACACCGTGAGGAATATCCAATTTCTCAAGCACTTCCACTGCTAAAACAAGGTCATGTAAGCCAAAAGGAGTTGGTTCGGTAACTAATATAGTATAATCACTGTCCTTTATAGATTCGATGACCGGACAGGAAGTACCCGGAGGGGCATCGATTAAGGTAATGTAATGATTTGCAATATTCTTATCTCTATCATCATTATAATCTTTCTTGATTTTCTTTTTAATTTTTCTTATTATAGGAGGAGCCATCGGTTCTCCTATATTCAAACGTCCATGCGTAAATTTAATAGATCCTGCTTTGCCTTCTTCTAAAATTCCTATTCCATTCCCCTCTTCACTAATTGCCTTTTCCGGGCAAAATAACGTGCAAGCCCCACATCCATGACACAGCCCGGGGAAAACCAAAACTTTATTCTTAGTAACTGCGATAGCATTAAAAACACAAACTTCCGCACATTTACCACAATAATTGCATTTTTTATCGTCAATTTTGGGCACAGGAATTTCTACTGATTCCGAACTCGTTATAACCGGTTTTAAAAAAAGGTGGGCATTAGGCTCTTCTACATCACAATCTAAAAATTGCACATTTTTTCCCTTGTCTTTAGCTAAAGCCAAAGCGAGATTAACAGCAATTGTTGTTTTACCAGTCCCACCCTTTCCGCTCGCTACTGAAATTATCATTTAGTTTAATCCTTCCCTTTTATTCTATTGTCTTACCATCATGGCGCCACATTTAGGGCATTTAATGCTATTACAAGGAACACCTACTTGATAAGGAACTATAGCGCCGCAAGAAGGACAAACACAATTACCCCCTATTCCAATTCCTTCGCCACCTCGGCGTCCCTGTCCGGCACCTCTTCCCCGGCCAGTTCCCGGTCCTGCTCCTGTTGGTCCAGTACCATCTCCTCTTGGCATCTTTTTTACCTCCTTATTTCGTTGATTAGTTATCTGGTTAATTAGTTTTTTAGTTAGTTGATTTGCTTATATAGATTTTTTTGTTTTAGAATAAAGCTTATTTTATTTATTATAACCTATATTAATCTAAAACTTATACTTATATTTAAATATTTTAAATTATTTTTAATATTATTTCTACTTCTAATGAAGATGAGTATCTTCTTCTGAGTGATCACATTCTTCTTTTTCTAATCCATATCCCTTTCCTGCTCCTGGTTTACAAAGCGATTCTCCGGCTTCTAATTTACCCTGCACAAATTTTTCTATTACCTCTTCAATCTTTCCGGTAACTCCAATTACCGGAGTAATATTTTTTTCTGCAAATAACATTTGTGCTCTATTTCCCATACCTCCGCAAATTATATATTTTACTCCACGTTCTGCAAGAAAATTTGGTAAAAATGCAGGTTGATGTCCAGGATTATTTATCTCCTCTACCTTTAAAATCTTCCCTTCTTCAATCTCAGCTATAGTAAAAATGGGACATCTTCCGAAATGAGCTGAGACGAAACCTGCATCGGTTGAAATTGCTATTTTCATTTTCTATTCTCCAATCCTTTTTATTTTTCCCGTTTCATCCCTGAATGAGCAGCAGCATCAGCCTGGGAAATTGCTTTAAGTTCACCTGACTTAAATTTATCGATAGCCTCTTGAACTGAGTCGCTTACTCCGGTTATCACTTTTATACCTGCTGCCTGTAAAGTCTGAAAGGCATTGGGACCACAACTTCCGGTTAATACTGTCTCTACCCCTTTATCAGCCATTATTTGACCTGATTGTATCCCTACTCCTCCCATTCCCTGGGCACCAGTATTTTCTAGTGCTTCAAATTTATTGGTGTCAGTATCAAACAATATAAAATAACGACACCTACCAAACCGGGGGTCGACTTTATCCTCTAATTTTGGTCCCGTGGAAGTAATTGCTATTTTCATTTTTTAATCCTCCTTTTTAGCAATCAACTTAATAAGTTAATTGTGTAATGCGTAGGGGGCGGATTTATCCGCCCCGCGCCTTCTTTATTCTTTTTCGCTTTTTTCCAACTCTGTAATACGTTTATTAATTGCTTCAAGTTGCTCTTTTAAAGCTTTTGCTTCTTCGGCTAACATCTCCATCTCTTGTTTGGGTTCTACCGGGGGTTGGTAAAATCCACTACCTCCATAGGTTGGAGGAGCATAGGGTAT
>LDZT01000078.1_pt1 | contig 11039 bp, 9 predicted proteins | sample 615521 | NCBI WGS metagenome assembly LDZT01 (sample SAMN03408292, study PRJNA278302) | terrestrial metagenome | isolation source: oil reservoir sample SB1 | place: USA: Alaska, North Slope, Schrader Bluff formation | collected 2011-09
AAGAGAAGGAGAAATTGCCTTAAGTCTTAATCCTGAATATCTATCTGACCAACAAAGATTAATAGATCTTCTGATTGCCAATGCCTGGTCTAATCTTACCAAAAAAGAATAAAACAGTATCACGTATCGAATATTGAGTATCGTGTTAAGAAATAAGCATATAGTTAAAAAATAAGAGATATAAGTTGGAGAAAATTTCATTTTAAAGCAACGGGTAAACTGGCGAGCAGGGTAACTGGGGAATTAATATGCAATTTACCAGTTTAAATTACTATACGCTAAACGCTTTACGCTATAAAGGTTCTGAGTTTTGAATTATGGTATTGCGCTTTTTGTTTTTACTTTTTATCTATATGCTAATAACTAAAAAGTAATTTTTTTACCTAAAAACGAATAACTCAAAATCATTTTTATATCTTGTATTTAATGCTAACGACTATTCACTAACAACTAATAGAATTGAGGTGGTAAAAAATAAAAGTAAATAGAATAATTAGTGGTTTAACTTTATTACTTATAGGAATTATCCTTTTAGCAAATACTTTAGATATATTAGAATGGTCTGTTTGGTCAAATATAATTAAACTCTGGCCACTACTTTTAGTAAGCTGGGGGGTATCTTTAATCTTTAGGGGAAGGAGTCTTTCTTTTCTGAGCCCCTTAATTATATTATTAGGAATTATTATTGGAGTAGTAGCAAGTTATATGGGAATTGGTCTAGAAGGAGAAATGGCAAGAGAAGTAAAATCTCTAAGCCGAGAAATAGCTGTGGAAGTTGAAAAGATTCCAGAAGGGGAAACACCCTCGCAAATTGAAATTATACCTGAAACCGAGTCAACTCAACCAGGGGAAATATCTTCAGAAGTTAAAAAATACTCTGAAATTGAAAAAGCTTCTATTAAATTAAAATTTGATGCAGGAGCTCTCAATATAGGCGAATCTACACCCCTTCTTTATGAATGTATCTCCCATTACTACTATAAAGAATTTGAACCCTTTGAAGAATTTTCCCATACCGGAAAAGAAGCCAATATCCTTATTTATCACTTGCCAGTAACAAAAAGAACAGTTTCTAATAATATCAGAAATCACTGGCAATTAAAATTAAATAATGAAATAATATATAATCTATCTATTAAAACAGGTGCTATTAATACAGATTGCAACTTATCAGGTTTTAAAGTAGAAAAACTTTACATTGAAAGTGGAGCAAGCAATATTAAGTTGGTTGTTCCCAAATATAATTCTAAAATAAGTATTGATACAGGGGCATCCAATATTAATATTGCTATTCCTAAAAATGTAGGGACAACAGTAAATATTGATTCGGGAATTGCTATAAAAGACCTTGACGACTTTATAAAGAAAAATGGTATGTATATTTCCAATAATTACAATAGCTCAGAATTTAAGGTGAATATAGAAATTGATTGTGGGGTTTCCCACATAAATATTCATTATACAGATATTCCTTAAGAACAATATGGTTACAACCCATAAAATAGTAGTAATGTAGAGGCACAATTCATTGTGCCTCTACAAGCCAATTATAACCAATAATTTCAAAATAATTTTGAAATTATTTACGATACACTATGTATAAATTCTACTTTTAAAATTTTTTTCTGAACCATTCTTTTGATTCCCCTCCCTTCTTTCTATTAAATTTATAAAATAACCACAATCTTTTTATTCAAAAGATAAAAATAATATTTTTATAGCAATTTTACAAATAAATGTTATTATAATTATAAAATAATTTAGAATTTCTTATAATGATATCATCCATGGTAGAGAAATCTATTATTACGGAGTATTATTACAAATGAAGCTAATTCTGATTGATATCCCCAATTTTGAACCCAAAACAAATTTTAAAATAGAAGAACAGATCTTGGAAATGTGTGATACAGGTAAATTTATTTTAAGATTCTGGCAAAACAATCCCTGCGTGGTTATTGGAAAATTTCAAGAAAAAGAATACGAAGTAGATCTTGAGTATATTAAAAAAAAGAATATTCCGGTTTTCAGAAGATTCACTGGAGGAGGAACGGTCTATCATGATCGAGGAAATTTAAACATAACTTTCTGTAAAGAAAAAGAAAATATTCTATTTTCAAAATATTTCTTAGAGGAAGCAAGAGGAATAACAGAAATAATTTTAAAAGGAATAAAAGAATTTTATAAAAATTGTGAAGTCAAGGAAAGAAATTCGATCTTCTTGGGAGGGAAAAAAATTTTAGGTTCTGCTATTGCTCAAAAAAATGGAAAATTTTTTTATCATGCTTCCCTTCTTATAAATTCTAATTTAAAAGAATTGGAAAAAGTAATAAACTGGGAAGAAGAGTATCCCGAAAATACCAGGCCCCCCATTAAAAGCAAAAGAAGCAAAGTCACCAATCTTTCATCTTACACTCCTCTGACTATAGATGTGGTAAAAGAAAAAATATTGAAAAGTTTTCTCCAAACGTTTATAATAGAAGAAAATAATGTAATAAAAATTTACAATAATAATGATTTTAAAAAGATAAAAGATAATCTTTAAATCAATAAATACTTAATTCTATTCTTAATAATCGGGCAAAAAATATGAAAAAACTTGATTCAAAAAAATTAGAAAGAACAAGGGTATCCTCTGAAGAACTAAATAGAAGAAAAGAGATAAATAAAGTATGGATCTCCTCGATGGTTTCTCTTGTGGAAAAATTTACCTCTAAAATAAAAAAGAAAGATTTTTTTATTACCTTTATAGATTCTGACAGAGTAGTTTTAAAGACAATCTCCCCATGCGGAGGAAAGGGAGTTTTTACAGAAGGTGTAATTATAAACAAAGAATTTTTTGGAACTACCTCAATAGAGCTTTCTCTTACCCGTAATGAAGAAACGGAAGTAATAGGTTCTAATCATACATCACCACAATTAAAAGATTGGGCATGCGCTTCTTCCCCAATTCATGATTCCGAAGGAAACATTTATGGAGTTATCTCTCTTACTTCAAAAATAGATAATTATCCGGATTATGGATTGGGAATTACCTCCCTTCTTTCTCAAGCAATAGAAAAAGAAGTAAGTTGGAAAGAAATATCAGAAAATTTTAAACTCTCAAAAAAATACCTGGATATAATAAGTAAAGGGTCAAAAGATGGAATTATATGCCTTGATGAAGAGGCAAAAATCTTATATATGAACGAAACTGCTGGAGAAATACTCCACGTTGATACAAAAAAATCATTAGGAAACTTTGTTGGGAATATTGTAGATTTTGACCCCGTTATTTTATCTGTCTTTAAAACACACAAAGGATATACTGACCGAGAGTTTATCATTAATAGTCCTCGGTGGGGAACACTTCATTTTATAAAGAGTGCGGTAGTAGTAAGAGATGAAAAGGGAAACTTTGTCGGGGTAGTAGATTTTTTCAGAGAAATAGGCAGAGTAAGAAAATTTGTCACCTCATATATTGGTGCTCAGGCAAAATTTAATTTTTCAGATATCATAGGCAGTGGCCCTAAATTGAAAGAAGCAATTAGAATTTCTAAGATTGCCTCAAAATCTAATTCCAATGTCTTAATTCTGGGAGAAACCGGCACCGGGAAAGAAATGTTTGCTCAAGCAATCCACTATGAGGGATTAAGAAGAAAAGAACCCTTTATGGTGATAAACTGTGGGGCAATACCAAGAGAACTTGCTGAAAGTGAATTCTTCGGATATGAACCGGGGACATTTACCGGAGCAGATAAAAGAGGAAGACCGGGAAAGTTTGAGTTAGCTAACGGAGGAACTATTTTCCTTGATGAAATCGGTGAATTTCCTTTGGGGCTCCAGGTAAAGCTTTTAAGAGTTCTTCAGGAAAGAAGCATTACTAGAATTGGAGGTGTAAGATCAATACCGGTAGATGTTAGGATAATCGCTGCCTCTAATAGAGATTTATCAAAAGAAGTAGATAATGGAAACTTTAGAAAGGACCTATACCACAGGTTAAATGTAATACAAATTAATCTTCCACCTTTAAGAGAAAGAACTGAAGATATTCCGGTTTTAGTGAACTATTTTGTGGAAAAACTTTCTGTAAAATTACAAAAAAATATTTCAAAGATAGATAATTCATTTATTAAACCCTTAACTACCTATAACTTCCCGGGAAACATCAGAGAATTGGAAAATATTATTGAAAGAGCATTAAACATTTGCGAAAATAATGAATTAAATATGTCTCATCTCCCGAATGAAATAATAAAAAACAATTTCTCCCCTAAATCTATAAGTGAAATAAAAAGAGAATCCTTAATTCAAGTCCTTCAAGATACAAAATGGAATATTTCCAGGACAGCAAAAATATTGGGAATCTCCAGACCCACGGTTTACAACTATATAAATAAATGGAATATTAAGAAAAAATCCTAAAAATATCTTTGTCATATAATCTTCTTTTAATTAATAATTTCTTTAGTGTAAATTTATTTTACATAAAAGTGTAAAAAAAATTTTATAATATTACACTTTTACATTAAATCCTCTCTTAAATTCCTTATAGAATAATGTTTTCCCAAATTAATTAATCCTGGCACGAAACTTGCTTATATATATTTGATAGAAAACCAAGAAATATGTGGAGGGAATTATATATGGCATATTCAAAAGAATTTTTGCTAAATCTTTATAAAACAATGGTAAGAATTAGAAATTTCGAACTAATGGCAGAAAAATTATTCTTGGAAGGAGAACTTCCTGGTTTTATCCATCTTTATATCGGGGAAGAATCAATTGCTACTGGAGTTATAGCTAATCTTAGAAAAGATGATTTCATTACCAGTACTCACCGAGGACATGGCCATATGATTGCTAAAGGCGCAGATATAAACAGAATGATGGCCGAACTTTACGGTAGAACAACAGGCTGCTGTAAAGGAAAAGGAGGTTCAATGCACATAGCAGATTTTTCTATTGGAGTTTTAGGGGCGAATGGTGTAGTAGGAGGCGGTCTCCCTATAGCAGTCGGTGCGGGTTTAGGGATAAAAATGAAAAAAGCTGCTGACCAAGTTGTAGTAGCTTTTTTCGGAGACGGAGCATCAAATACTGGAGCTTTCCATGAAAGTTTGAATTTTGCCTCAGTATATGAACTTCCCATAATTTTTGTAGTAGAAAATAACAAATTTGCCTCCACAGCACGCACCGAAGATACAACTTCTGTAGAAAATATTTCTGATAGAGCTGTAGGTTATGGAATACCAGGGATAACTATAGATGGGAATGATGTACTTACTGTTTATGAAACTGCAAAAGATATGATAAAAAGAGCTCGAGAAAAAGGAGGACCTTCTTTGCTGGAAGCAAAAACTTATAGAATTAAAGGCCATTTTGTAGGAGACCCTGTGCTATATAGAGATAAAAAAGAAGTTGAGGAATTTTGGTTAAATGAGCCTATAAAAAAGTTTGAGAAAAGATTGATGGAAGAAAAAATATTAAATGAAACTGAAAAGAATAAAATATGGGAAGATACCCAGAATGAAATTAAAGAGGCAGTCAAGTTTGCTAAAGAAAGTCCTATACCAAGTGGTGAAGACGCTTTAACTGATCTCTTTGTCAATGATTCTGGATACGATTATTAAGGGAGGAAAAAATGAGGGAAATAACTTTCGCTGAAGCTTTAGGAGAAGCTATTTATGAAGAAATGGAAAAAGATCCTACTATATTCACTTATGGTGAGGATATAGCCAAACAAGGAGGTATATTTGGTGCTTATAAATCTCTTTTAGGGAAATTCCCTGATAGAATTTTTGATACGCCTATATCAGAAGAAGTTATATATGGTTCTGCATTGGGAGCTGCCCTGGTAGGAATGAGACCTATTGCCGAATTTCATTTTGCAGACTTTCTATTTACCGGCATTCAATCTATCACTCTTCAGATAGAAAAGATTAGATATATGACTGGGGGACAGGGAAAGCTTCATCTCCTTTTAAGAGGTCCAGATGGTATATCTAATTCTGCAGCAGCACAACATTCAGAATCTATAGAAACTATATTTATGCACACGCCGGGAATAAAGGTAATCATCCCTTCCACGCCTTACGATATAAAAGGACTTATAAAAACTGCTCTAAGAGAAGAGGACCCGGTTATCTGTTTTGAGCATAAAATGCTCTATAAAACAAAGGGTCCCGTCCCGGAAAAAGAGTACCTTATCCCCTTTGGGGTTGCTGATATAAAAAAAGAAGGAAATGATGTTACAGTAGTAACTATATCCAGAATGGTTCATGAATCTTTAAAAGCAGCAGAAGAACTCGAACATGAGGGTATAAGCGTAGAAGTAATTGACCTGAGAACTTTAGTCCCCTGGGATAAAAATCAAGTTATCGAATCAGTAAAAAAGACTAGCCATCTGGTTGTAGCTCACGAAACCTGGAAGAGGGCCGGATGGGGAGCAGAAATTGCCAGTGTAGTTCAAGAAGAAGCTTTTGATTATTTAGATGCACCTATTATAAGGGTGGGAGCAAAAAATGTTCCTATGCCTTTTGCTCCCCCTCTTCAGGAATTCGTAACCCCTGATTATAAAGATGTAATTAAAGCAGTAAGGAAAGTATTAGGTAGGTAAATACTATGTATGAAATTAAAATGCCCAAATTCGGCTTAACTATGGAATCTGGTTTTATCGAAAAATGGTTTAAAAAAGAAGGAGAAAAAATTAAAGAAGGTGAACCACTCCTTGAAGTTTCTTCAGAAAAAATAACTAATGAGGTGGTTTCTCCTGTTTCTGGTATACTCCTTAAAATAATTGGCAAAGAAAAGGAAGAAATAAAAGTAGGAACAGTAATTGCCATAATAGGAGAAGAGGGAGAAAAAGTTGAAAAAATAAAAGAAAAAGGAGAGCCAGAAAGAATCATTGAAGCTGCAAAAACAGAAGAAACCCTTTCTAAAAGGATTGCTTCTTCAGAAAGAGGTGGACGAATAAAAGCCTCCCCCCTGGCAAAAAAAATTGCTCGGGAAAAAAATCTTGACCTCTCCCAAATTAAAGGTACAGGGCCAGCTGGAAGAATAGAAAAAAAAGATGTTCTTGCCTATCTCTCTTCTATTTCAGAAAAGAAAATAGAATTTAAAATAGAAAAACTTTCAAGTTTAAGAAGAACTATCGCGGAAAGACTATCAAAGTCTTTTCATACAGCTGTCACCTTAACCAACATCACAGAGGTTGATTTTACAGAATTTAAAAAACTTATGAAAGAAAATAATATAAGTATAACTTCGGGTTTAGTATTTGTCCTTTCTAAAGTTCTAAAAGAATTAGCTAAATTTAATGCTCATTTCGATTTTGAAAAAAAAGAATTAATAATATTTAATAATATAAATATTGGTATAGCTGTGGACACAGAAAAAGGGTTAATGGTTCCGGTAATTAGAAATGCAGATAAATTAAGTCTAAAAACAATAAATGATCAAATTAAAGAATTAGCAGATAAAGCGAGAAAAGGTTTAATTTCTGAAGATGATATCAAAGGCTCAACTTTTACTTTGACTAATTTAGGGATGATGAGAACAGAAATATTTACTCCGGTTATTAATCCACCGGAAGTGGCGATTTTAGGAATCGGGAGAATAATCAAAAAACCCGTAATAGTTGACGAAGATAAGATTAGCATAAGGGAGTTAGCTTATCTCTCTCTTTCCTATGACCACAGAATAATAGATGGTGCAGATACTGCAAAATTTCTGGAAAAATTGGCAGAATTAATTGAAAATCCAGTGCTAAAATAAAAGGAGGTGAAAGAAAAAAGTTTATAGATTCGAGGCTAAAAATGGAAATTTGAAAATTAATATTAAAAATGGTGCTGTCAAAAATTTAAAGGAGGGAAAAAAATGAAAAGAATAATAATTTTAGGTTTGGTGGTTATACTTTTAATGGGAATTTGTTTTTCTGTCAGTGGTGCAAAAGAATTTAAACCCAAAGCAGAATATACTTTAACATTAAATGTAGGACCTACTTTTGGCTGGGGAATGGGAGCAGTAAAATGGTGTGACTTAATTAAGGAAAAAACAAATGGAAAGATTATTGTAAAACCATATTTTGGAAGTCAACTTCTTGCTGGTAAACAAATGAACTGGTTCCAAGCAGTTGCTGAAGGAAGCATAGATTTTGCAGTAGAATCAACTATAAATTCATCAGCAGTAGTTAAATCGCACAACCTTTTCTCTCTTCCCTTTTTTATTAATACTTACGAAAATTTAGACAAAATCGAATATGGTGAAACTGGTAAAAAGATGTTTGCAGAAATGGAAAAAATGCAAGTAAAAGCTTTAGCCTGGGGTGAAAACGGATTTAGGCAATTAACTAATAATGTAAGACCAGTAAGGACACCAGAAGATATGAAAGGATTAAGGTTAAGAGTTTGCCCTACCCCAATATATGACGATATTTTTAAACAATTAGGTGCAGATCCTATTCATATGAACTGGGGGGATGCAGTTACTGGGTTCCAACAGGGAGCAGTTGATGGACAGGAAAATCCTTATGGAGTTCTTCTGCCGGTCAAGATTTGGGAATATCATAAATATGTCACCAACTGGAACTACTTGGTTGACCCTCTTCTCTTTGTAGTCAATAAAAGAGTATGGGATTCTTTCCCTGAAGATATACAAACTATCGTAAAAGAGACTGCAGAAGAAGCAGCACTGTGGGAAAAAGCCTTTGTAAGAAGAGGACTTGATGGAGATATTTCTATCAATATTTTAAAAGATAAGTTTGGAGAGACTCCTGAAATTTTAGATCAGATCGCTTACGTTAAAAGCAAAGGAATGGAAGTAGTCGTATTCACTGATGCAGAATTGAACGCCTTTAAAGAAGCTACCAAACCAGTACTTGACAAATGGATCCATAAAGTAGGGGTAGATTTTGTTGCCTCTGCCAAGTTAGATATGGCTAAATAGTACTAGATAATAGAGAGAGGGGGATTTTATGCCCCCTCTTTTAAAAAATTGGGGGTATTGATGAAGAGGAATAAACTAAAAATTGAAGAATTAATCTCAGCAATTTTACTTTTTGTAATGGCATCGATTACTTTTATAAATGTATTAAGTAGAAAAATTTTTCATCTCTCTTTTGCTTTTACCGAAGAACTTACTGTCCACTTTTTTGTATGGATTACTGTATTAGGTATTGCTATTGCCTTTGAAAAAGGAATTCACTTAGGGATGGTAGCTATCTATAACAAATTACCAAAAACAATTAAAAAAACTGCTGCTTTAATTTCTGCAATTTTAAGCGCTCTTCTTTTTTTAATTGTCGATTATTATGCCTTTAGAGAAATCTATATGGATTTAACTATCTTTCATATGGAGAGTGAAGCATTAAGAATTCCTGAATGGATTTATACTATAGGCATACCTATATTTTCTATATTCATTTTTATAAGTATTTATAAAGGATTAAAAATTGAATTAAAAAAGATTGAAGAAGGAGGGTTAAAATAATGCAAATATTGGTTCTTTTTGGAATTTTTGCTCTTCTTCTTTTAATCGGTGTTCCCATCGGAACATCAATAGGATGTGCAGCAGTATTTTCTATATGGAAATATAATCTTGGTGCAACTATGATTTCCAGAAATTTTGCTTCTGGAATTGCCAAATTTCCACTCATTGCCATACCTTTCTTTGTATTGGCCGGCACTTTAATGGAAAAAGCAAAACTTGCAGAGAAAATTGCTAACCTAGCAAAAATTATCGTGGGAAAAGCATCAGGAGGGTTAGCAATTGCTGGAGTAATAACCTGCCTTTTTTGGGGTGCCGTTTCCGGCTCTGGACCGGCAACTACTGCAGCGGTCGGTTTAACCATTATTCCGGCAATGATTCACCAAAAGTATGATAAAAATTTTTCAGCTGCTACTATTGCAGCAGCAAGTGGATTGGCTATTATTATTCCTCCCAGTATAGCTTTTATAGTATATGGTAATGTTACTGGTGTATCAGTGGGAGCGCTTTTTTTAGGAGGAATCCTTCCTGGAATATTTATAGGCTTAACTCTTATATTAGCAGCTTATCTTGTTTCAAAAAAAAGAGGATTTAGAGGAATAGAACGAAGAGGAACATTAAAAGAAATTTTAATAGCCACAAAAGATGCTTTTTGGGCTTTACTCGCACCAGTTATAATTTTAGGAGGAATATATGCGGGAATTGCCACTCCTAGCGAAGCAGCTGTTTTTGCAGTATTTTATAGTATTTTTGTGGGCTTTTTTGTCTATAGAACCCTCACCCTTAAAGGGCTTTACGAAGCATTGGTGGGAGCGGTTATTACTTCATCAGTAGTTATGTTTGTAGTAACCTTTGCTACTCAATTTTCTATTGCCTCTGCTACTTTAGGGGTAATAGATGCTATAGCAAAAGGTATTATTACTATTGCAAAATCTCCGATTACTGTACTTTTACTTGCAGATTTAGCTATAGTTATTGCTGGAATGTTTCTTGATGCAATTTCCATTACCTATGTTTTTATGCCTATTTTTATGCCAATTCTGGCTTTTTATAATATTGACCTTCTTTTCTTTGGAATAATATTTGTGGTTGCGTTGGCAATTGGTCAGATTACTCCTCCAGTTGCAGTTAATTTATATGTAGCAGCAAACTTAATAAAAAGTACTCTGGATAAAATTGCCAGTGAAGTATGGATATTTGTAATAGCAGCAATAATAGGGCTTATTATTCTTACTTTCTTACCCCAAGTAAGTCTATATATACCTGTTACTTCAGGACTGTACATTCCATAATAAAAAAATTAAATACTTTTATTTATTCACTATTTGTTTACCTCCGAACTGCTTTTTTATTCTTTTCGGAGGTAAACAACCTGTCGAGGGAAGGGAATTTCTATTCCTTCTTTATCAAAGGTTTCTTTGATTCTTCTTCTAAGTTCCCTTTCTGCCCCCCAATGAGTCATTGATTTGACCTTAACCGCTACCCTTAAGGTTACTTCTGAAGAACCTAATGATAGTATCCCCTGAACAACTGGTGGTTCTAATACAATTTCTTTATTCTCTTCAGCCCATTTATTG
>LDZT01007973.1_pt1 | contig 11029 bp, 9 predicted proteins | sample 615521 | NCBI WGS metagenome assembly LDZT01 (sample SAMN03408292, study PRJNA278302) | terrestrial metagenome | isolation source: oil reservoir sample SB1 | place: USA: Alaska, North Slope, Schrader Bluff formation | collected 2011-09
AACCCTCAAGGCCAAAAGATTGGCATGAATTTCAGTATAGCCTGCGCCAAAGATAACTCCACGAGTGGAGTAAAGAATTTTATAGGCATTTAACCAATACTGCCAGGACTTTAAAATCAATATAGTTCCGATAAGTATAGAAAGATGCATTTTAACTGGAGTTTCTATAACAAGATTTTTATATTCATATTTTATAGCCCTTTTAAGAATATAAATAATTCCTACTACAATAGTAATAAGGGTAAGAGCAAAAGATAACCAATTTCTAACAAATTCCCAGAAAGGCAAACTGAACATATAAAAACCAATATCCCGGTTAAAGATAGGATCAGTTATTCCAAATGAAGTTCTGTTCAGGTAAATCAGAATCTTCTCCCAGTTGGAGCCTTCAGAAAATCCCATAAAAATTGCAACAACCAGGGAGAACCAGAAAACAAATTTTTTATTCACCTGAACATTTTGCAGACTTTTGTATAATTGAATCTCGGGCCTTTCGAATTCATCTTGACTTATCTCTACTCTAAACTCTGGAGCAAAACGCCGGGCATAAGAAAGATTTATAAAAGACAATACAAAAAATACTGTCGCAAAAAACAGGATAATTAATCCCTTGGTTAGAAGTATCTTCCAGAAAACAGCAAGATATTGCACTGACTTAAACCAAATCAAGTCTATGTAAATTGAAGCAATACCACTCACTATTATTAAGATTAAAAGAATTACACCAATGATTATCCATTTTAAATTCCTTTTTTTATCAACCATTACTTACCCTCCTATTAATATTTTTAATTGCATTTGCATTATATCATAATATAAACAAAGGTGCCAGGCACCTTTGTTTACATTTTTATGCTAAATCCTTATAACATAAAAGGCCATAAAGAGATTCTGCATTCTTTACTGCTTTTACTATCGCCCGAGCCATTACTTCAGCTGCTATGGCCCCCACCACATTTGCTCCTGCTTCTACTTCACCAGTAGCCATACAAAAGATCGTATCTCCATCAAACATAGTATGAGCAGGACTTATAGTGCGGGCATAACCATCCTGAGCCATCATCGCTACTTTGGTTGCTCCTGCCTTGGTTAGCTTTGCATTGGTAGCTATAACTCCTATGGTAGTGTTTTTAGTAAAATTATCTTTAGTCTTTTGGGGGAAATTTCTTAAAAAAGACATAGTATTAGCAAAACCTTTTTTGTCTTCAGTTAAGACCCCGGCAATAATTTCTCCGTTTTCCGGATCAATTACATCTCCCAGACAATTTACCGCTACAATTGCACCTACAATCAATTCTTGAGATTTAAAACTGGAAGTACCCAGACCGCTCTTCATACAACGAAGTCCGCCAAATATTTTTCCCACCGTTGCCCCGGTTCCGGCTCCAACATTACCCTGTCTGACTTCTGTATCAGAAGCATTAAGGCAGGCATTATAACCCATCTTCGCATCAGGTCTTATTCGGTAATCACCTACACCCAGGTCGAAGAGGACTGCCCCGGGGACTATAGGAACTTTGGTTAACACCACATCAAAACCTATTCCCCTTTCTTCTAAATACTTCATCACCCCTGAGGCTCCATCGAGTCCAAAGGCACTGCCTCCACTAAGATAGATAGCATGTGCTTTATCCACCAGATTTACCGGATTTAAAAGGTCGGTCTCTCGGGTGCCCGGAGCCCCTCCTCGCACATCAACTCCTGTTGTTGCTCCCTTTTCACATATAACCACCGTACAACCCGTTCCGGCTTTTAAATCCTGGCTGTGCCCTACTTTTATCCCCGGCACATCTATAATGGCATCTTTTAAAACTTTCGAATTTTCCTTGTCATTCATCTCTCTCGTTCCTTGCCTTTAAGAGTATTTTATCATAAGCTCTTGGAACATAGTTCACCACTGTAGCAATCTTTGCATCAATACCCCATCCATTAAGCGGGCCTTTCATAGGAATCGCCCTTAAGGCTCGCGCTTCCTTGTACATTGCATCCATTATCTAAAAATTTTTTATCAGTTCTTTTTTAAACTTTTGTACTATTTTCCTATTTTTTATCTCTTTAGTATCCCCGTCATTTATAATTATATTCTACAAAACTATTAAAAATCCTTCTTTTTTGTAAAAATAAATTATCAGTTACCAATTTACAGGTGTAAGATACGAAATGAAAGATGCGGTTTGTGGGGTGGAAAAACTCCGGAGCCAGCTGCAGTTATAGATATCATATTATAAGCCCTCATCTCCCGGGCTTTTTCTATCAATTCTTCAATTAAATAATCTTTTCCCTTGATTCCTGATCGGGTGAGACTTTTAAAGCAAAATGGCAATATTTATTTTTCCTGTTTCTCCCAGATCGTTTGATACTAACTCGCATTTGGTTCTGAAAAGACAGGTAATCTCACCGGGCACTTTCGACCTGTATTCGGTTAAGGCATAATAATTCGCCTGGCCTTTGGCAATTATAAGGTCAGCAGTCTGAAGTTCTCGTTTTAGTTGGTCAGACATTTCGTTAAGAGAAATACCCAGTGTATCAGGTCCGGCTAAAATGATTTTTGAGGCAGCTTCTTGAAGACCTACCTCCTCTCCATCTTCCATGGTGGCATCACTGGTTATAGGTCCTCCCCTTAAAGCGGAAGTTACCGAAGCACCATATTTTCTGAGCTCTTTAATCAGCAGTTTATCAAAGGCAATTTCACCCACGTTATCATGAATATAAAGTATTTTGGAAGAGTTTTTGGCTTTTTGAAATATTTTAACCCTCTGGTCTATTCTTAATCCTTCCGAAACGCATGCCCGAAGTTCCTCTATTATTTCAGCCATTTGAAAACCATATCCGGTTCCTACTGTCCGAAAATCAAGATGATTACTGGCAATCGCCCAATTAATTAAAAATGAAAATCTTTCGAATTCTTCCAGCCTTTCTGCTTCCAGGGCAATCTTTTCTGCCATCTCTATACCGAGCTGGTTACATTTATCTCTTCTTTCTTTAAAAGGAATTTCGATTCCCGATATCCTCTTTAAGATTCTGTGAACTTCAGTGATGAAGTAAGAGGGAATTTTTTCGGTAGAGAACTCTCGAGCTAAGAACTGAAAAGATTCCTTTAAAATCTCCTTTTTAATTTTTTCCCCTAAAGGGACTAACTGTAAAGCACCGCATAAATCATCTACTATACAGCTCGCACAGTCCAAATGTGTACGCATCTGTTAATTACTCCTTACTCTTTTTATTTAGTTGTCTGCATCGCTATCCCCTGAACAAAGCTTTTCCGCAAAACCAGAAGGACTATAAGTGGAGGCAGCATGGCAATCACAGTGCCGGCCATGATAACATTCCACTCGGGAGCTATCTGTTCACTGGCCAAGAGCATCTTAATACCAATTTGTATAACGCGCATTTCACCGGTAGTGGTTACAATTAAGGGCCATAGATATTGACTCCACATAAAGATAAACTCTATAACAAATAGAGCTGCAATATTAGTCTTGGAAATAGGAACCAGAATTTGTAGAAAATAACGCATGGGGCTTGCGCCATCAACCCGGGCTGCATCCGGGAGGTCTGCAGGTACCGTCATATAGAACTGACGAAAAAGAAGTAGTCCGGTTGTGCTGGCAAAAAACGGTACCATAAGAGCATAGTAAGAATTTATCCAGTTGAAGGTTGCTATCAGCTGATAAGTTGGAATAATACGGACGGGGAGAGGTAGCATTTGGGTGATCATACACATAGAGAATAACAGACCCTGACCACGAAATTTAAAATGGGTATAGGCAAAGGCAGCCATTAATGATAGAACGGTTTTCACTATTGCTACCACTACTGAAATCAAAGTACTATTAAAAAAGAGCCGCCCTATATTAATTCGCTCCCAAGCATCTTTAAGATTGTTCATAAACTGGTTTCCCGGTATAAGTTTTGGTGGATATTGGTAAGCCTCCTGGAAACTTAAGGTACTGGTAACCATAGCGAAAAAAACCGGAAAAGCCAGGACTATAACCAATATAATAAGTATTGCATGGATAAAAATTTCATGTCGAGTTTTTCTTGTCATAAAATATTACCTCACCGAGAATAAATAGCTTTTCTGGTAACTATTCTCAATTGAATAATTGCTACCACAGAAATTACAAAAAATATTACAAATGATTGGGCTGATGCATATCCGGTATTTAGATGAATAAAGCCATCACGATACAACTTATATACCAGAAGTTCTGTCGCATTTCCCGGTCCACCCCGGGTCATAATATCAATCAACCCAAAAACCTGGAAGAAAGCATAAAGCATATTAACAAATAATAAAAAGCTGGTAGTGGGGGAAAGCATGGGAAAAGTTATTCGCCAAAAAGCTTTCCAGGGGCTTGCACCGTCTATCTGGGCGGCTTCTAATAATTCACCCGGCACATTTTGCAGGCCTGCCAGGAAAAAAATAATATTGTAGCCCAGCATTTTCCAGGTAGCGGCAGTAGCTACTATAAATAATGCTAACCGGCCGTTGGTCATCCAATTCATTATATATCCGCCAGATAGTTTGGAAACAATATAAGGAACAAGTCCGGTGGCAGGTGCAAACATAGAAGCCCAGATAACACCGGCTATTGTCGGAGAGATGGCGTAAGTCCAGATAAGAGCAACCTGATAGAAGCCCACTCCCCTGATCTTCTGGTTGAGTAATTGAGCAATCGCCAGTGAAATAGAAAGTCCGACAATAATAACAAAAGCAGCGAACATAAAAGTAACTGTAACACTGTTTAGATAATCCGGGGAAGAAAATAAACGGATATAATTGCGAAGTCCAACATATATGGTTCTCGTGCCAAATGGTGTTGAGACAAAGAAAGATGAATATATGCTTTGGATAAAAGGACCGATTAAAAAGATAAAAATTACTGCAATAGATGGAGCAATAAGGATGTAAGGTAAAAATTTGTGTCCGGGAAATCTATCTTCGTGCATTCTTTCTCCTTTTAGTACATTAAGGGTTTAAAAAACTACGGGAGCAAGCTTTAAACTTGCCCCCATAACTACGGCATACTTTTATTTGCCGTATAGTTCTAAGTAGTCCTTTAATAACAGGTTCATTTTTTCTGCTGCTTCGTTCAAAGCATCTTTGGGAGAAAGCTCGCCACCAATAGACTTCTCTAAGGCAGCTCTGAAATGTTCTCTCATTGCCACGAAGGGGCCTAAACGAACCCCGGTTGCCGCTGCAGTATCCCGTCTCCCGGCAAGAATCTGAAGGAAGGCGGTAAGGAAAGTTTGGTCTGCAGAGAACCATCCCTCATCTAAGAGGGCTTTAAGTGCGGCTCCGCTCACCGGGAAGTATCCTGTCCCCTTGTGCCACTGGATAGCAATATCTTCTCGACCGGTATACTTCAGGAATTCCCAAACACCACGAAGTTCTTCTTCACTCTGTCCTTTAGTGACCCAAATACTTCCGCCTCCGATTACGGAATTCCCTACCGGGTAACCCTCGAAACGCGGTAAGAAGCTGGTACCAACCTTAAATTCGGAACCTTTAAGAATGCCAGCCAGTGACGAAGTAGATTGAATGAGCATAGCTATTTGACCGGCTTTAAATGCTGAATTTGCCGAATATTCCGCTCCACCGTAGATATAAATTCCTTTATCATGTAATCTTATAAAAGTGTCAAAAACTTTATGCCCAAACTCGTCATTAAAGACTACTTTTGTTGCTAGTCCAGCCCGCCCGTTGTCATTATCCGCGTAAAGATGATTATGGTAGGCCATTGTTTGTTCGTAGATCCAGCTGGGCCAACCTGTGGAATAGACGTGGTCAACTACCCCGCTTGCCAAGAGTTTTTCTCCGTACTCTTCCACCTCTTTCCAGGTTGAAGGTGGTTTATTCGGGTCAAGCCCAGCTGCTTCGAAAAGGTCTTTATTGTAGTAAAGCATAGCAGTAGATGAATTAAAGGGCATTGACCAAAGGTTTCCATCTACAGAGTAGTAATGAGTAATGGGGATTACGTATTGTGCCCAGTCCCAAGTTTCTCCTAACATTTCCGGAATTTGATAAACAGGGATAATGGCATCACTGTCAATCATCGTCTGAGTCCCTACTTCATAAACCTGGACCATGTTTGGAGCTGTTCCTGTAGGATATGCCGCAATATATTTAGTTAATGTTTCCGCGTAAGAACCGGTAAATAGCGGCTTAACTTCAAAATCAGGATGAGTGGCATTAAAGCTTTCGATAATCGACTCTAATACCCCAAGGCGCGACCCGCTCATTGCATGCCAGAAAGTTATGGTTACCGGTTTTGCCAGAGCATTTCCCGCTGACAATAATAAACATAAAGTTAAAATCAAAATAATCAAAAAATTCTTTCTCAATTTCATAATAAAATTACAACCTCCTTAATAATTTTAAAACTTATTAACTGATATAGATTTTATCGTTTCTATATATCGCCCCCCTCTCCTCTTAAATTAGTAGTCCATGCAAAATTGCTATTCTCTAAGAATGCACTAAGAGTGGAGAAATTAAGTAACTCTACCAGTAAGTCAGTAAACGCCTACCCGCATCATAAGCAGTATCAAACTGATAGGGTTATTCCTCAAGTATCCAACGCTAATCTAATAGTTAGTCAGCGAAGAATTTGTAGTTGATAAGTCGCAAATTGAAGTTATCTGTTAAAACTCTAAATTGCCTTACTAAAAAGTATATTTTACTAATTTAATTATAACCCAATCTCTTAGATATTCAAAGCAAAAACTACCATAATTCTTTTCTGCTGGTAGATACGGCCAGGACTCCTTTTTGCAGTAATTTTTCTATTTCATCTTTATCAGAAATCAGACCGCCGGCGATAACCGGACAAAGCAATTCTTTATATATATGTTCTATAAAATAAGGAGCAGCTATTCCAGGTAAAATTTCCACTGCATCAGGTTGGTGATGTTTTAATAACTGCTCGCCAGTCTTTAAGGCGGCAGAGTCGAGTAGAAAAAGTCGTTGAATAGCAATAAGTCCCTCTTTCTTGGCTACCTCGATTAAATTGCTTTTTGTAGTAATAATCCCGTTACAAAGTTCTCTCTTAGCTAAATATATTATTCCTTCCCTATCTCTACCGATTCCTTTAACAAGATCCATATGTAAAAAAATCAGCTTGTTATGCTTTTTGCATTCTTTCATAATCAGTGGTAGATTAAATATATCTCCATAGAGAATAAAAAGGACAGCAACTTTACTGTTGAAAGCATATTTAAAATCTGAATCGTTTCTTATGGAAGCAATTATGGGGTGTTCTTTAAAACAGTCTCTGAGGTCTTGCATCTATAGTTTTTCCCTTATTTTATAATCTTATACAAACACAAAATATTGATTTTAAATCGCTACAAAAATCATAACATATATAATTTGTTACTTCAAAATTAATATAGTATCGAGTTAAGAAAGGGAAGAAATAAAGTAAAATAGAGAAAAAATGTAAGCATAATTTTTAGGAACGCAGGTTAAAATTAGCTCTCTTAATATTGCGGGTAGCAACCAGGCTTACGCCTGTTCCAATCAAATCATCCTTAATTACCTGGCCAATTTCAACCGGGGCTTTCACTTCAATCTGAGCAATTTCAACCATAGCTTTCAATAATAATCTTTTGGGAATTGCTTTTTCCGTCTTTACTGACACTAAAGGAAATTCGCCGCCAATTACTTTAACTGTGGTAGTTAAAATTCTTAGCGGATTAATAAATTCTTCTTCGGCATATTTAATTCCTTTAGGACAGGTATTCCCTATAATAGAAGTAATCTTTCCATCTTTACTCTGGACGGTCATCCTGCAACCTATAGGACAGCTTACACATATTATCTTATTCTGTTCCATCCTCTTTACTCCCTAATCACTCCCTAATCCTTTTTAGTAGAGATCGTTATATTTTTCAATTTATCAACCAATAAAACCTCTGGTAAATAGATGCTCACCATCTCCCCCGGAGTTACAATCCTCTTCTTGTAAGAACCCAATACTCTTCCTTCATCATCTAATAAATTAATCCTGACCCTCTCCACCGGTTTTTTTACCCTCATAAATATTTTTATTTTCTTCCTTCCCGAAACAATAAAATCTATGTGTTGAGGGACTACATAAGCAATATTATCACCAGGCACTATCTTTATGGGTTGGGAATGAACCTTTCTATTCCTTTTGAGATATTCGCTTACAGCTCGACCTACAATTTCCCCCTCTTCGGTAACAAAATCGGCCAAGTCATGAACATGCAGGACATTTCCACAGGCAAAAATTCCCTCAATCTCTGTCTCTCTGTTTTCGTTTACTATAGCTCCTCTGGTTACCGGGTCTAACTTAATTCCCGCTTCTCTGGTTAATTCGTTTTCCGGAATTAAACCAACAGATAATAAGATGGTATCACAACTTATCTCTTCCTCTGTTTCGGGAATCGCTTGCAAATTTTTATCCACTTGAGCAATGATCACCCTTTCTACCCGCTTTCCCCCCTCAATCCGGGTAATAGTATAATTTAGTTTTAAAGGGATATTTAAATCATCCAGACACTGAACTTTGTTCCTGATTAGCCCGGTAGAAAAAGGCATAATTTCCAGAACTGCCTTAACCCTTGCTCCTTCTAAAGTCATCCTGCGAGCCATAATCATCCCTATATCCCCCGAACCCAAAACCACTACCTCGCGACCGGGCATATATCCTTCTATATTAATATATCTCTGGGCAGTGCCGGCGGTAAATATTCCGGCAGGTCTGCTCCCAGGGATAGCAATCGCTTCTCGGGTTCTTTCCCGGCATCCCATAGCCAGAACAACTGCCTTTGCTTGGATATGTAATAAACCATCATCTATGTTTACGGCTATAATCCGTTTATCGGGAGTTACCTTTATAACCATCGTTTCTGTCTTTACATCAATCTGCTTATCATTAAGTTTAGCAATAAATCTCTCTGCGTATTCCGGGCCGGTCAATTCTTCCTTAAAATACTGTAAACCAAATCCGTTATGGATACACTGGGGAAGGATTCCTCCTAAATATTTATCTCTCTCTAAAAGCAAAATATTTTCTACCTCATTTTTTTCTGCTTCCAAAGCAACGGCTAAACCGGCCGGACCCCCTCCGATAATTACTAAATCATACTCTAACTTCATCTTTAAACTTAACTCCTGTTTCTTTGATCATGTCTTTGGTCTTGGTCTTTAAAATTTCTGAACCCGGTCCTTTTTTAGTTATTCTCAAAGGAGAGATTTTTAATTCTTCCGATAGAATTTTTAAAACCTTGGGACTGCAAAAACCTCCCTGACATCGGCCCATCCCTGCCCTGATCCTTCTTTTGATGGCATCCAGACTTCTGGCCGGTACCGGTTGATGGATTGCCCCGAGCACCTCTCCTTTGCTCACCTTTTCACATCGGCAGATAATTTCTCCGTAATCAGCATCTTTTTCTACTATCTCCTGCCATTCGCCTATCCTGTCTAAATAATCTGCAAATTTCGGCTGCTCAGGCAGGGTTTCTATAAAATCATCCTTGTAATTTAATTCTAACCGGGGAGAAATTTCTTTAACTACTTCTTTTAAAATACCACTGACCATCTCGGCAATAGCCGGGGCGGAGCTTAAGCCCGGTGATTTAATACCTGCCACATTGATAAAGCCTCTAATCTTTTTTGAAGCCTCGATAACAAAATCATCTCTTTCTTCAATATCAGCTCTTAAACCGGCAAAAGAGTTTATCAAGTCTTGATGGGGAAGATGAGGAATTAATTTTTTGCCTCCGGTATAAACTTCCTTTATCCCGGCCTTAGTAGTAGACAGGTCGTCCTTTTCTTTTACCCGATAAGAATTAGGCCCGATTAAGAGATTGCCGTGAACCGTGGGTGCTGCTAAAATACCTTTGGAAAGTTTAGTGGGAATAGGAAAAAGGATATGCTTAACCAGATTCCCCCATTGTTTATCAAAGAGCTGATATTCGCCTTTTAAAGGACTTATCTTAAAACTATCTCCGGCAGTTTTGGCTATCTCGTCGGCATATAACCCCGCGGCATTTATTATCACCCTTGTTTCGATCAATCCCCGGTTAGTAACCACACCGCAAACCTGTCTTCTTTTGATTCTGATATCTTTTGCTTCGGTCTCCAGTAATACTTTAACTCCGTTTATCACTGCATTATCAGCCAGGGCGATGGTAAACTTATAAGGGGAAATAATCCCGGCTGAAGGGGCATAAAGGGCGTATTTGGCCTGGGGATTTAAATTGGGTTCCAATTCAAATAATTTAAGACCTCTAATTATTTCTAAATTTTTAATCCCGTTCTTCTCTCCATTTTCTTTTAATTCTCTTAATTTTTTCAAATCCTCCTCGTTAAAGCCCACCACCAAGGACCCTATCCTCTTAAAACACACTTTCAAGTCCTGACATAATTTATCAAACCTGGGATTGCTTTTTATATTTAATCGTCCTTTTAGGGTTCTAAAATCAGCATTGTAGCCGGCGTGGATAATCCCGGAATTGCCCTTACTGGTCCCCATGGCCACATCGTCTTCTTTTTCTATAAGAATTATTTTCAGACTATATCTGGATAGCTCTCGGGCAATACTTGCCCCGATTACTCCTCCTCCTATAATTACTACATCTGCTTTCATAAATATTCCTTTCTTAATCAAATAAAAAACCATTTCATCAACCGACATATCTGACCAAAATCAGATAAAGGGGATTAACCCCCTGGTTAATAAAATGGTTTTCTCTAAAATCTCTACCATTTATTTATTCAATTTTATATATAATATCACACCAAATTATAATTTACAATTTTTTGTTTACACAGCAGTTATGTTTTTTTCTTTCATTCTTTAGAATTATTATTTTCTATTATTCTAAATTTTGGTAGCAGTGAAAATATCTTCGTTTTAAAATTATACTTATAGTATAAGTATAAATAAATATATGGATAGGTTCTGCCACCATTCGCGGAGGTAGCAATACTCCCCAGGGAAGCCCGAATAGAATATGTAAAAAGTAGGGTATTAAAATAAGGGAAGTAATAATC
>LDZT01013515.1_pt1 | contig 11008 bp, 12 predicted proteins | sample 615521 | NCBI WGS metagenome assembly LDZT01 (sample SAMN03408292, study PRJNA278302) | terrestrial metagenome | isolation source: oil reservoir sample SB1 | place: USA: Alaska, North Slope, Schrader Bluff formation | collected 2011-09
TCTAAGCTTTTAACTTCTTTTTCAATAATTGAGGCCATAATAACTATTTCCTCAATTGTTTTTCCCTGTTGTTTAATATCATTTCTTAATTCAGCTGTTATCTTTTGTTCAAAATTTAAAAGTGCCTTTTGAACTATTGTTTCTGCTGTGTCTCTGCTTGTAATATTATATGTATCAGGGAAAATATATCCTTCTAAGCTATCTTTGTTTCTTGGTTCTCCAGCAATGCTAAAAAATTCCTCTTTACTAGAGATACCTTTTTCTTCAAGATAAATCGCAATGTCATTTAAGTCCCATCCTTCAATTATGGTGATTTTTTCTTCTTTTATTTTCCCCCCAACTATTATTTCTATAATTTGCGGAATGTTCATTTGTGGAGACAAGAGATATTCTCCTGCTTGAATATTTCTATTATTAGTTATTAAAGAATAAAACAAAAAAAGATTTGATGACCTAATAAGCTCTTCATTTTTCAAATCTTGAGCGATTTTTTTAACAGAGGATCCTCTTTCAATATTGAAAATTTTTAAATCATCTTTGTCGGAAGCTGGTTGATAGATGCTTTGGTATCCATAAAAAGCAAATCCTGTTATTATTAATAAAATAAGAATTCTTTTAATCATAAATATATACTATTTTATAATTGCCCTCTTGACAAGAGCCAACAAGAGAGTATACTCAGAAAAAAGCATGAATACCTTTATTACAAATCAGAAATATACGTCAATGTGGGCAAAACAAGTTTGCTTTATTTTGGTGTCATTTTTGAGTAATAAGGGGAGAAGCTTTATTTTATAAGATAAATAAAATTAATAAAGATTAATAACTTCTCCTCAAAAGGAGAAGTTTTTCTTTAATAAAAATATGACAAAAATATACTATTTAACAAAAAATGGGCTTAAAAATATTCAAAGAGAATATGAAGAATTAAAAGACCTCTATAAAAGAGAGATTTTAGAAGATGCGCCATCAATGCTTGAGGGAGATTCATTAAATCCTGAATTTTCTGTTTTTCAAGAAAATATTGAATTACTAGAACAAAGAATTGAGGAGTTGAATCATATTCTTAAAAATTATAGAATAATAAATAAGCCACCTAAAAAAGAACGAGACAAGGTAGGCATAGGAGCGAAAGTTGTTCTTAAGAATGGATCAGCAAAAGAAGAAGAATATAAAATAGTGGGAACGCTTGAAGCAGATCCGTTTGCTGGTAAAATTAGTAATGAATCACCATTAGGAGTTTCTTTTATTGGTAGAAAGGTTGGAGAGGTGGTATCATTTAATAATGATAGAAAGTATAAAATATTGAAGATTCAATATGAAGAAGCGTAGCAAAATAATAATATTTTGTTTTGCGGGACTTTTAATAATCTCTTCTGTTTGGTTTTATTTTTTCTTTCTTGAAGATAACATAACCAGCTTTGAAGAAAAGTTGATAACGGCTAGTCAAGATAGTGATGTCGTTTTAGTTTTTAACTCTGGCGGATGGGGAACTGTTCATTTTGAAGATGCAATGGATTTTAATCCAATAATTAATGAAATTAAAGAATTAATTGAAAGTGAAGGATTAAAAGTATCAATTGTTGAGTATCATAGGACCAAAGAAAATATTATTGGTAAACTCGGTTCGCTCAGAGAAATTTTACAAGGATTTCCAAGTAGCTCGGCATCTTTTGCTAAAACAATAGATGACCTTTTGGAGAAAAATCCAAAAGATAAAGTAATTATAGCTGGATTAAGCAATGGCGCTTCTTTTACTGATTCGGTAATAGAAAAAATTGAAAAAAATAAAGACAATGTTTTATCTATAGAATTAGGAACTCCTTTTTGGAAAAAGAAAACAGAAGGATACAATGCATTAGAAATAAATAATCAAAATGATATTTTAGCTAATGGCCAGATAGGAAATTTACTTTTTTCTTTATTTAGGGCGCCATTTGTTTGGACATATGAAAATATTAAAGGAAACAGAGTGTCTTTTTCAGAAGCGATGAATATTTCAGGGCACAACTATTATTGGGAAGAACATGAAGAGGAAATTACATTGTTTATCAGAGAGAGAATTTAATATTTTACTAATAATTGAGTATAATTCTTGATTAGAGAGTAGATTTGTAATACAATGCAGGTATGGATTTTGATTTTAAGCAGAAAATATTATTACTTTTTTCTTTGGGCTTAGGGGCAATTGTTTTTCTTTGGTTTGGAAGAATAGTCGGATGGGAAGAAATAAGAGAGTCATTTTCTGTTTTTAATGTATATCAAGCAATTTTTATTCTTGCTTTATCTTTTGTTGTTATCTTTATTGGCAATTGGAGATGGAAAGAAATACTTAAGGACTCAGGGGAGAATATATCTTTTTGGTCAATGTTTAAAATATACTTAGGAGGATATGCAATGATGTATCTTCTTCCTATTATAGTTTGGGGAGGTGAGGGCTATAGAGTGTACAGATTGTCAAGAGATAATGGAGTTTCTTGGCAAAAATCATTTTCTTCAGTTTTTATTGAAAGGATTCTAGAGTGGACAACAAATATTATAGTTATTTTATTGGGAATAACTTTCTTTTTATTTAACTTTTATTTACCTTCAAGAGAGCTGATGATTATATTTGGAGCATCTTTAATTATTTTTGTTTCTTTTATTGGATACTTCTATTTTAAGGCAATTGGTAAAAAAAGCATTATTAAGCAAGTATGTAAGGTTTTCTTAAAAAAAGAAATTAAAGATAATAATAGTTTTCTTGCTGTTGAGAAAGATGTTTTTAATTATTTTGATTTTGGAAATAAGGCCTTTTATAAAGGAGTGGCAATATCTTTTTTGAGAGCTTTTGTGATGCAAGCAAGGGCATGGATATTAATATTTTTCCTAGGAAGCATTACTGGATTTTTACCATCATTATCAATATTAGGTTTTACATATTTATCAGCAATGGTTCCTATTCCAACAGCTCTTGGATCTCATGAGGCCCTTCAATATTTTGCTTTTGGATCATTAGGCCTCCCCGTTTCAATTGTAACTGCTTTCACAATGATTATTAGGGGAGCTGAAGTAATTATTTCATCAATTGGAATTATATTTATAATTAAAACAGGGTTTAATTTTTTAGGTAATAAAATAATAAAAAAGGAAAATGAATAAAATTATTAAAAATTTAATATTAACTGATATTGCCTTTTGGACTGGCTGGGGAATGGTAACCCCTGTTTTTGCCATATTTGTTGTTGATAGGATTGTTGGCGGGACAGCATTAACGGTTGGAATTGCGGTAGCAATATATTGGACACTCAGAGCTTTGTTAGTTTTTCCTTTTGCAAAGATAGTAGATAAATATCAAGGACAAAAAGATGATTATCTGTTCTTAGTTTCAGGAAACTTTTTAGCTGCTTTAATTCCTTTTGGATATATTTTTGCAATTTATCCGTGGCATATATATGTTTTACAGGTTGCTTATGGAATTGGAATGGCAATGTCTTTTGTTGGCTGGAGAACAATGTTCACAAGAAATATTCTTAAAGGAAAAGAAGCAAGCCAGTGGGCCGTAAATGAAGCTACCTTAAGCATCGGAACAGCATCAGCAGGAATATTTACTGGTTTTGCAATAACTCAATGGGGATATGTTGTTGCTTTTAGTATTGCTGGATCTCTTGCAATGATTAGCGTTATTGTTCTTTTGTGTCTAAGAAAAGAAATAGAAGGAGTTTTTAATAGAAAGTTTCCATTTAATATCGTAGACATCTTTAGAGGAGAATGAAAAATCAAGAAATAGCACAAATTTTATTTGAAATTGGTGACTTATTGGACTTACAAGAAGTTCCATTTAAGCCAGAAGCATATAAAAAAGCAGCTATTGCAATTGATTTACTAGAAGAAGATATTGATTTAATATATCAAAAAGAAGGTATAAAGGGGCTAGAAAAAATTAAAGGAGTTGGCAAAAGTATTGCTCTTTCGGTTGAAGAGTATTTAAAAACAAATAAAATATCTTTTTATAAACAACTTAAAAAAGAGTCGCCAGTCAACCTAGAAGAGTTGTTAAAAGTTGAAGGACTTGGTGTTAAAAAAATTAAAAAACTTTATCAAGAGTTAAGAATTAGAAATTTAAAGGACTTAGAAAAAGCAATTGAGGACAATAAGATTGCCCCACTTTTTGGTTTTGGAGAAAAGACAGAAAAAAATATTTTAGAATCAATTAAATTTTTAAGACAAGGTCAAAATAAATTTCTTCTGAGAGACATATTAAAAGAAGTAGAAATAGTAAGTGAAAAAATTAAAAGAATAAAAGAAGTTGTTGATTTCAGTGTTGCTGGGTCAACTAGAAGAAGAAAGGAGATTGTTGGTGATGTTGATTTTCTTGTTTCAATTAAAGATACGAGCAATAAATATGTAGTTGAGAAAATAATGAACACTTTTGTGACAATGGACAATGTCGTCAAGATAATTGGAAAAGGAGAAACAAAATCATCAATAAAAACAAACAATGGCTTGAATATGGATTTAAGATTGGTGGGTGTTGGTTCTTTCGGTGCAGCACTACAATATTTTACCGGATCAAAAGATCACAATATTGCACTAAGAAGGGTTGCAATTAAAAAGGGCTATAAGCTTAATGAGTATGGATTGTTTAGTGGAGACAAGAAAATAGCAGGACAAACGGAAGAGGGTATTTATGAAAAATTAGGACTTCAATTTATACCACCAGAATTAAGAGAAAATCAAGGAGAAATTAATTTAGCTATAAAAAAAGAAGTCCCCAAATTAATAGAATCAGTTAAGGGCGACCTTCATTGTCATACTTCTTATAATGGTGGAGAGCATACAATAGAAGAAATGGCTGAGCAAGCAATTGAAATGGGTTATTCTTATTTAGGAATTACTGATCATAGTAAATCATTAAGAATTGAAAATGGGCTAGATGAGAAAAGATTATTAGAGCAAAAAGAACATATAGATGAGCTTAATAAAAAGTACACTAATTTTAAATTGCTTTCAGGGGCAGAAGTAGATATATTAAAAGATGGTTCGCTTGATATTAATGACGATGTATTAAAAAAACTTGATTATGTTTCTATTAGTGTTCATTCTAGCTTTAAAATGACGAAAGAAGAAATGACCAAAAGAATACTTAAGGCGATGGACAATCCCTATGTCAAAATACTAAATCATCCCACAGGAATGATTTTAGGTAAGAGAGAGGGCTATTTAGTTGACATGGAAGCAATAATTAAAAAAGCAAAAGAAAAGGGAATTGCCTTAGAGATTAATTCATATAGATATGATTTAAGTAGCCAGATGGCAAAAATGGCTAAAAATTCAGGAGTAAAATTAGTAATTAATAGCGATGCTCATAACAAAAAAGAATTGCATAATATTCAATTTGGAATATATATTGCAAGAAGGGCGGGGTTAACAAAAGAAGATATATATGAAATATAAATGTTTATTACTTTTTTCGGGTGGACTTGATTCTATACTCGCTACAAAAATATTAGAAGAACAGGGCGTTAAGGTTGTTCCAATTTGCTTTAAGAGTCTTTTCTTTTCTTGTGAGCAAGCAAAAAAATCAGCAAAACAAATTGGACTTAAATTAAGAGTAGAAGATATTAGCAATGTACACTTAAAGATTGTTAAAAATCCTAGACATGGAAGAGGCAAGGGTTTTAATCCTTGTATAGATTGTCATTTATTAATGATTAAAACAGCGGGGAAAATAATGAAAAAAGAAGGTTTTGATTTTATAGCCACTGGCGAAGTTTTAGGCCAGCGTCCAATGTCACAAAATATTAATGCTTTAAAAATAATTGATAAAAAAGCAAACCTAAATGGTTTAATTGTCCGCCCATTATCAGCTAAATTATTACCCCCAACTATTTTAGGTGATGGTAATTATTCAATATCGGGTAAATCAAGGGAAGGTCAAATAAAGCTAGCTAAGAGGTTTGGAGTGAAAGAATATCCAAGTCCAGCTGGTGGATGCATATTAACTGACATTAATTACTCAATTAATCTTAAAAAATTAATGGACATTAAGCCATCTTTTTCTGGTAATGATGTTTTGTTATTGAGAGAGGGCAGAGTTTTTTGGGAAAAAGATTTATTAATTATTGTAGCAAGAAACGAAAAAGAATCTAAAGAATTGCCTAAGTTTAGGAAAAGAGGAGACATTGTTTTAATTCCAGATAATTTTTCAGGGCCAACAGTGCTTGTTCGTAAATACAAAAAATCACCTCAAGAGGAGATGATTGATTATGGTTTAAAATATATTAATAAATATTCTAAGAATATTACGCCTTCGCCTTGTCTAAAATTTTTATAAACAAGTCACTGTTTTCTCTAGCTAATTGAGACAATATCTTTCTATCTACTTCAATAGAATTCTTTTTTAATCCAGCAATAAATTTGCTGTAAGTTGTTCCATTTTGTCTACAGATTGCATTAATTTGAACTTGCCAAAGTTGTCTTTTGGCTCTTTTTTTAACCTTTCTATCTCTATAAGCATAAGTCCATGCTTTTAATAATGCTTGTTTTGCTGCAACATACTTGGATTTTCTACTCCACTTATATCCTTTAGCAGCTTTAATAACTTTCTTTCTTCTTTTGTTTGCGGCAACGCCTCTTTTTACTCTTACCATATTTTTATACTCCTAATAATTTTTTAATTTTCTTTGCTTCTGGAGCTGACATTTCCACCATTTTCCTTAAGCTCCTTTTTTTGTCTGAAGATTTTTTAGACAAAAGGTGATCCTGCCCAACAGTCCTTCGCAAAACTTTTCCCGACTTTGTTACTTTAAATCTTTTTGTTAATGATTTTCTTGTTTTTTCTTTCATATTATTTTTTTAATATAGTCACTGATAGTCCCTTGGGTTCTTTTTTTATTTCTTTTTCAATTCTAATTGCTACTTTTTCTTCTAATAGGGCAATAAACTTTTTAATCTTTTCAAATCCAACATTTGATAATTGCTTTTCTCTTCCCTTTAATCTTAATTCAATATTAACTTTATCTCCTTTGTTCAAAAATTTCTCTGCAGCTTTTACTCTTGTTAGCATATCATTATCGGAAATATTGAACGACAACCTTATATTCTTTGTTTCACCATGCCTACTTCCAGCAATATTCTTTCTTTCCTTTTTTTGCAGAGAATAAAGGTATTTGCCGTAGTCACCAATTTTACATATTGGTGGCACGGCCTTGTCAGTCACCATAATTAGATCAAGCCCTTTTTCTTTTGCTAGTGCCAGAGCATCAGGCAAATTAAAAATACCTAATTGCTGGCCCTCTTCACTGACCAATCTAATTTCTTCTGCCTTTATTTGATTGTTGTATTGTGGTTTGTTCAATTTGATTGTGGAGGTGGCGAGTAATGAGCCCGCGTCCAAAAATTATCTAATAATAACTCTACAAGTTTATTCCATTTTAATTTAACTTAAGATTAAAAAATGGAAAAAATTATCTTAAGCTTAATTTATATTTTTTCAATAATATATCCTAAATCAAAAATATATTATCAATCTCGCAATGATTGTGCCCTTTACTACCCAGCGAGAATCGGTAGGAGGACATGCATTATGCGTATGCTAATGCAGGTTCTTCAAATAAGTTGTTTACACTTAGTTTGGTTTCTCCAAGTTTTACGAGTTTTGAGAATTAACTCGACTTGCATATTACCTTCAAATCCTTGTCAAAGCGAATTCACCCCCTTGTGCTTATCTCACTTTTTATTTTTCTTTCGACTTCTCTTTTTTTAATGGATTCTCTTTTATCAAACTTCTTTTTTCCTCTAGCGAGTCCAAATTCAAGTTTGATTTTGTATGCCTTAGTATAAACCGAAAGTGGCACTAAAGTCAAGCCCCTTTCCTTTGTTTTCTGAGCTAAATAGTTAATTTCTTCCCTATTTAAAAGTAACTTCCTTGCTCTTTGAGGATTATAATTACTGTCTGTGTTTAGCGGTTGGTATGGAGGAATAACGGCATTAACCCAAAAGGCCTCACCTTTTTTAATTTCAATAAATGTTCCTGATAAGCTAATTCCTCTTGTTCTTAAGGACTTTACCTCTTGGCCGTTCAAAGCTAAACCCGCCTGAAATTTTTCAAGTATTTCATAGTCATAATATGCCTTCTTGTTCTTTACATTTTCCATATATTCCATTCTAGATGATTTTTTGCTAGAATGAAAGAGTTATTATGGATATAAGAGAAGAAATCAAAAAAAGTGTTTTAGATTCATTAAAAAATCTTCAAATTGAAGGTGATTTTGTTGTTAAGGTTTCTAGGCCTCAAAGAAGCTCTTTTGGTGATTATTCTGTTAGCGTTGCAATGGAAATAGCAAAAGAGAAAAAAGAAAACCCAATGGAGGTGGCCGAGAGAATAAAAAATAATATAAAGGGTAAATACTTTGAGAAAATAGAAGTTGCTTATCCTGGATTTATTAATTTTTACATATCAAAAGAATATTATTATCTTAAAATTAAAGATGTTTTCAAGAAGAAAGATAATTTTGGACAATTTCCAAGCAAAAAACAAAAAATCCAAATTGAATTTATTTCAGCCAATCCAACTGGTCCTTTAACGGTTGGTAACGGTAGGGGTGGTCCCTTTGGTGATGTTTTGGGCAACATATTAAAAAAATATGGATACAGTGTTAAAAAAGCATACTATATTAATGATCACGGAAAGCAAATTCTTTCTTTAGGTCACTCTGTGCTAAAAAATGAAGAAGCAAAGTATTCAGGAGAATATATTGAACAGCTAAGCAAAAGAATAAAAGAAAAAGATCCATATAGGGCAGGAAAAATAGCAGCAAAAATTATTATGGACGAGATGATTAAAAAAACAGTAAAGAGATTGAATATTAAATATGATGAGTGGTTTAGCGAAAGTGATTTATACAAAAAAGGAGAAGTTGATAGGGTTTTAGAATACTTAAAAAACACAGGGCTAACCTATGAGCAAGAAGGTGCCGAGTGGTTTATGTCTAGGGCTTTTGGTGATGAAAGAGATAGGGTGATTGTTAAATCAGATGGCGAAAACACATATTTATTGGGTGATATAGCATATCATCGTCATAAATTTGAAAAACAAAAATTTGATAAAGTGATTAATGTTTGGGGAGCAGATCATTTTGGCGATGTTCAAGGATTGATTGCTGGAACCGAAGCTCTAGGACATATGAATAAACTAGAAGTAATTTTATTGCAATTTGTTACTGTTTTAAAAGACGGCAAAACGCTAAGGATGTCAAAAAGATTGGGAACGGCAATAACAATGGATGATTTATTAGACGAGATTCCAGTTGATGTTATAAGATTCTTTTTCTTGCAAAAATCATCAGACACACATCTTAATTTCAATATGGATTTAGCTAAAGAGCAATCAGAAAAAAATCCAGTTTATTATATTCAGTATGCTTACGCGAGAATATCAAGCATCTTAAGGAATTCAAAGAAGTTAAGAATTAATAAAATCAATAATATTGAATTATTAAATCATAAAAGAGAGTTAGAGTTAATAAAGCAAATAGTGAGGTTGCCAGAAGTAATTGAAGATACAGCTAATGATTATGAAGTTCACCGAATTACTCAGTACGCACTGGACTTAGCCACTGCATTTCATAAATTCTATACAGAGTGTCAGGTCTTAAATGATGACAAAAATTTAAGAGATGCACGACTAGGCCTTGTTGCTCTTTCAAAAATATCTCTTAAGAACACATTGGATATTATGGGAATATCTGCGCCTCAAAAGATGTAGTTTTCAAGTTGTGGAGTTGATCTTGCATTTTCCGCTATAATCCACTATAATCCACTATATAAGTTATAGCATTAAAAAACATATTTATGAACGAAATCTTCAATAAATTTGATCATCGAATAAAAAACCTTGATCCGCACATTGTAGCTATTTTATCTGAGATTGATGGAATTAGAGGCGAGTTTAAATCTGGTTTGCGGATGACTCCTCAAGCAATTACTAATCTTAAAAAATCTACGCTGATTACTTCGACCGGTGCCTCTACTCGTATAGAGGGTGCAAGATTGACTGATGAAGAAGTAGAGAAAGTTATGAGGGGTCTTGCAATTTCAAAATTTGCTGATCGTGACTCTCAAGAAGTTCAAGGATACCTTGAGACACTTCAAAATGTTTTTGATAGGTATTATGATTTACCACTCAGAGAAAGTTTGATTGCTTCACTACACAAGCAGCTTCTTAAGTATTCTGTAAAAGATGACATTCATCGTGGCGGATATAAAAAGAAAGAGAACGCGGTTGGAGTGCTTGGACCGGACGGAAGTGTTGCGAAGATAATATTTGAAACTACGCCCGCATTTCTTACTAACAAGGAAATGCAGGAACTTGTTGAATGGACGAATAATGCTTTTGAAAAAAATAGGTTCCATAATCTTTTAATTATTGCAAATTTTGTCGTTGAGTTTTTAAAGATTCACCCTTTTGAAGATGGCAATGGTCGTCTTTCTCGCATTCTCACGAATCTTTTACTTTTACGATCTGGCTATCAGTTCGTTCAGTATGCCTCACACGAGCAACTTATTGAGCGTAGAAAAGACGAATATTATCTTGCGCTTCGCGAATCACAAGAGACATTTAAAAAAGATCATGAGACCATTTTACCTTGGCTAAATTTCTTTTTATCAGTAGTAAGAGAGCAAGCCGTAAAAGCTCTGTCATATCTAGAAGAAGAAAAGATTGAAGATGTCCTGTCTATCAAGCAGAATGAAGTTTGGAAATATCTTACTAGTGTAGAACAAGCAGGACCTAGCGAAATTGTGAAAGCAACGGATGTTGCACTTGGAACGGTACGCCAAGCACTTGATCGTTTAGTTGCACTTGGAATGATTAAGCGTGTCGGGCGTGGCCGTGGTACGCGATATGTAAAGATATAAAGTTAAGCGAAATTATGAAAATTTTGCTGGAAAAGAGTTATAAGAATTATTGATTAAAAGGTAGAAATCTGCTATTTTTACTATATGAAACTAAAAAATAAGTACTTCT
>LDZT01006184.1_pt1 | contig 10987 bp, 10 predicted proteins | sample 615521 | NCBI WGS metagenome assembly LDZT01 (sample SAMN03408292, study PRJNA278302) | terrestrial metagenome | isolation source: oil reservoir sample SB1 | place: USA: Alaska, North Slope, Schrader Bluff formation | collected 2011-09
GTCTGGTGGCTCAAGGCGATGAAATAAAGCCCGAAGCCAGAGAGACCGTGGATGGTTTGAAGCGTATGCACATTACTCCCGTGATGCTTACAGGTGATAACGAAGGATATGCAAGAAGTGTGGGCTCACAGGTTGGGATTTCAGAAATTCATGCCGGACTTTTGCCGCAGGATAAAGAAAAAATCATTCAATCTTATCAAAATAAGGGCAAACCGGTGATGATGGTGGGCGACGGCGTGAACGATGCTCCTGCGCTGGCGAGAGCAGATATAGGCGTAGCTATCGGGGCAGGTACGGATGTTGCGATTGATTCGGCCGATGTGGTGCTGGTAAAAAGCAACCCTTCCGACATTCTTCATTTCTTCTCGCTGGCTAAGAATACTTCCCGCAAGATGGTTCAGAATCTCTGGTGGGGAGCAGGATATAACATCATTGCCATCCCGCTTGCAGCGGGCGTACTCGCTCCGATAGGGATTATACTCAGTCCGGCCGTAGGAGCTGTGCTCATGTCTATCAGTACCATAGTGGTTGCCCTCAACTCAATGACATTGAAGCTGAAATAGCACTGAGTAACTTATATGTGATTCCCCATTAAAAACTATATTTCAATTTGCACATGAACATATTGTAGTCCTTCAGATTCGAAAACAAGTTATCTCCTTTGCCATCAAAAATGGTGGTTGATACCGTGATTTCTGAATTTGTAGTGGCTTTGTAAGCGATCTCAGGCATATACACAAGGGCATAATTATCTTTCATCTTGTTCCAGTCGGTAACAATGAAACCGCCGCCAATGGGCGTAATCTTCAGTTTATCATTTAAAAATGTTTTTTCATATCGCAAAAAGAAATAATCGTTTAGATTTTCCCTTGCTCTTTCATGAATGAATCCGTGTAAATATTGAACATTCAGATAAGACCCGTCAGAGAAAAAATAATCACCACCAACAACAAATTTAATGTATGGTTTTGATTTATCCAGGATTAACGAGTCCTGGGTAACAGGAACAGGCGACGTTGGGTAAAGAGCTGATAAATCGTTGGTCATCATCACATCTTTTTCCGGAATAAATGCTGCTGCTTCAGCCCAAACCCCGAATCCTGCTATACTTGTTACCAAATCAGCTCCAATGATATGCGTTCTTGCATACGATAGTTGTGAATGGATATTTATTCCACCAAGCGCATTAACCGGAATAAAAGTGTTTTTTGTGGCGAAAGGCAAGCCATCAAATCCCCAAACATAGCTTAATGAAAAATTAACTCCTTTGGCAAATCCCTTTAATTTTAAACCTGCCGAAGAACTTTCGCCAATATTATATTTTGGCATCGTTAAGGTGTCAGAAACACTTTCTAATGCCATTCCATCCGGCATTTCCAGGGTGGGATTCAGGATATTGGCAAAAATTCCGACAGGCATATTAGCCGGTTGGAAAATAGGGATAAAAACGCCCTGCAAAGAAAAGTCGTTGTTGATATAGTAATTCAGGTTGATCGCATCGGAGCCTCTGCGACGGCCAAAATCAAGAATATCCTCCAGATCCAACGGGTTAAGATTGTCGGTTGGATTTAATTTATCGGCAGTTCCCCAAACAATGCGCTGACGACCGATGCTTACATCTAAGTTTTTAGTGAGAAAACCATTTAATTGAACGTAAGCTTCCCTGACTTCAAGGTTATAAGGGTCAATAATCCCTTTATTATAAAGATCAGATGATGCATGAATAGCGGGTACGCCAATATTACGCAACCAGACTTCACTATAAAATTTAGCGTTGTCGGTACTTTTTTCAAGGTTTAAAGTCAGGCGATTTTCGTTCCAGGCCCAATCGTTGGGTGATTTAAGTAAAAAACGTTGGTCGGTAAAAAGTTCACCTGACAGTTTGAGGTTGTCTGCTTCCTGCGCATGGGTAATGCCCAAAGTTAAAATGAGGAATACCAATAATTGAAATAGTTTTATTCTTTTCATCTGTTTGTCATTTAAAGTGATACGTATATTTATTGTAAGAGATCCTTAGTCAATAAAAAGATTTCTTTTTGTAAATAGTCCTATCCCAATGAGAATCAAAACAACTCCAACAATAAAAATTGGCCAGAAAAAATTCCCGGGATCGTATTGAACAGAAAATTTAAAAATGTCTTTTGACGGCAGCGACCAAATATCGGCAACCGAATAATGACTGAGTATAAACCTTGTGTAATCCTGGGTAAAGGATATAATTGTTATTACAGAGCCTGTTATTAACATTACAAGTTCATGAGCCTTTAAGTGAACCTGATCATTGCGTGCGGAAAAATAAAGTATCAGCAAAGCCAATAAAATCATCAGAATTGATAGAATGAGTGGGGCTACTACAGGGCCAGCCCAGGTTACAGGCAATAGGAACAGAATATCCATTGTCATCAGAGATTCCGGCCAGTTTATCAATATTTTCAGGAAGATATAGTAGAAAATATCCCAAACGGCAAAAGAATATAAAAAGTAAGCCAACCTTGTAATCGTTGATTTGCCTACAAGAATGCCAATAGAAAGAAGCATAAGCAAAGAAAAGGCTTCTCTTAGAATTTCTGTTGTTGCAAGCATCCTTCCGATAGGCTGTAAAGGGAAAGCAAACCCATTGGGATATATAATTTCCCTTAGGTAAATTACAATTGCACTTTCGAAAAAGCCCATCGAAACAGCAAAAACTGTTAACCAGAAAATAATCTTTAGTTTCATTTTTTGAAAGATCAAAAATTATTTATTTTATTACTTATGATTTTTGTTAAAGAACTAAAGTTGTTAAACAATGCTAAAGCAATTTGGTGTCCTTCCAGGACAAATTCTTTTATTGCTCTTGATTTACTACTGGTTTTATCAAATTTAGTTGGATGTTTTAGTCCATCGAGCATCACATATTTAACCCTTTTTTCCTGTGCCTGATAGTATAGATTGATTAATGTTTCCACACCAAATTTTGAAGTTCTCATTTCCCCCAAAATTGGCAGTATATCTTTCTTTAACAGTGCCCTTTCTCCAGTGAACGATTTGAACGGGTTGATTTTATAGTTGATCAGGGTCTCTGTTGCCTGTCCTAAAACCATATCGGCCTCTTTACTGAAAACAGGAGTGGTTAGCTGTTCAAAATGCTTCTCTTTCAGGTTAGACAAATCGGCATCAATGAAAACAATAATTTCTCCTGTTGAATTTTCTATCCCGGTTGCCATCGCATACCCTTTACCTTTGTTCTCGGGAAGTGCAATGTATTTAAGTGATGGCAAAAACTGAAGTTCACCTAAAATTTTGGCCGTACCATCTGTTGAACCATCGTTTACAACAATTACCTCGTCAAAAAAGTATTCACACACGGTTGTTACTACTCCTTTGATTGTTTTCTCCTCGTTATACGCGCAAATTATTGCTGAAATTTTTCTCATAATTTAAGCCCTTTCTTTACTTGTCTTTTCATGGTTTTTAGCATTAAGTCATAGTTTTTCATGGCAGTATAAGCAATTTCCCAACCCTCGTTTATATAGTTTGCTGTGGCTTTAAACCGGTTCATTTTCTCGTACTTATCCTTATGTGTCATCCCTTTTAGTCTGATAAATTTTATGGATTTACCAATTGATAAGTAATAAAAATACAGTAGGGTTTCTACACCAAATCGTGATTCCTTCATTTTATCAAGAATTGGTATAATATCTTCTTTGTATAAAGCTCTTTCACCTGTTAATATTTTTAAAGGATTTACATCCTGATTTAAAATATTGACTGTAGAATAGCCTAAAACCATGTCCGATTCTTCTTTTAATAAAGGATTGGTTAAATGATTAATGTATCCATAAATAATGTTTGACTGGTCGGCATCAACAAATAGCATAATATCAAAGATTGAATTTTCAACACCCACCGCCATTGCGTATCCTTTCCCTTTGTTTTCTGTTAAATTGATTGCTGTTATTTCAATCTCTCGCTGCAGTTCCTCAATTATTTTCTTAGTATTGTCCGAAGAGCCATCATTAACTAGAATAATTTCACTAACAAGTAAAGATTCTGAAACTGAAAGGATAACATCTTTTAGTGTTTTCTCCTCGTTATATGCACATATTATTGCCGATACCTTTCTCATATTGCGTTTTTTAAGTTATATACCTGTTTTTTTACAAATTGCACCCAATCGTGGTGAGAATTTGACATATCGAAGGTACTGTATGAAATGGGCTTGCCTATTTTAACCCTTATGGTTTTATTTCGTTTGTTAAATAGCTCATGAGGCAATAGAACTAATTCCAAGGTTTTACTTATTCCAAAAGTTTTTCGGGTGATATATATAAAGTAAAATAGAAGTGAATTTCGCCCGAAGAAATAAAATGGAACAACGTTACGCTGATTCGCAACTGCTTTCTTAATAAACCCTTTTTGCCAGTCACTATCCTCAACTTTTCCTTTTTTAATTCTCGAAACAAGGCCAGCGGGGAAATGAGTTATGGGGATATCAGAATTAAATACTCTCTCCAGCTCTAAAACATACTCTCTTGAATTAGTTCCAAATACATTTACAGCAGCAATATTCCCTTTTAAATGAGGTATAAGCATAAATACGTTGTTGCCGATAGCCCTGAAATCGCCATATTTGTTAGCCACTAAGCTTGTTAAAATTAAGCCATCAACAAATCCAAAGGGATGATTTGCCACAAAAAAGCACCTGCCATTTTCAGGCAAATTTTCTTTACCAACTATTTCAACCTTTATATTAAGCTCGTCAATTATTTTGGGTAAAAAATCAACTCCTTCGAAATTTGCGTAAACAGATAGAATTCGATTGATCTCATTTTGCCTGATAATTAGCTTAATCAGGTAAATCGCAAAGTCGGGCAACCGTTTAAGAAGTTTCGAATCGCTTGCTTTAATGAGCTTGTGAATATTGATATATTCTTTTGATAAATTCATTCCCGTATAGGTTTTTATAATAATAATTTATTGCCTCTTTTGCTGCACTTTCCCCTAACTGTATCAATTCTTTTGCCCTGTAAAAATCAAAAGTATTGGCAGAATCGTGCGGGATATTAATTACCAAATCAGGCTTGTGCTTTTCAATGCTCATTTCAGCTATCCTGTGTATCATTGCCGAAGAAGTACCGCTTAAAAGTGAGTAATACCCTGTACTGTGCTTGTCACCGGTTAAAATTAAGGTCGATAGGGTGTTTATCAACCTATTAAAGTATCCATTGTTAGTATTTGTTTCTTTTGGAATATCATACTTTTTGTCGCCGTAAAGATTCACTACCACCAGCATATCTCCATTTTTTCGGAGTACATGTTCAATAGGAATTGGATTAAGAACGCCACCGTCAACAAGAATGGTATCGCTGCACTTCACTGGTGTAAAAACTGCAGGAATTGCAATGGATGCCCGGGCAGCTTCATAAAAACTTCCTTTTGTAAAAACCACTTCTTTTTCATGGAGTATATCAGTAGCAACGGCGGCAAAGGGGATGGGCATATCTTCAATATTCATATCGGGGATAAAAGTCTTCATTTTATCAAAAACCCGCTCACCCTTTAATAAGCCATTAGTCGCCAGCGTAAAATCCATAAAGCCCCAGACATCCCTTTTGTTAAAGGAGCTTACCCACTCGGTATATTCCTGTATTTTTCCCATGGCATAAAGCCCTCCTATAACCGCTCCTATGGAAGAGCCAGAAACAGAAGATATTTGAAGTCCCTGTTTACCTAACTCATTGATAACCCCAATATGGGCAAACCCCCTTGAGCCTCCGCTCGATAGTACTAATGCCACATTCTGTTTCATATTTTATACTTTTAGTTCAGGTGAAAATTTTTCAGGATATTTTGCTGTAACATCAGAATATAGTTCAGCAATCTCTTTTCTAACTATACTAATATCTGTTGGATTGTAAATCACTTTTTTAATCCCCATTTCTTTCTTCTTATAATCAATGTATCCAACAACAATGGGAACATTTGCTCGTACAGCCATATAGTAATACCCTTTTTTCCATCTTATTGTTTTTGCCAAGTGCCCCTCTGGAGACAACACGATATGAAGTTCGTGGCTAATATTAATTAATTCAACAACATAATCAATGTACTCCTTGGTTTTACTCACGGGTATTGAACCATAAATCTTAAAGAAATAGTTTAATGGAAATTTGAAAAATTCTTTTTTTGATAGAAATTTGTAATTTATACCTAACTGCATCAAATATAGTTTTCCATATAAACCATCCCAGTAGCTAGTGTGTGGAGCAAATATTATTATAGATTTCTTTATATCAGGAAACTCACCTTTTATTTTCCATCCCAAAAAATTTAAAAGAACAAAACCTGAAACAGTTTTCATATTTTGAATTATAATTTTTTCAATAAAACTGCACCACTTGAATAACCACCGCCAAAAACAGAAATAACAATAGTATCATTCTTTTTAAACTTACCCCAATTATCTGCTAATACAATCGCTGCACTTGCCGAACCTGTATTTCCAAAGCATTCAATATTTGTAAGTATTTGCGAGTTTTCTAAATTTAATTTTCTTGTAACATAATCTATAATTCTAACGTTTGCTTGGTGTGGAATTAAGTAGTTCAATTGGCTGATAGGAATGTCATTTTTGTGTAAAATTTGCTCTGTTTCCTGTATCATATAAGTACACGCATATTGAAAAACGTCTTTTCCAAAAGGCATTTTTAAACCACCATTGCCTGGCTTTAAAAAAACGCCATCAATACTTTTCCCAATTGTGCCTAAGCCAGCGGTATTTATATCAATCACTTCAATATCTTCATCAGAATGTCTTTCTTTAGAAATAACTACTGCTGCTGCACCGTCGCCCCACAAAAATCCTGATTTTTCATTGGAATAGTCATTATAAACACTATTGTTTTCTGAAACAATAATTAAAGCTTTACTTGCTTTTTTATTTGCAAAATAACATTCGACTATTTCAAGAGCATTTACAAATGAAGAACATGCAGAATCAACTGTAAAACATTTAGCATTAGCAATGTCGAATTGTTTTTGTACTGCATGAGCCAATGTGCCAACCGTATCGTAAGGTGTGTATGTTGCACCGATTATTAAATCAATTTTATTTAAGGATAGAGGCGATTCGAAGAAAACCTTTTTAACGGTTTCAATCGCCATTGAATTTGTATTTTCTTCGGGGCGAGTTCTTCGTCTTTGCTTAATTCCGCATTTGGAAATAATGACTTCACCTGAAATACCGTAATTGTCGGTAAAAAAATCATTTGTAACAATTATTTCCGGGATGTATGAGCTTATATAGTTGATTATCATGTTATGAAGCTATTTTGGTAGTTGTTTAGCTATTGTTTTAACTTCCTCACCGTAAAATCATCGTCAGTTAACCCCGTGTCGTATTTTACATCCGACATTTGCATTTTGGTTTTGTGGTTTTTCTTTAAATCGCTCATCTCAATTTCAGCGGCATTCCAATAATTACCTATTTTTTTGAAAGTGTATTTTGCTTCTTTCACCTTTGTATTGCCTTTGTCGTAATACTCCATTAATTCAGGATAATAATTTGTTTTATTTACATGTACCACTATTTTTGAGTAATCGGAACGCCCTTTTGGCGTAAGCTCAAGAACGAATACATTCGCCTCATTTTTGAGTAATTTCGGTGTGTACTTAACCGAAAACGGTACCGATTCCATATCATCATAAGAAAAATCGGTACCTGCAAAGTTTTGATTTTTAGCGCTGGAAGCAATTCTTCTTTCCCTGCCAAAAGCGGGCAGATACAAATACATCACATCATTAGGCAATGACAATACAGCAATACCGGCTTGTGATGCAGGCGATGTGAACCGAAACATCCTTTTATCGTTCCCTTTCTGCTGAATGATTGCTTCACGAATTTCCTCTTTTCCATTCCTGTCAATCAGGATAATTGTATTCTTTCCTGTCATGTCTTTGGACGAGTACATTACATCGTCCATTTTTTTCAGAATGGTTGTTGCATCTTGTGCATTTGCAGAAATTATACTGCCTATTCCAAATAATACAGTGAATAGTGCTGTTCTAAATGTTGATTTCATAATGATAAGTTTTAAATGTTAGTGATTATTTGCTGTTATTTTACGTTTTCTGTTTGCCAGTATAAGTATCGCCGGCAGCAGTGATAGGGCACTAAACCCGGAACCAATCATGCTAATGCCAATCAGTAGTCCGAAATTTTGTAAGGGTACGATTTGTGAAAACAGAAGCACTAAAAATCCTGCTAAAACCGATGCTACATTAATAATTATTGCCTTGCCGCTCAATAAAATAACGCTTTCGATTGATTTTTCGGCATCTCCGTTTTCCAGCAGATGATTATTAAATCCAGTGATGATATGGATGGAATAATCAATGCCTATACCCAAAGCAATACTGCCTACCAATACGGTTGCTATATCAAGCGGAATTCCGGCTATTCCCATGATTCCTAACAACACAATAATTGTTGCAACCACGGGAATTGCGGCAAAAACCCCTTTGGAAACAGACCTCAAAATCGCGCTCACAATAAATATAACCAGTCCGATAGCGATTAATAAACTGTTGCGCTGGCTGTTTAATAAGCTGCTGTTGAGCTTATCGTAAACGGATGGCATACCTGTAAGCTTTATTTGGCAATATTCATTTTGGTTTTCTTCAATAAAACGGTTCATTTTTTTAGTAAATGCTTCAATGTCTTTCGTATCCACTGAGGCAAATTTTGATTGAATGACGCCTTTGGTAAGGTCGTTATTCACCAGTTGCGGCATCACATCCTGTCCATCGAGCAGGAACCATAATTGCTCAATTTTTGCCTTGTCATCGGGTATTCTTTTCCCTTCGCCCATGGCATCGTTCATCTGCTCTATCAGATCGGCAACCGATTGGGTTACGTCAATACTTGGGTCTTCTTTCATGAAACGTTGCGTTTCAATCATCTTTTGCAGAACTTCCGGACTTTGCATATCGCCCTCAAAAACAACGAATATGGGTAGCGAACCTCCAAATTTCTTTTGCATCACTTCTTCTGCCACCCTGGTAGGATTATCTTTTTTAAAATAATCCGCCATGTTTACACTGGTTTCAATTTGAAAAATTCCGATAACACTTACCAAAAGAATGAATGCCCATGCAGTAATTGTATATTTAGGATGTTTAAAAAGGGTTTGCGTGAGCGGTATCAATATTTTATGGGTTAAGACCGGTTTCTTTTCCGTATCTTCAACAGTTTTTTTCTTTCGGTACATTGACAAAGCTGAAATCATGGCTGGCACAAAGAATATGGACAACAACAAAGCGATGATTGTACCGACTGCTGTGAATATCCCAAAGTCCTTGATCATCGTGAGGTATGCGCCAAAAACGAACGAGACAAAACCTGTTGCAGTGGTGACTGCAGCCAAAATGACCGGAATGATGACATATGCAACCCCCTTGATCAATGCTTGTTTTCTGTCCTGAAGGGCCATGTGGTTAATACTGTTCAGCACATGAATGGTATAGGCGCTGCCCACCGCAAGCAGTACAACCGGTATGATGTTGGATATAATGGTAAGCTCATAGCCTGCAACAGACATGATTCCCAAAGTCCAGACGACAGAAATCCCGGCAGTCAGCAACGGCAACAGTACGCCGCGAAACGATTGAAAACTAATCAAAAGAATAATTGCTATAACAAGAAAAACAATGGGTATCAACCAAATGATGTCGGATATTATTAAATCGTTAATATCGTTCATCATCAAGGGGAGACCGCCAAAGTATATGGTTTCGGGCAGGTTCATATTTTTAATCTTCTCCTTTATTTCTTTTGCAATGGTTTGATTATCATTATCGGGCAGAAGCGTAAAAATGATTGCAGTAGCGGTGCCGTCGTCGGAAACAATTACCCCTTTGTACATCTCTTTTGAGAAGGTGTAATTTTTGAGGCTGTCTAAATCTGATTGCTTAACCGGCAGATTGTATTCATCAACCAGTTTTCCTATTTCAATTCCCCATTCGGAGCTTTTTATATCAATTATGTTGGTAAGGCTTGTTACAGTAGAAACGCCTGACGTATATCGAATGCTATCCGTAATTTGTTTAACATGTTGAATAACCTCTGCATTAAAAACATCTTCGGTTTCCAGCACAATCATGCCCATATCATTTCCGGCAAATTCCGTACCTATATCTTTAAAAAGTTTGGCAGTCGGGTCATCATCGGGTAAAGAATCAATAACATCAGGATTTATAGTCAGGTTTTTAAGTTGATAACCAAAGAAAATGGTCAATGCCAAAACAGCGAAAACTATTAGCCATCTTAGTCTGATTATTGAGTTTACAAATCTGTTCATATTTTTATTTTGTTATTATTTGTACGAATATCGTTTTATAGTCAGTTCCGGGTAAAAAAAAAATCAGGTAGCTAAACCCTTATTCAATATGTTTATGAGCCTGTCAAAATAGGGTGAGTATTCCTCGTACTTATTTTGCAGGAAGAATGGTATTTCAAGACCTTTCAGGATCATTAAGAACATATCCAGCAAAATATTAATTTCTGCAACTAGCGTGAACTCGCCTGTATGAACACCTTGAAGAATAATTTTCTTCAGATTTTCTTTTTCCCACGTATCTAAATCAGTTCTCAGGTCGTCAATAAAGTGGAAGTGCTCAAAAAAATCGGCTTTTAGCGTTTCATGGTAGTTTGCTGCACTATTTAAAATTTCCATTCGGGTAATAAGGTATTTCTTGATTTTATCCGATGCTTTTAAATCAGGATTACAAACAATCGTTGACAACTGACTCTTTAACCTGGTCATTTCAATCGATACCACCTCCCTGAATAGATCTTCCTTACTCGTAAAATGGTAATATAGTGAGCCTTTGGCTTTGCGTGCAACCTTTGCGATTTCGTCCATTGAAGTCTTTTGAAATCCAAACCGACTAAACAGTTGGTTTGCAACTCTCAATATTGAATCTTTGGTAGAATCTATGCGCATAT
>LDZT01006540.1_pt1 | contig 10985 bp, 6 predicted proteins | sample 615521 | NCBI WGS metagenome assembly LDZT01 (sample SAMN03408292, study PRJNA278302) | terrestrial metagenome | isolation source: oil reservoir sample SB1 | place: USA: Alaska, North Slope, Schrader Bluff formation | collected 2011-09
GCAGCTCTCACTGAAGTCCTGCGTCCACTGTGCCGACTCAAACTGCTTTAGCACGCGCATCACATCATTGAGAAGAATATAATTAAATTCTATTTCGATCACATCATCTACCGTTTTCTCAACGATCTCCGCATGGGCAATTGCATCGGCGGCAGCTTCCTTGTAGGCTTTGATCAGTCCCCCCGTACCCAGCAACGTTCCGCCGAAGTAGCGCACCACCAGGAGCAGCACATCGGTCAGCTCTGCCGAGTTGATCTGCCCCAGAATAGGCTTTCCGGCCGTGCCCGACGGCTCCCCATCGTCGTTGGAGCGAAACTCATCCCGCTCCCACCCCAGCATATAGGCCCAACAGATGTGACGGGCATCGTAATATTTCTTCCGCTGCTCGTCCACGATCTCCTTCACCTCTCCGGCACTCCTCACCGGATAGATATGCGAGATAAACCGGCTTTTCTTCTCGGTGATATACCCCTCAGCCGCTCTTGCTACGGTTTTATACGTGTCGTCCATTTTTCACCCGCACTTGGAGGCGCCGCAGTTGCGGCATTTCAGACACCCCTCCTCATAGACCAGGGTTTCTTGTCCACACACGGGACATTTCTGGCCTTTCGCTTCCGTTTCGTTGGGCAGGTATTTCTTCAGTGCCCGCTCCACCCCGTTCTTCCAGGTGTTGATGGTCTCACTGTCGAGCTCCAGTCCCGATACCAGCTTGATCACCTGGGGATCATGATGCCGTCGTCTTCATCGTTGATACCGGTAAATATTTCGTAAGGCCGGCCGTTGAGCAATCCGATAAAGGCGATCCATTTCTCCTTGTTATTCTGAAACTTGATCACATCTGCATCCAGTTCAATGGGTCGCGACGTGACGATCTGAGGCATCTCGTAACAATCCTCCTCCTTCTCTTTGCTCTTCTCCTCTTTCTCCTCCTTGTCGTTCGAGATCAGCACGCCGGCACGCGATCCGTCGCGATAGACGGTACACCCCTTGCAACCACTTTTCCAGGCCTCCATGTAAAGTTCGCCCACCAGCTCTTCCGATACATCGGCAGGCAGGTTGATGGTGACGCTGATGGAGTGGTCCACCCACTTCTGCACCCGCCCCTGCATCTTCACCTTCTGCAGCCAGTCCACATCGTTCGAAGTAGCTTTGTAGTAGGGCGACTTCTCCACCATCTCCTCTATCTCTTGCTTGCTGTAACGCTTGGTGGTGGAGTAGCCGTTTGCCTCCATCCAGGTGACAAACTTGTGATGGAATACGGTGTACTCCTCCCACGAATCACCGTTCTCATCCACGAAATCAATCTTTACATCCTTGTCGCTCGGGTTCACCTTACGGCGACGTGTATAGACAGGCAGGAAGACCGGCTCGATGCCTGAAGTGGTCTGAGACATCAGGCTGGTAGTTCCCGTAGGTGCGATGGTAAGACAGGCGATGTTTCGTCTGCCATATTTCAGCATATCCTCATACATCTGACGATCAGCTTCTTTCAGGCGATTGATAAAGGGATTGTTTTTTTCCCTTTCGGCATCAAAAATTTCAAAAGCCCCTCTTTCTTTGGCCATATCTACCGATGAGCGGTAGGCATTGATGGCTACTGCACGGTGTACCTTCTCCGAGAAATCGGTCCCCTCGTTGGTACCATAACGGATGCCCAAAGCAGCCAGCATATCTCCCTCTGCAGTGATACCCAGTCCGGTACGACGACCCTGAAGGGTTTTGCGCTGGATCTTCAGCCAGAGATTGCGTTCGGACGACTTCACCTCTTCCGACTCGGGATCGGAATCGATCTTCTGCAGGATCATCTCAATCTTCTCCGACTCCAGGTCGATGATGTCATCCATGATGCGTTGTGCCAACTGCACATGTTTGGCGAAGAGATCAAAATCGAAGTAAGCATCCTCCCGGAACGGGTTCACCACGTAGGAGTAAAGGTTGATGGCCAGCAGACGGCAGCTGTCGTAGGTACACAATGGTATCTCACCGCAGGGATTGGTGGAAACCGTCTTGAACCCAAGATCGGCGTAACAGTCGGGCACCGACTCACGGATAATGGTATCCCAGAAGAGCACCCCCGGCTCTGCAGAACGCCAGGCATTATGAATGATCTTGTCCCATAGGCCTTTTGCGTTGATCGTCTTCTGATACTTCGGCTGATCGGAATCGATGGGGTACTTCTGCACGTAGGGTTTACCAGCAGCAACAGCCTCCATGAATTCATCGTCAATCTTCACCGAGATATTGGCTCCGGTCACCTTCCCCTGTTCCAGCTTGGCATCAATAAAATTCTCCGAATCGGGATGCTTGATAGAGACACTCAGCATCAGGGCGCCGCGACGGCCATCCTGCGCCACCTCGCGTGTGGAATTGGAATAACGTTCCATGAAAGGAACCAGCCCGGTCGATGTCAATGCGGAGTTTTTCACGGGAGATCCCTTCGGCCGGATATGCGACAAATCATGTCCCACACCACCGCGGCGCTTCATCAGCTGCACCTGCTCCTCATCCACGCGGATAATCGCCCCATACGAGTCGGCACTCCCATCAATCCCGATCACAAAACAGTTGGACAATGAAGCTATCTGAAAATTATTCCCGATACCGGTCATGGGACTCCCCTGCGGAATAATGTAGCGGAAACGGTCGAACAACCCGAACAGTTCCTGTTCACTCAATGGGTTGGCGTACTTCTTTTCAACGCGGGCAATTTCTCTCGCCAGACGCCAGTGCATATCTTCGGGAGTTTTCTCGTAAATCTCACCCTGGCTGTCTTTAAGGGCATACTTGCTCACCCATACCTTGGCAGCTAGCTCATCGCCCTTGAAATATTCCAACGCAGCTTGGTACGCTTCGTCGAAAGTGTATGTTTTAGTTTTCATCAGCTGATCGTTTTTTTGTAAATAAAAAAAATGACTTATAAAATGTTCCCTGATTCTCCTGAACTGAACTGATCTGCTCTGTTTTTTTCATACAGGATCCATTTGATGATGCAAGTTTATCGAAAATTTCCAAAAGTGCAAAATATTCCCATTTTTATTTATCAACATTTTGAAAAGTTTTCTATATTAAATTTTATTCACCTGTATATCAATGTTTTAATTTTTAACATCTGAGAAAAAGTTTTCCTTTTGGTACAACTTCACTGATATACAAAAAGATAAAAAAGAAAAAGTATCACTCTAACGTGAGCAACGAAATTGAAACAAAAAAATCGCCACCCATTATTCGCTCACAAAGACCAGCCTGAATCTTAATTTTTTGCGTATTTTTGCCTTTTATTTCCTGCAGTTTAGGAATCACCATTAAATAATGTTTGTCGCAATGAGAAAATGGCGTATTGAAGATTCGGAAGAGTTGTATAACATCAATGGATGGGGAAACAGCTATTTCTCTATCAACGAAAAAGGGCATGTACAAGTCACACCCAACAAGAAAGAGGGCGGCAGTGTGGATTTGAGCGATCTGATGCGTGAACTTTACCTGCGTGATGTATCCTCCCCCGTATTGATACGATTTCCCGAAATTCTGGACAACCGGATTGAAAAGATATCCCAAAGTTTCGCTATTGCTTCGAAGGAATATGAATACAAAGCACAGAACTACATTGTCTATCCCATCAAGGTAAACCAGATGCGTCAGGTGGTGGAGGAGATTGTCTCGAGCGGAAAGCGATTCAACATCGGGCTGGAAGCCGGTTCCAAGCCTGAGCTGCATGCCGTGCTGGCCATTAACACCGATAACAACTCTTTCATCATTTGCAACGGTTACAAGGACGAGAGCTACATTGAACTGGCGCTCCTGGCCCAAAAAATGGGCAAACAGGTGTTCATCGTCGTGGAAAAGTTAAACGAGCTGGATCTGACCATCGAAATGGCAAAACGGCTCAAAGTAAAACCCAACATCGGTATTCGGGTGAAGCTGGCCAGCAGCGGCAGTGGAAAGTGGGAAGAATCGGGAGGCGACGCCAGCAAGTTCGGACTCAACTCCAGTGAACTGCTGGAAGCACTGGAGGTGCTCAAGAAGCATCATCTGAGCGACTGTTTTCGCCTTATTCACTTCCACATTGGCAGTCAGATCACCAAGATACGGCGCATCAAGACGGCGCTCCGCGAAGCAGCCCAGTTCTATGTGCAGCTGCACGCCATGGGCTTCAAGATTGAGTTTGTAGACATCGGCGGCGGTCTGGGTGTGGATTACGATGGTACACGCTCCTCATTTACGGAAAACAGCATCAACTACTCCATTCAGGAATATGTAAACGACTCGGTATTTACCTTTGTGGATGCGGCCGACAAGAACAATCTGCCCCACCCCAACATCATCACCGAATCGGGGCGTGCCCTCACCGCTCACCACTCCGTATTGATTTTCGAGGTGCTGGAAACAGCCACCCTGCCCGAGTGGTCTGAAGAGATGGATATCCAGGAAAACGATCATGAACTGGTGAAGGAACTTTATAACATCTGGGATTCACTCACCCAGGCGCGCATGCTGGAAGCATGGCACGATGCACAACAGATACGCGAGGAGTCGCTCGACCTGTTCAGCCTGGGGATGCTCGACCTGAAAACACGGGCACAGGTGGAACAGCTTTATTTCTCTATCGCCCGTGAGATCAACACCACCATTAACCGGGCAAAACATGCGCCCGAGGAGCTGCGTCAATTGTCCGCACTCCTGCCCGATAAGTATTTCTGCAATTTCTCGCTGTTCCAGTCGTTGCCCGACTCCTGGGCCATCGACCAGGTTTTTCCCATCATCCCCATTCACCGGCTGGACGAAAAACCGGAACGGACAGCCACCCTGCAGGATATCACCTGCGATTCGGATGGAAAAATAGCCAATTTCGCCTCACAGGACGGCTTTCGCTCTTCCTATCTCCCGGTGCATTCCCTCAAAAAAAACGAACCCTATTATATCGGCGTATTTCTGGTCGGCGCCTATCAGGAGATCCTGGGCGATTTGCACAACCTCTTCGGTGACACCAATGTGGTACACGTCTCCACCAATGATTCGGGTTACAAGATTGACCAGGTGATCGACGGTGAGTCGGTGGCCGAGGTGCTGGAATATGCGCAATACAACGCCAAGAAGCTGGTCCGCACCGTGGAGACGTGGGTGATGAGCTCGGTGAAACAGGGAAGGATTTCGGTGGAGGAAGGGAAGGAGTTTCTCTCAAACTACCGCTCGGGGTTATACGGATACACGTACCTGGAGTAATCAGTTTTCGACGTTTCAACGTTTAAAGCTGACCGCTGTTTAACTGCAATCCTCCATATCGCAATCCTCCGCAGGCACTTCAAACTCGATGGTGCAATGTTGTACGCCCAGTGTCAGCAAGGCATCCCGGATGATGAGCTTCAGCCTTAGAAGTTCCGCCATCGGCTGTGGCGCGTGCAGCACTACGTGGATGGTTAACACATTATATTCACCGTCAATGGACCAGGCATGCAGGTCGTGGACACCCTGCACCTCATCGATTTTCAAAATAGACTGCGCTACTTTTTCCAGATCAACTGTTCCGGGGCTTCCCTGCAACATGATGCGCAGGCTCTTCCGAATGTTGCGGTACACATTGAAAAGGATAAAAAGGGAGATGGCAATCGATAACAACGGATCAATGAAGGGTGCGTCCACAAAATACATGATTCCTGCCCCCACCAGCACGGCGATCCATCCCAGCACATCTTCCAGCAGATGGAGCGACACCACCCGCTCATTCATTGAACTTCCTTTACGCAACCGATAAACGGCAAGACCGTTAATGAAAACGCCCAGCACGGCAAGCAACAACATCCCCTTCACATCGGGTTGCTGCGGGTTGAACAGGCGCGGGACGGCATGTGCCAGGATGACCACGCTTCCCACCAGCAGGACCACCGAATTGATTACGGCACCCAACAGGGAAAAGCGCTTATAGCCATATGTATACTCTTTTGTGCGCGGTCTCTTAGCTACTTTCTGAAAATACCAGGAGAGGCCGAGTGAGAAGCTGTCGCCCAAATCATGCACAGCATCCGAAAGTATCGCCACACTATTGGTCAGCAGACCTCCTGCAATCTCGATAATGGTAAATAAGAGATTCAGAAAAAATGCCGTTTTGATGTTCTTTACATCTTCTTGCTGGTGATTCTGTTCGTATGAATGCATTTCATTTTCCGGATTTAGGTTACAACACAATGAATAAAAAAATGTTCATCTTTTGTTTTCAGCCCGAATTGTGTATATTTGCAATACCTGTGCGCATGAACATAAGTTGTCACTTTTGATGTATCAGGTTTTCGAAACATACTCATCAAACAATTAAACAAAACATGAAGCATTTACATTTAATGGTGATAAGTGCCGCGGTACTCCTGATTGCTTCGTGTAACCTAAATAAAGAAAAAGTGAATATACTGAAACAATCTGATTTTCCTGCCCCGCCGGTGGCAGAGGTACTCCCCTATACGTTTGTGAACTTCGGTCAACAACGCATCGACAACTATTATTGGTTGAAAGACAAAAACAATCCGAAGGTAATCGAATATCTGCAGGCAGAGAATGCCTACACCGATACAGTGATGAGCGCCACACAGGCGTTGCAGCAGAAAATCTACGACGAGATACTGGGCCGCATCAAGGAGGATGATGAAAGCTACCCTTCGTTCAAGGATGGTTATTTCTACTACAGCCGTACCGAAAAGGGGAAACAGTACCCTGCCTACTGTCGCCGGAAAGGATCAATGGAAGCCGCAGAGGAGATCATCTTTGATGTGAACCGGATGGCCGAAGGAAAGCCGGCATTCATCTTCCGGGGCTATTCCATCAGTCCCGACAACAGCAAAGCTGCTTACTTCTATAACGAAACCGGATCCTATGCCGAGTTCACAATGAAAATCAAAGACCTTGCTTCGGGTGAAGAGGTCGGATTTTCGGTGGACGGAGCCGCATCGGTGGCATGGGCCAACGACAACAGGACCCTTTTCTACAGTCTGATCGACCAGACACTGCGTTCTTCCAGAATTTATCGCCGGATGCTGGACGAAGCCGCCGGCGAACTGGTATTTGAAGAAAAAGATGTCCGCTTTGGCACCTACGTCTCCGGCAGTAAGACCAAACAGTATATCTTCATCACCAGCGGCAGCTCAACCACCTCGGAGGAGCGTTATATCGCGGCAGACCGGCCGGCGGATGCGTTCAAAGTGTTCCTGCCCCGCGTACAGGATGTGGAGTACAGTGTCTACCCGCACAGGGATAAGTTCTTTGTGCGCTACAAGGATAAAGAGAACCTGAACGGCATGATCTATGAAATGCCGCTCACGGGGTATGAAGAAAGGTCGTCCTGGAAAGTGTTTGTTCCGCATGACAAAGATGTTCGCATCGAGGGAATTGATATCCTGAAGGACTATGTGTCGCTGGAATTGCGCAAAAACGGACTCACTGAGATTCAGGTGAAACCTGTTTCAGACGGTGATGTAAAAACCATTGCTTTTCCCGAGCCGGTCTATTCTGCCGGGCTTAGCGGAAATCCGGAGTATGATGCCGTCACATTGCGCTACTCCTATACCTCGCTCAATCGCCCCAATACACTCTATGAATACAACATCATCACCGGTGAAACGGTGAAACTCAAGGAACAGGAGATACCCTCCGGCTTCAACCCCGGTGACTATGTGGTGGAACGCTTGTGGGCTACAGCCCCCGACGGGGTAAAGGTGCCGATGGCCATTGTCTATCAAAAAGGGCTGAAGAAAGACGGCAGCAACCCTGCCCTAATCTACTCCTACGGCAGCTATGGCATAAGCTCCGATGTCTATTTCAGTTCGAGCATGTTCAGCCTGATCGATCGCGGCTTTGTGTATGCCATTGCCCAGATACGGGGCGGCAGCGACCTCGGCGAACAGTGGTATGAAGATGGGAAATTGCTGCATAAAAAAAATACGTTTACCGACTTCATCGCCTGCAGCGAAAAGCTTATTAACGACGGATACACCTCTCCCGACAAGCTGGCAGCCATGGGCGGCAGCGCCGGCGGCCTGCTGATGGGTGCCGTGGCGAATATGCGACCCGACCTCTACCAGACCATCGTGGCTCAGGTTCCCTTCGTGGATGTCATCAATACGATGCTCGACGAGACACTGCCGCTCACCACGGGCGAGTATGAAGAGTGGGGCAACCCCAATGAAGAGGAGTATTACAACTACATTCTCTCCTACTCGCCCTACGACAATATCAGGGCCCAGGATTATCCAAATATACTGGTAACGGGTGGCATCAACGACTCACAGGTGCTCTTCCACGAACCGGCCAAATATGTGGCGAAACTCCGGTCGCTCAAAACAGATGATAACCTCCTGCTGCTGCACATGAACATGGATTCGGGCCACGGAGGAGCCACCGGCCGCTATGAAGGCATCAGGGATACCGCCTTCGAGTTTGCCTTTATCCTGAACAGGGTTGGCATCAACAACTAAACAACTAAACAACTTACAATGAAGAGACTCCCCCTGCACTGGCAAATCATCACCGGCATGGCAGCCGGCATCCTCTTCGGGTTGCTGATGACCAATTTTAAATGGGGAGCTAACTTTGTAAGCGACTGGATTGCACCCTTCGGCACCATCTTCATCCGCCTGCTGAAGCTGATCGCCATCCCAATCATCTTCACCTCCCTCGTAAAAGGAATATCCGACCTGAAGGATATCGCCAGCTTCCGCCATATCGGCATCCACACCATCCTGATCTACACCGGTACCACTGTAATGGCTATCACCATCGGCCTGCTGCTGGTCAACACGCTCCGTCCCGGCAGCGGCGTCTCTCAGGAGACCATCGATGAGCTTACCCAAACCTATGCAGCGGATGCATCCCTCACATCCAATATTCAAACAGCAACCCAACAACAGGAGGGCCCCCTCTCTTTTCTGGTGGAGATGGTACCCGAGAACATCTTCGCAGCCCTGGGCAACAACGCACTGATGCTGCAGGTCATCCTCTTCTCCATTCTCTTCGGCATCTGCATGCTGCTGATCGAACCGAAGAACGCCAAACCGGTGAACCAACTGATTAAGGGGCTCAACGAGATCGTGCTGAAGATGGTAGACCTGATCATGTACGTTGCACCCTTTGCCGTCTTTGCCCTGCTGGCACAGATCGTCGTCTCTTCCGGCAGCATGGAGATCCTGCAGAAGCTGCTGATATATGGCCTCACCGTGGTGATCGGGCTGACCGTGATGATTGTGCTCTACCTGCTGATCATCTACCTCACCACCGGTCGCTCTCCCCGCTGGTTTCTCAACGGTATCGCACCGGCGCAGCTCCTCGCCTTCTCCACCAGCTCCAGTGCCGCCACCCTGCCCGTTACGATGGAGCGGGTGACAGAACATCTGGGAGTGGACAATGAGGTGTCGAGCTTCGTGTTGCCGGTTGGTGCCACCATCAACATGGACGGGACGAGCCTCTACCAGGCCGTCGCCGCTGTCTTTATCGCCCAGGCTCTTCATTTTCCGCTGGAGATCAGCGACCAGTTGACGATCGTACTGACTGCTCTGCTGGCCTCCATTGGTTCAGCGGCCGTGCCCGGTACAGGGATGGTCATGCTGGTGATCGTGCTGGAGTCCATCGGCTTTCCTGCCGATAAACTGGCAATTGGACTGGCGCTGATCTTTGCCATCGACCGTCCCCTCGATATGTGCCGCACGGTGGTCAATGTCACCGGCGACGCCATGGTGTCGGTCATTGTGGCACGCACACTGGGAAAACTGCATCACGTACCCTTCTCACGGAAGGAATAAACGGAATGATTCTTCCGGTAAAGAAATGATGAACAAGTTACAAACAGTTTTGCTGATTACAGGCTGCCTTCTCGCGGTGAATGCGGTATCACAGGAAACGACCGTTGATGAACCCGATTCAGCCATTTACCTCAATGAAGTGGTGGTAAATGCCTATCAGGTCAATACCCGGCTGCACCAGGTTCCGGGGAGCATCTCTCTGCTTTCCGGAGATGAAATTCAGATGGGCGATGGAAACAGTTTCTCCCAGACACTTCACGCCATGCCGGGCATCTATATGCACAGCGGCACCTATGCTACCAGTCGCATTGTGATTCGCGGCGTAGGCAGTCGCACCCCCTACAACACCAATCGCATTAAATCATATCTGAATGATATACCCATTACTTCATCCGACGGCATCTCCACCCCCGAAGATATCGACCTGACGGGTATCGGACGAATGGAAGTGATCAAAGGCCCCGCCTCGGCACTCTACGGTTCCGGGCTGGGAGGCAGCCTCAATCTTTTTACGCCGGAGTCAAACCGTAGTAGCCTGAACGCTTTGTTGCAGCAGGGAAGTTTTCATACGATGAAAGCCGCGGCAGCCGGCAACTACCAAAAGAAAAATCTACGCCTTTGGGGAAACCTCTCTCATCTGCAATCAGACGGTTTCCGGGAAAATAACCGGTACAGGCGTACCTCGATGCTCTCTTCCGGAACATGGCAACAACCCGGCTTCTCTTTGGACTATACGCTCCTGCTGATGGATCTGAATGCTCTGATTCCGAGCTCCATCGGAAAAACACTGTACGACACCAACCCCAAAGCAGCGGCGACGAACTGGAAAGCGGTGGAGGGATACAAGAAATATCAGCGTGCAATAGCGGGGGTGACACTCGCAAACAGGCTTTCGGAGCAGTGGAACAACCGGCTGACCCTCTTCGGGAGATGGGCAGACAGTTACGAGCGACGCCCGTTCAACAACCTGGACGATGGCAACTCGGGTGGCGGAATTCGGAACAAACTATCCTTTCACGCATCACAATGGGATGCATTACTCGGCATCGAGTGGATGAACGACACCTACCGGTGGCAAATGGATCTGGATCATGCATTGATCAACAAGAACAGAGAGACCCGCAACCACTTCAACCTGTTCGGGATGGCCTACTGGAGGCCGTCACCCCGTTGGAACCTCTCTTTGGGAGGAGCGGTCAACAGGGTTCA
>LDZT01003282.1_pt1 | contig 10979 bp, 6 predicted proteins | sample 615521 | NCBI WGS metagenome assembly LDZT01 (sample SAMN03408292, study PRJNA278302) | terrestrial metagenome | isolation source: oil reservoir sample SB1 | place: USA: Alaska, North Slope, Schrader Bluff formation | collected 2011-09
GCGCTTCCCAGTTACAGTACCGCCACGGTAAGATTGATAAGAGTGGTTTGAGGTCTTTCAAAGCAATAAAAACAGTCGAACTCTTATATTAACTATCGTATTAAGTGTTAGTGATCGTTGAAGTAAATGGAGGAGATGGGGTCAATGAATAATCTCGAAGGCAAAAAGATTGGTCTTGCCCTTGGGGGAGGCGGTGCTTTGGGGGCGGCGCATATAGGGGTCCTCAAGGCTGTGGAGGAACTTGGAATCCAGATAGGCTGCATCTCCGGAACAAGTGCCGGGGCGCTTGTCGCTTCGCTTTATGCTTTCGGGATGCCCTGGGAGAAGCTGGCGGAAATAGCGCACGAAATAAAATGGATGGAGATTTCTAAGCTTTCGCTTTCGCAGTATGGGTTGCTTTCCAACGAAAAGCTTGGTTCCTTTATTGAGCAAAACATAGGGAACGCCAGAATCGAAGAGGCGGAAATTCCACTTGCCATAGTGGCGACAGATATTACTACCGGAGAGGAGATTATTCTCAAAGAAGGGTACGTGCGAAAGGCAGTAATGGCGAGCACTTGCATCCCGGGAGTATTCGTGCCCGTCGAGATAGATGGAAGGCTCCTGGTAGACGGTGGTATCGTCGAAAACGTCCCTGTTTCTCCCCTGCAGGATATGGGAGCAGACTTTATTATAGGTGTGGACCTCAACAGTGGACGCAGAAAAGAAAGACCGAAAAACATCATAGAAGTCCTGCTCCGTTCTTTCGATTTCACTCTTAAGGCCGCCACGCGGCTGCAGACGGAGCGCGCAGACCTTTTAATACAACCTGACCTGTCATCTTATAGCATGTACGATATGAACAAGGCAGAGGATTTGATACGTCGTGGATATGAGGCTGTAAAAAGGGCATTGCAAGGTGACGGTTAATTCAGCACCGCAAACCAAAACGAAGCGCGAAAGTATGAAGTGAATGGAGGACCTTAATGAGCGACAAACACATAAAACTCATAGCCAGGGAGCTCGATCTCAGAAGCGAACAGGTCGAAGCCGTACTGGAACTTTTGGGAAACGGGGCCACCGTTCCCTTTATAGCCAGATACAGGAAAGAGGCCACGGGTTCACTGGATGAAACGGCGATCAGGGCGGTTCGTGACAGGGCTGTGCAGCTTGAGGAGCTTGACAAAAGGCGTAAAGCCATCCTCCGTTCATTGAATGAACGGAACCTTCTGACTCCCGAACTGGAAAACGTAATCGAGTCGGCACCGAATGTCGCGAGGTTGGAGGATTTGTATCTCCCGTACCGGCCAAAACGGCGCACTCGAGCGATGATCGCCAGGGAAAAGGGCCTCGAGGAACTGGCGGAAATTCTGATGCGGGCGGCCAAAGGTGTTATTCCCCCCATTATTCCCGAAAAGAAGGCAGAAGAGTACATAAACGCGGAAAAGGAGGTATCCAGCGAAGCGGAGGCCCTTGCCGGAGCGAGAGACATTATTTCGGAAAAGGCCAGTGAAGATGCAAGGATACGTTCTGCAATGCGTATTCTTTTCGTGAGGCGGGGCAGGCTCCGTTCGAGGGTAATCGAAGGAAAGGAAACCGAGGGAGCCGTGTACGCGGATTATTTCAAATGGGACGAGGCCGCAAGATCTGTCCCTTCTCACCGGATCCTTGCCCTTTTCAGGGGGGAGAAGGGACAGATCTTGCAACTCTCGATTCTTCCTCCCGAAGAAGAGGCGCTGCGGATAATGGAAGAGGCCTTTATCTCGGTTGAAAACGGCGCGAGCAGGGAAGTCCGTACGGCTCTGCGCGACGGTTACCGGAGGCTGCTTGCTGCTTCCATGGAAACGGAGCTTAGAAACGCACTCAAGCGCAAGGCTGATAAAAAGGCCATAGAAGTCTTTGCAGCCAACCTTGAAAACCTTCTACTCGCGCCTCCACTTGGAAGAAAACCGGTCCTCGCTGTCGACCCCGGTATAAGAACGGGGTGCAAACTGGTTATTCTTGACTCTCAGGGCGAGCTTGTGGCGACGGAAACGATATTCCCCTTCAGTGGTAAAAAGAAACTGGAAGAAGCAAAGGTCAAAGTCAAGAAACTTCTCGACGAATTTCCTGTCGAAGTAGTAGCAATAGGAAATGGTACAGCCGGTAGGGAAACCGGCGAGTTTTTCCGGAGCCTTGGTCTTTCAGTAAATCAGGCAATCCTTATAGTGAATGAAAGCGGAGCCTCGGTCTATTCGGCGTCAGAGGTGGCGCGGGAGGAACTGCCGGAGCAGGACGTAACGGTAAGAGGGGCTGTTTCTATAGGTCGCCGGCTGCAGGACCCTCTGTCCGAACTGGTAAAGATAGATCCAAAGTCGATTGGAGTAGGCCAGTACCAGCATGATGTGGATCAAAAAGCCCTCAGGAGCAGGCTCGATGACGTGGTGGTCTCCTGCGTGAATCGCGTAGGCGTGGAGGTTAACATTGCGAGCCGCCACCTTTTGTCGTACGTTTCGGGCATAGGCCCGACGCTGGCTGAAAATATCGTTGAATTCAGGAGAAAGGAAGGCCCTTTCAGATCCCGCGAGGACCTAAAAAAGGTGCCGCGCCTGGGTCCGAAGGCCTTCGAGCAGGCAAGCGGTTTCCTCAGGATTCGTGGTGGCGATAACCCGCTGGACGCGAGTGCGGTGCATCCTGACCACTATAAAATCGTCGAGGCCATGGCAGCCGACCGGAATTGTAGTGTCGCCGACCTTCTTGAAGATGAAAACCTTCGTGCCGCAATCGATATCAGGAATTATGCAGGCGGCGAAATAGGTTTGCCGACACTGGAGGATATTATGGATGAACTGGCACGGCCCGGGAGAGACCCGAGAGAGAGCTTCGAAATCCCTGCTTTCGATCCGCGAATCAAGTCGATTGAAGACCTTGCGGAAGGAATGGTCCTTGATGGCGTCGTCAGCAATGTAACGGACTTCGGGGCCTTCGTTGACATAGGGGTTCATGTGGATGGATTGGTCCATGTCAGCCGCATGGCGGACAGTTATGTCAAAAATCCGCAAAAAATACTTAAGGTAGGGCAGAAGGTCAATGTAAGGATTACAAGCGTCGACATCGAAAGGAAAAGGATTTCTCTTTCGATGAAGGGAGTTTTTTGAAAAAAGACACAGCCGATTGCCCGTGTTTTTAGTTTCCCTCGTCGAAATACTCGTCCTGCAATTCGAGCATTTCCTCGACGGACAGGTCGTCTATCCCGGCGAGGGATTCTACGTGATGACGAAGTTCGTGAAGAATAGTCTCCTCGATTTCCTCGTCCCATTCTGTTTCGGGGGCACTTCCGAGACTCTCTCTGAAGGAACCGTAATAAAGAACGACAAGACGACCGAGACCGGGGTCTTCAAGGTATTCCCCCATAATCAGGTAACCACCTTCTTGCTTCGCTTTCGGTTCAACTATGATACCGCCGTTCAGGTTCGCTAAAAGCGCAGGCGGCAGTAATTCTATAAACCGATTGGCCCTGGCGGTGAATTTCCTGAGGTTCATGACGTTCACCCCTGTTTGTCTTTTTCAGTCTTTGTCGGGCCCTTTGAAAAGAACGATCGACAGGGGAGGAAGAACAACGGAAAGGGACTGTTCGAATCCGTGATAGGGCACGGGTGTCGTCTCGATTCCTCCGAAATTCCCTTGACCGCTTCCGCCGTAATCTTTAGCGTCGCTGTTTATAATTTCTTTCCAGAAACCACTTTTTGGGACGCCTATTCTGTAATTATGGCGCGGAACGGGCGTGAAATTACAAACGGCCAGAACCGTCGGGCCGTCCTCTCCTGCCTTTCTCAGAAAAGAAATTACGCTGCTTTCCCAATCCCTGAAGTCAACCCAGCTGAAGCCCTCAGGAGTTGTATCCTGCCGGAAAAGGGCGGGCTCACCTCTGTATAATGCGTTGAGATCCTCGACCCACCGTTGCAGGCGCTGATGCGGTTCGAATTCGGTCAGGTGCCAGTCCAGGCTGGTATCGTGGTTCCATTCACTCCATTGGCCGATTTCGCTTCCCATAAAAAGTAGTTTTTTGCCCGGATGGCTGTACATGTAACCCATAAGAAGACGCAGATTCGCGAATTTCTGCCAGTCGTCGCCGGGCATTTTCCCCAGGAGGGACCCTTTCCCATGAACCACTTCGTCATGCGATAAGGGCAGGAGGAAATTTTCCGAAAAAGCGTACCAGATGCTGAAGGTCAGATTGTCATGATGATATTTGCGGTGTATGGGATCCTGCGAAAAGTAGCTCAGGATGTCGTGCATCCAACCCATGTTCCATTTCATGTCGAATCCCAGTCCTCCAACCTCGGCGGGTCTGGTAACCATGGGCCAGGCCGTGGACTCTTCGGCTATGGTCAGCACCCCTTCATTCAGTTCATGGACTGTCCTGTTCATTTGTTTCAGGAACTCTATGGCTTCCAGGTTTTCCCTGCCTCCATACCTGTTAGGGATCCATTCTCCCGATTTCCTGGAATAGTCCAGGTACAGCATGGATGCTACGGCATCTACACGTAGCCCGTCCGCATGGTAACGGTCGATCCAGAAATTGGCGCTGCTGGTAAGGAATGATCGCACTTCATTGCGGCCGTAATTGAAAATCGAGCTCTTCCAGTCGGGATGAAAGCCAAGCCTTGGGTCCATGTGTTCGTAAAGATAAGTGCCGTCGAATTGCGCCAAGCCATGGGAATCGGAGGGGAAATGAGAGGGGACCCAGTCAAGGATGACCCCGATGCCTGATTTGTGCAGTTCGTTTACCAGGTACATAAAGTCCTGTGGAGTCCCGTATCTGGCCGTTGGGGCGAAATAACCCAGCGTCTGGTAGCCCCATGACCCGTAAAAGGGATGTTCCATGACAGGAAGAAATTCCACATGGGTGAAGTTGGTTTGCCGAAGGTAGCTTACAAGTTGATCAGCTAATTCCCTGTAGTTTAAAAAAGCATTACCCTTTTCCGGAGAGCGTCGCCACGATCCCAGGTGCACTTCATAAATGGAGATGGCCGAATCAAGGGCGTTGGCCTTCTTCCTAGACGCAAGCCATTCATCGTCTGTCCAGGACCAGTCGATGTCATGGACAATGGATGAGTTGCCCGGAGGCATTTCCCAGAAGAAGGCGAAGGGGTCGCCCTTGTCTTGCGTTCCAGCCATCGATTCTACGCGGTATTTGTAAAGAGAACCATGACTTACCCCGGGAATGAAACCTTCCAGGATCCCCGTATCGGGCCAATATTGCTGAAGCACGTGACTCCCGGTGTTCCAGCCGTTAAAATCGCCGATTACGGAAACGCGCCGGGCGTTGGGTGCCCAGACCGCAAAGTGAGTGCCTTTTTCGCCTTTCACCGTTACGGGATGGGCTCCCAGTTTTTCATAGAGCCGGGCGTGGGTGCCCTCCTTGAAGTAATAGATGTCCTGATCAGTCATTAGCGAGTGCCTGATGACGTTGTTTTTCATTGCCGACCACCTCCTGCAGGAGTTTCCATCTCGCTCGCATCCTCGATGAGGTCCAATATTCCCCTGATTGGTATGTCCACCCATCCGGGACGGTTGTTGAGCTCGTAGTTCAATTCATAAAAGGCCTTCTCGAGAAGGAAGGAATAAAGCAGAGTAGTCGCCGACGAGTCGGAGTTAGGAACGAAGGGCGCTTGCCCTGCAGTTTCCACATAACCGTTCAAGAAGGCTGTTGAAGCCGAAGCGATCCAGGCCTTGCGCCAGGGGAAAAGGCGTGGTTCATCCTGGGGACGTACCGAAAGTCTGTCTTTCAATGCCGATGATATGGCGTAGTCGAAGGAGCGAAGCATACCTGCGAGGTCCCTGAAAGGCGAACGCTTGAGGCGTCGTTCTGTCAGCGGCCGCATGGGCTCGCCCTCGAAGTCGATGATTTTGAAATCCTTTCCCGTAAAAAGTACCTGTCCCAGGTGGTAATCACCGTGAATTCGTATTTTGAGGGAAGTTATTTTTTCCCTGGTAATACGGTTCAAGAGTGTCCTTGCTGTCTCTTCTAAAGTTAAAAGTTTTTTCGCCGGGCCCGCCACAGCTTCCGGAAGGGTGTCGAGTCGGCCTCTCAGTGTTTTCAGTGCCACCGAAGCCAGGCTTCTCATGGACTGGTAAATGGCCCTTTGGTAAAGCCTGGAAAACTTTTCAGGCTTGAATGAAGGGTTTTCGTTATCCGACGCAAGTGCCAAATGCATTTCGGCTGTCCTTTGGCCGAGAAGTTTCATCATCTCATAATAGAAGTCTCCGGCTGTTTCAATCAGTTCCGCAGGCACTTCTTTCGTTGTTTTTGTCGTAAAGGTCAGCTTTTCAGCTTTTGGCGAAGCAATGGTCTCCGATAGCACGACATCAAAGAAATGATCCAGCGAAGAACGCGTGAACGACCAGGCACTTCCCTGGTTGGGCACGTATTCATGAAACACTCCCAGCGCCACGGGTTGGCTCAATGAAGGCGTGTTATATTCCAGCGCGCCTATATAACGGGGAGTATGAAGAAAACGCGTTTTCTCAGTAAGAAACCTGCTGATCTCAAGGTCAGGGTTTATGCCCTCAGCTACTTTTCGGAGCAACTTGAGGAAAAGCAGCTCGTCATAAAGTATGGAAGTGTTGCTCTGCTCGGCCTGAAGAACCCTGGAATTGAGCTTTTCGGGGATTACGAGCTTTTTGGTTTCACGGCCGGGTACGCCGTAGATGGCCCCTTTGCTGTTTTTGATACGCTTTTTTTTGAGCAGGATGTCGAGCAGGGCGGACTGCAGTAAAGGGTCGTAGACGCCGTCGTAAAGGATTCCGTTGCTTCCATCCAGAGTCGCTTCGGCAATAATGGTTTCCGGATGGTTTTTTCTGATTTCGCCTTCTTCTTCCCCGAAGGCAAAGGAAACGGGCACAGAGTACATATCGGGGCTTCCCTCCGTATAAGTCACGCTGAGGAGCATGTAGTGGGTCCGGGAATTGTTTTTCTGGACGGGGATAGATTCAAATATGGAAACGCTGCGAATGGTTTTTGCCTTTCCTGCAAACCATCTGGATCTGGCCAGATACGAAGGGAAGACCTGCTTTTCCAGCTTCTGCCTGACTGTCCCGTCGAGGATGTTCTTCCAGACCGGTATCTGCACATGGGGTATTTCCATTCCCTCTTCTTTCAGCAAGACCTTTTCAGGCGATTTCTTGAGTCTGAACCAGAAATAGTCGTGGAAGCCCATGGTCAGGACATAGGGTTCGGAGCCGATTTTAGGGAAAGAATTTCCGCTGAATACCTCTTCGGGCAGATAACCCTGATATCCTGAAAGATCAAGTTCGGCTACCTGCGAAAACCTTGACAGGTTGGCTACGACGAGTACGACCTCGTCGTCGTGGACTCTGGTAAAGGCTAATATCTTTGGATTCGAGCAATTGATGATTTCCATTTCCCCTCTGCCAAGTGCCTTGAGTTGTTTCCTCATGGAGATGACACGCCGCATCCACCAAAGAAAAGAAGAAGGGTTTTTTTCCTGGTTTTCAACATTTATGGCTTCGTAGTGATATTCGGGGTCCATTATTACGGGAAGATAAAGTTCCTGTGGGTTAACCTTCGAGAACCCCGCGTTCCTGTCCGGTGACCATTGCATCGGTGTCCTGACGCCGTTTCTGTCTCCCAGGAAGTAGTTGTCTCCCATGCCGATTTCGTCTCCGTAATAAAGACAGGGCGCGCCGGGCAGGGAAAAAAGGATGAACTTCAAAAGCTCCGCCCTGCGGCGGTTCTGTCCTACAAGAGGAAACAGTCTACGCCTTATGCCAAGGTTAATTCGCGCCCTGGGATCCTTGGCGTATACCCTGTACATATAGTCGCGCTCCTCGTCTGTAACCATCTCGAGGGTTAGCTCGTCGTGATTTCTAAGAAACATCACCCACTGGCACGGGTCAGGTATCGGGGGAGTCTGCTCCATGATGTCCACTATAGGGAAACGATCTTCCATCCAAAGCGACATGAAAATTCTCGGCATTATAGGAAAATGGAAGGCCATGTGACATTCGTCGCCGTATCCGAAATAACTTACTGCGTCCTCGGGCCACTGGTTAGCCTCGGCGAGAAGCATGCGGTCACCGTATTTCTCGTCCACGTGACTTCTGAGTTCCTTTAAAAACTCGTGGGTTTCTGGAAGGTTTTCGCAATTAGTTCCTTCGCGTTCGAAAAGGTAGGGGATTGCGTCAAGGCGGAAGCCGTCGACGCCCATATCCATCCAGTGGTCAAGAATCTTGAATACGGCCTGGCGCACTTGCGGGTTGTCGAAGTTCAAATCCGGTTGGTGCGAATAAAAACGATGCCAGTAGTAGGATTTCGCAATGGGGTCGTAGGTCCAGTTGGATGTCTCGAAATCCTGAAAGATTATGCGGGCTTCTGAAAACTTGTTTGGATCGTCGCTCCATACATAGAAGTTCCGCCAGGAAGAACCCGGTTTTGCCCTGTGCGCCCTCTGGAACCAGGGATGCTGATCGGACGTGTGGTTTATCACCAACTCGGTGACTACCCTGAAGCCTTTCGCGTGGGCCTTGCGGAGGAACAACCGGAAATCTCGCAGCCTCCCGTAATCCGGATGGATATTCCGGTAATCAGATATGTCGTACCCGTCATCCCTTAAAGGCGAAGGGTAAAAAGGAAGCAGCCAAAGCGTGTTGACACCGAGGTCCTTGAGGTAATCAAGCTTTTGTATCAATCCTTGCAAGTCACCTATGCCGTCGTTATTGCTGTCAAAGAAGGCCTTGACATGTAATTGGTAGATAATCGAGTCTTTGTACCAAAGATCCTGGTTTTTCATGGCTTTTTCCCTTTCTGGTTTTTTCACATGAAATAGTCGAAGTCTTCTTCTCTGCGCAAGCGCCGGTGGATACTAAATACGCGAGCGGGAAGTACTGCCGGGTCGAATTCGAAAGTTATCCTGCCGCCCTGACAGATGTGTTTTTCGTCACCCAGCAGGTCGTGGAGAAGATAAGCCTGGGTGGGATCAATGCCGAGTTCCTCCAAAGGCAGGTTTACCCGACATTCCTGACTCGAGAAGGGATCAAGGCTTACGCCTGTCAAAAGGACGTTATCACCGTCGGTACTTTCCTTGAGGTAAAAAACGACGTTGTCGTTGTCGGTTTTGAGAAAGTTCAGGTTTCTGGTGGTTTGCAGCGCTTTGTTCTCCCGTCGGATAGCATTTAGACGTGATATGAAATCCTTAAGGTTCCCAGGCTTATCCCAGTCCCAGTCACGAATTTCGTATTTTTCCGAATTGAGGTATTCCTCGCGGCCTGGCAAGGCGTCGGCTATCATCAATTCGTAAACAGGGCCGTAGATACCGTAACATGACGAAAGGGTAGCGGCCAAAACCAGTCGGATAACAAAGGCAGGCCTGCCTCCAATCTGGAGAAATTCGGGGAGGATGTCCGGAGTGTTCGGCCAGAAGTTAGGCTGGAAATATTCGGCAAGTTCAGTTTGAGTCAGCTCAAGGAGGTATTCCTGTATTTCGTGTTTGCTGTTTCTCCAAGTGAAATAGGTATAAGATTGAGCAAAACCCTCTCTGGCCAGGCGGCGCATTACTTTCGGGCGAGTGAAGGCTTCGGCGAGAAAGATTACGTCGGGGTTGTCTTTTCTGATTTCTTTTATCAACCAGCTCCAGAAGGGGAAGGGTTTGGTGTGTGGATTGTCCACACGAAAGATCCGTATTCCTTGGTCGACCCAAAAGGACGTTACGTTTTTTAATTCCTCCCAAAGTTCTTCCCAATGGTCCGTCTCAAAATTGAACGGTACCACGTCCTGGTATTTTTTCGGTGGATTCTCTGCATATTGAATGCTTCCGTCGGGTCGCCACCTGAACCACTCTGGATGGGTTTTAATGTATGGATGATCCCTGGAGCACTGGAAGGCCAGGTCAATGGCGACCTCCATGTCCAGCTCCCGCGCTTTTTGAACGAAGTTCCTGAAATCTTCGAGGGTTCCGAGGTCGGGATGAATTGCGGTATGTCCCCCGAAGTCCGAACCAATGGCCCAGGGGCATCCCGGGTCATGCGGTCCGGCAGGGAGCGTGTTATTTGGGCCTTTTCGATCAGTGAAGCCAATAGGGTGAACAGGAGGAAGATAGACTACGTCAAAACCCATTCTGGCTATTTCCGAAAGCCTTTCGGCGGCGCTTTCGAGATTTCCTCCCATCCGGCCGTTACAGGTAGAACGCGGGAAAAACTCGTACCATGTACTGAACCTGGCCTTTGGCCTGACCACGTCCACTTCAAGGGGTTGCTGGGGTTCGGTGACGAAACCTTTGCTGCCTTCGTTTCTGATCATCAAAAGCCTTAAAGTTTCCTCGTTCAGTATCGAGTTTATCAGGTTCAGGTTACTGGTGCTGGATAGGCGCTCCAGATAATCAAGAAGCAGGCTGTGGTCGGGATTCGATGCGTTACCTGCAGACTTTTTTATTTCGAGGCACAAGAGGTCACGATCTGTTATAGTCGCCTCGCCGGCGGCGAGCTTTTTGCCGAAGTCTTTTACAAGGGTGGCGAATCTGTCGATATCTCCGCGAACGGCATACCTGTACATGGCCATATCTTCGACCAGGAAGGCGGCACGCCAGCGATCGTTGCCTACGTGAACCATGGGGTATTCTTCCCAATTTTGGACTTTTAGGGTGGAGTCTCTGCTGACAAGCAGAGTTGCCTTTATTTCGTCATGACCGTCGGCGAAAACGTCGGCTTCAACCACAACTGACTCCCCTGGTATTCTCCTTATAGGGAAACGGCCGTTGGCAATGCAGGGTGAAATGTTTTCGATAACCACACGGATAGTGCCCTCTTTCATTTCTGTCACCTGCTTTCAGGTAGCGATAGAAAAAACAGAAATTGATATGTTATATATATGATAAAGCACTGAAGAGTATATGCAAGGGGGATTTTAAAACCTTTGCTGAGCTTCCTCGGTCAACAGTATCATCAAAAGTTTCGTATCATCTCCGCCTTTTAAATATTCGTTGACGATAGCAAGGTATGTT
>LDZT01004666.1_pt1 | contig 10957 bp, 10 predicted proteins | sample 615521 | NCBI WGS metagenome assembly LDZT01 (sample SAMN03408292, study PRJNA278302) | terrestrial metagenome | isolation source: oil reservoir sample SB1 | place: USA: Alaska, North Slope, Schrader Bluff formation | collected 2011-09
CCATACCTTTTTTACCCAGAAGTGACAATTTTCGGATCGATAGGAGGAAAGAATTATGTCATCCAGATTGATGGACTACTTCAACAAACAGCCAAGGATAGGCATCCTGAGCACCGCTAACAGAGAGGGAAAGGTAAACGCAGCTCTCTTCGGCTCGCCGCAGATGGTCGACGAGAAGACCGTCGTTATGGGGCTTGGAAAGAACCGCACTCTCGACTACCTGCAGCAGAATCCCCATGCCGTCTACACCATCCTCGAACCGGGGGAGACCCTCATGGACTGGAAGGGTCTGCGGGTCTACCTGAAACTGAAGGACTGCGCGACCTCGGGTAAGAAACTTGAGGACTACAAGAGAGAGGTTGCAGCGGCACTGGGCGAGGATGCGGCGAAGATGATGCACGCCACGCTGACGTTTGAGGTCACGGAGGTCCGCCCGATCGTTGACATGGGCCAGGGCTGGGAGAAGTCGGTCTGAACGCTTTGAGCACCCGGCACGCCCGCAAAACCCGTGATATGAGGGTATACTGGCGATACATCCCCCAGGCGAGGAACACCCTCGCCGCGCTTGCTGCGGCGTGCGAGGTGCACGGCTACGAACTCGATGTGGCGGACGGCCCCCGGCCGGACGTCACCATCTACAGCCTGAACTCTATCAGCGAGCGCGTCTACCGTGATGAGATCGCCGGCGCAGACTGTATAACGATTGTCGGCGGGCCTCATGCCTCCGCCTGCTACCGTGAGGTGGCCGAATACGCCGATTACGTCGTCGTCGGGGAGGGCGAGTACACCCTCCCGGCGCTTCTTGCCGCCATCGAGGATGGGCGGAACGCTCCTCCAGGGGTTGCCACCTCTGCGGGCTACACCCCTGCACAACACACCGTTCTCCTCGACGGTTACCCGCCCTTCTCGCGTATCAAGGGTTTTGTCGAGATAACGAGGGGATGCCCATTCTCCTGCGGCTACTGCCAGACGCCGCGCCTCTTCGGGCGGTGTATGCGCCACCGCTCCATCGACGAGATCGTCCGCTACGCCTCGCGCTACCGGGATATCCGGTTCGTAGCCCCGAACGCCTTTGCCTACGGCTCTGACGGCATCCATCTGCGGCTTGACAGGGTAGAACGGCTCCTCCGGCAACTCGATGGTCGGCGTGTCTTCTTTGGCACATTTCCGGGCGAGGTGCGCCCGGAGTGCGTCTCGCGAGAGTCCCTTGAACTCGTGACCGGCCACTGCGCCAACACCCGTCTTCACTTTGGGGCGCAGTCGGGGAGTGATGCGGTGCTGCGCCGTCTGCACCGGGGGCATACGGTCCAGGACGTCCTTTCCGCCGTCGACCTCTGCCGCGAATACGGGCTCGTTCCGGTCGTCGATTTCATCCTGGGGCTGCCATTTGAGACCGATGATGACCAGCGCGCAACGCTCGACCTGGTGAGGGAGGTGACGCGGGCCGGGAAGGCGCATATCCACTACTTCATGCCGCTGCCGGGGACACCGCTCTCAAACGCCCGCCCCCGGCCGCTCCTTCCGGAGACCGAGAGCGTCCTTGGAAAACTGGCGCTCGATGGCAGAATAACCGGCTCGTGGATGGATCATGAGATAAGGTTTTTTAGACACACTCCTCATCTATAGAGCATGATGGATGTGCTCCTCCTAGCAGATCTGCACGGAAACTACGGAAAAGTTGACGCTTTTCTTGGCTACGACTACGATGCGGTCATAATCGCTGGTGACATAACCAATTTCGGTCCACTTGAACCTGTAGAGTCATTACTCTCCTCCTTCGAGGTGCCATGTTTTGCAATACCAGGCAACTGCGATCCCCGCGAGATCGTCGACGTGCTCGAGCGTTCGGATGCGGTCTGTCTCCATAACTCCTGGATCTCCCTTGGCAAGGTAACATTCGCCGGGCTGGGTGGCTCGAACAAGACCCCCTTTGACACACCGTTTGAACTGACGGAAGAAGAGATCGATAAAGAACTGGGGCGGATTGTCAGGTACATGGAGCGGAACGTTCACAACGTCCTGATCAGCCATGCGCCGCCATACAAGACGCTGGACACCGTCGGCGCGAACCACGTCGGCAGCCAGAGCATAAGAAAGCACATGACCGGTTTCGACCTGGTCTGCTGTGCCCACATCCATGAGGCACGGGGGATCATCAAGGCAGACGGTGTCACCATCGTCAACCCGGGACCTGCATCGGATGGATACGGCGCTCTCATCCATTTCGGGAATGAGCCAAAAGAGATCCGTATTGATCTGATCAGCGTTTGAACAGCAGCATCTCAAGATACGAGGTGTAGATCGGTGGACCATCTACACCCACCTCTTTTGCAATCGCACCAATCCTTGCGGCGGCATCGTCTCTACCGTCTTCGGTCAGGATCTCGATCTCGATGAACGTCCCGAGCCCCTCGACGGTGTCGAGTGTTATTGTCACACCTCCCATATAGTAGAACTCGCGCGTCTTGGAGACAGTGGCTGCGCGCCGGAATCCAAGGCTGGAGAGCATCGTCTCGAGGGTCTCGCCGGAGTTCACCACCAGGTTATGCTCTTCCCGGGCCTTTGCGCCGCCAACACGAACCTTCGGGCCTTTGTAGGTCAGGGTGACTCCGGTATCATCGTAACGGACCCGCAGCGCTTCATCGGTCTCTCCGAAATCGCGGTGCGGAGCGTTGTAATAGACGTCCCGCTCCTGTTCTCTCCTGCCCTTTCGCGCTCCCATCGCCTCCAGCCGGGACCTGATGGCATCGAGACCCCTGACCGCAAACTTTGCCTCCACCTCTAGCATAACCCTCGCATCAGGTTTGCTCTCTGGAATGATGATATATACCATTCCATCCTAATGAAATGGAACAATGTGACAGGGGTGCGCGGTGCACCGCTGCGGGAATGCCGCAGCGGGAGGCTGCTGTGCACCAACTAACCATGGTGAATGGAAATGGCAGTTCAGGAAGGAGATTTTGTCAGGATCAGATACACCGGGCGTATCGGTGGAGACGTTTTTGATACCACAGATGAGGAGATTGCAAAGGAAGAGGATATCTACAATCAGATGACGGAATACGGCCCGGTAACCATCCGCCTTGGAAGCCACCACATCCTTGCCGGTCTTGAAGAGGAACTGATCGGAAAGGAGGTTGGCACGGAAGGGGAGGTCGAGATCCCGCCCGAGAAGGCGTTCGGAGAGCACGACGAGAACGAGGTGAGGTCTTTCCCGGTCACGCAGTTCCGCGAGAAGCCCGAACCCGGGATGCGGGTCAGCATCGAAGGCAGGGAGGGTGTGGTCATCAGCGTCATAGGGAGGCGCGCGGTCGTTGACTTCAACCATCCCTTCGCCGGGAAGAGCGTGCACTACACCTACAGCATACTCGAGAAGGTCGAGGATCAGGCGGAGCAGATCAGGGGTCTAATCAGGATCTTCGCCCGCCGGAACGATATCGATCTCAGGATCACCGATGGGACGGTCGAACTCGAGCTGCCTCATGATATCATCTATGACCGGCGCTGGATGGTCTGGCGGGGGAATCTGATCAGCCAGGTCTTCGAATACTATCCTGAGGTCAGCAAGGTCGTCATGAAGGAGACGTTCACCCGCCCGCCCTCGACCGAGCTGGAGCCAGAGATAGAAAAGACTGAGACTGCTGAGATGGAAGAGAGCGGGGAGTCGGAGGAGTAAATTCTCCGCTCCTGTAATTTGCTTTTTTGAAGGGTTTTGCACTGGCAGGTAACTGTCCCGGCGATGGCGCCGCTCATCCCCCTGCCCCCGGGAAGCCATCAAATCAACGATTACTCTCCACGTTTCCAGGTATTGAGCGGGGGAGTTGCCAAACCAGTTCCCCGGCGCCCCGGATCACTCGTGTTGAACCTCTTTCGCCGACCACAGTGCGAGGGGGTTTTGGCAAGTGCGCGGTGATCGGCGATGGCGCCGTGCCTGGAACAGGAATGAGACGATCCAGGGTTTGTCGCCTCCACGGACACTGTGTCGATGGGGTATCGCCAGCGGGGGAGGGGATGCCCCCGCTCACGTTTCACCCTGTCCCAAGGAGACTCTCTTCGCCGGGAGGGGGTATAGACCCCCGAACCCGTAAGCCCGTCCATGGCAAGGTTCATCAAACCAGAGCCCGGCCTGAGGGCATGGGTCTTGGCAACCCCTGCCTCCCGGCCCGGCCGTGTCCTTATTTAGGTGGCGGGCCGTACCTATTCTGAATCAATGGCGACACTACAGGGTATGAGCGGGATCGACCTCCGGGCTCTCGTTGGGGAGGCCTCCGAACGCCTCCCTCTCTGGGTCGGCAAGATCTACCAGTTCGACGCAAAGACCCTGGGCATCAGGTTGAACGGCGAGGACCGGGCAAAATACCTGCTGATCGTGGAGGCCGGGAAACGGGTTCATTTCACCGCGGAGTTCCCGACACCCCCAAAACACCCTCCAGGGTTTGCGATGCTGCTTCGAAAGCACCTGGACGGCGGAAAGGTGCTTGGCATACATCAGTTCGGGCTTGAACGCGCGATATGCCTCGATATAGGGAAGAGAGAGACGACCTATCACCTCATCTTTGAGTTGTTTGATGAGGGGAACGTCGTCCTCTGCGACGAGGGGTATACCATCATCAAACCGCTATGGCACCACCGGTTCAGGAGCCGGGAGGTGGTCCCCGGCGCGGTATATGCCACCGGAGGACCTGACTGCTCAACCCTCTCCCCCGATGAGTTCCGGGCGATGCTTGCTGCGTCCGACCGCGATATCGTCCGGACGCTCGCCGTCGACTGTCTCCTCGGCGGCGCATACGCCGAAGCGGTCTGCCGGATGGCAGGGGTGGATAAGAGCGCCCCTGCCGCGGATGTCGATGCCGGGGCTGTCAGGGAGGCGCTCGCCCATCTCATAGCCGATGCTGAGGGCCACCGGGAGCCGGTGATCACGGCCACGGGATGCTGGCCGGTGATACTACCAGGAGAAGAGGTTATCGAGAGGTTCTCGACATTCAGCGAGGCGCTGGATGAGTTCTACCCGCCGGCAGCCGGCGAGAAAGAAGAGACTGTACCCGGAAAACCCCGCCTCTCACGGGAAGAGGTGATCCGGCAGCGCCAGGCCGAGGCGATCAGGGGGTTTGAGAAGAAGATTGAGCGCTACGAACGCGTAGTGGAGGCGATCTACGAGAACTACACAACGGTTGCCGGGATCCTAGCGGCGCTCGATGAGGCAAGCAGAACCCGTTCCTGGCAGGAGATCGAGGCTATACTCAGGTCAAACCGCGACAACCCGGCAGCGAAGATGGTCTGCGCGGTGCATCCCGCCGAGGCAGCGGTGGAACTCGACCTCCAGGGGGAGCGGGTGAAGGTCTACGTCCACGAGACTATCGAGCAGAACCTCGGCCGCTGCTACGACCAGATCAAGAAGTTCAAGAAGAAGAGGGCGGGTGCAGTTGCGGCGATGGAGCGGGCGGTCCCGGAGAGACCGCGGCCGAAACGGGATATCCCTCTCCAGAAGAAGCGGTGGTACCACCGGTTCCGCTGGTTCGTCACCAGCGACGGTGTCCTTGTCATCGGTGGCCGGGACGCCTCCCAGAACGAGGAACTCGTCAGGAAGTACATGGAGGGCGGCGACCTCTTCGTCCACGCCGATGTCCATGGCGGGAGCGTGGTCATCGTGAAGGGCAGGACAGAACGCATGGACGAGGCCGCGCAGTTCGCCGCATCCTACTCCAACGCCTGGAAGGCAGGGCATTTCACCGCCGACGTCTATGCCGCCAGGCCCGAACAGGTGAGCAAGACCGCCGAGTCCGGGGAGTACGTGGCACGAGGCGCTTTCGTCGTCAGGGGTGAACGGCAGTACTTCAGGGACGTCCCCCTGGCCGTAGCCATCGGTCTTCAGGTCTCGCCGGAGGTCGCCGTCATCGGCGGTCCGCCTGCTGCCGTCGCCGGGCGTGCCAGTGTCCGGGTCGAACTCCGTCCGGGGCAGTTCGAGCCAAACGACACGGCAAAGAAGGTTGTCCGGGCGCTCAGGGACAAACTCCCGGAGGACGAGTGGAAAGGGCTCAAGAACGCCCTGAACACCGAGGCGGTTGCTGCTTTCGTCCCGCCGGGGGGATCCGATCTCATAGAGTCATGAAGGCCGAAGTCCGTGAGATGAAGAACCAGTTTGGCGAGATCCGTCTCTTCCCTGAGACGCTCGACGACCTCTGGCACCTCTCCCACCTGATCCGGCCCGGGGATCTCGTCTTTGCGACGACATTCCGCGGCGTGGAGACGGCGACCGATAAGATCCGCCCCGAAAAGGTCGAGAAACGACCGGTCAGGCTCGGAATCCGCGTCGAGAAGGTGGAGTTCCACCAGCACACAAACCGTCTCCGGGTCTCCGGCATCATCGAGAGCGGGGTGGACGTCTCCGCACACCACACCCTGAATCTCGAGACAGGGTTTGAGATCTCGGTCATAAAACGCTGGCGCGCCGTCGACTGTGAACGGATCCGGCGCGCCGTCGCCGCCTCCGAGTACGGTGTGGTTCACGTTGTGAGCATCGAGGAGGGCGAGGCCCAGGTCTACCGCCTCCGCCAGTTCGGCCCGGAGTGGGTGACCACCGTAACAGTCGGCAGCAGCAAGGGCGCCGGAACCGGCAGCAGCCGATCGGCGCTCTTTGAGAAGACGCTCGAGGCGGTATCGGGGGTAACCGGGCCTCTCGTCGTCGCGGGGCCCGGGTTTGTGAAGGACGAGTTCGTGGATTACGTAAAGACCCGCGACCCCGACCTCGCCGGGCGGACGGCCGCCGTCGAGACGCGCCGGATCGGGCGGGGCGCTGTGCAGGAGGTCATCGGCCAGGGCGTCATCGAGAGGCTGCTCGGCGATCTCCACCTTGGAAGGGAGGTCACGCTTATGGAGGAGGTCCTGCTCCGGATCGCCACCGGGGGCGCCGTCGCCTACGGCATCAGGGATGTCCGCAAAGCGGTCACATACGGCGCCGCGGAGACGGTGCTGGTCACCGACACCCTGCTCCGGGATGAGGAGACCGCAACACTCATCGAGCAGGCCGAGCAGATCAACACCACGATAGTGGTGATGAGCACCGAGTTCGAGCCTGGAGAGCGCCTGGAGGCGATCGGTGGTATGGCGGCGCTCCTGCGCTACAAGATCGAGTGATGCCCGGATAACGGCATGGCGGAGGAGGTCGGGGCGGTTTGAGGGAGAGGTGGAGGCAGACAGGCCATAATACTCTCCACCCCGACAGTATGCGCGGAGACCGCCGGACGTGTTTGCTCATGGTTTGATCTGCCCCGTCTCTCCTGGATGATGAATGCCCACGCGGCGGCTGCTCCACGATGGCGGTGCTGGGAACTGGAAACAGGATTTTGCTGGAGGGTGTTCACATTGGCGGCAGAGATCTGCTCATACCCTGCGGCACGGTTTCGATGGAGAATCGCCGTCCCCTCTCTTCTTCCGCGTCTCAGAGTACAGTCTCTCTCCCCGTGCCGGGGGGGTTTTATCAAACCACGGAGGTGTGTGGTGGTTTGATGCCCTCCGCCTCAGCCGGCAAGGTGGTACCTACTTTTATAACCGGAGAACTCCCAGTACTGTAATAATTTGCCAATCCAGGAGAGTGACCGGGATAGGCGGTTTTCCATCGTCAGCCCGCTGTCCCGGGAGGAGTCTCATCTCCAGGAGCGGCGCAGCACGGGTGTCACGATGAGCGAGAAACCGGGAGGAGATGAGGCCGATAAGACACGGCCGAAGACCCGTATCGAGAAACAGGTCGAGCACAGGAATCGGATAAAAAGGACGCTTGTAGCCTGCTTCATGGGCATCCTGGTCGGGGGTCTCTCATTCTACCTCGCAGGCACACCTGACCCGGCAACAGGTCTTCAGGAGAACGCTATTATCGGTATACTCCTCCTTGCTGCAGGTGTTGTCTTCCAGAAATATGTCTTCATGTTCATCGGCGTCGATTACATGGAACTCTCCACCAAAGACTGGTTCTACCAGAGTTTTATAACGTTTGCACTCTGGTTTATGACCTGGACGATCTTCCTCACGACAACTGTCCTTCTGTGATCACCCATGCGTATTGCCGTTGTACACCGCGATAGATGCCATCCCGTCAAGTGCGGAACAGAGTGCATCATCTACTGCCCGCGCGTCAGGACGGGCGATGAGACCGTCATCATAGGCGATGACCAGAAAGCCGTCATATCCGAGGAGCTATGTGTTGGCTGCGGTATCTGCGTGAAGAAGTGCCCCTTTGATGCCATCGATATAGTCAACCTCCCCGAGCACCTTGACCAGCCTGTCCACCGCTACGGCAGGAACGGTTTTGTTCTCTATGGTCTTCCGATCCCGATCGAGGGTAAGGTCACGGGCATCCTCGGGCCAAACGGTATAGGGAAGAGCACATCGGTCAAGATACTCTCCGGGATGCTGGTTCCAAACCTCGGGAGGAACGAAGAAGAGGTCTCCTGGGACGACGTCCTCGACCTCTACCAGGGGACCGAACTCTTCGACTACCTCAAACTGCTATCGGAGAAGAGTGTGAAGGTTGCGGTGAAGCCGCAGTACGTTGACCAGATCCCGAAGGTCTTCTCGGGTTCGGTTCGTGAACTCCTGGCGACGACCGACGAGCGCGGCAGACTTGGCTACTATCTCGGGCGGCTGTCGCTCACGAATCTCCTCGACCGGCCGATCACGACCCTCTCCGGAGGCGAACTCCAGCGGGTGGCGCTTGCCGCCTGTTTTGCCCGCGATGCTGATTTCTACTTCCTGGATGAGATCACACCGTATCTTGACGTCTACCAGCGGATGGCTGCCGCAAACCTGGTCCGGGAGCTCGCGATGGAGCGGCCGGTTGTGATAGTCGAGCACGACCTTGCCATACTCGATATGCTCGCCGACACCGTGCACATCGCCTACGGTGAACCGGCGGTCTTTGGCGTCATCACACACCCGAAGGGTGTCCGGGTTGGGATTAACCAGTACCTTGAGGGGTTCCTTCCGGAGGAGAACGTCAGGTTCCGCGCATACGCCGTGGCGTTTGAAACCCGGGCGCACACCGCCGCAACCAACCGGGAGGTGCTGCTTGAGTTCCCGGCGATGACCAAACGGTTCGACCGGTTCTCGCTCACGGTTGAGGGCGGGGAGATCCGCAAAGGGGAGGTCCTGGGAGTGCTCGGGGCAAACGGTATAGGGAAGAGCACGTTTGCAGGGCTCCTGGCCGGGGTGATCGAGCCCGACACGGGGGCGATGGACAAAAGGGTGCGGATATCCTACAAGCCACAGTACCTGAAGGGGGATACGGAGGCGACGGTCGAGGAGATCCTCCGGCAGACGACGACGAAGTTTGATACATCCTACTACCAGCACGAGATCCTGGAGCCGCTCTCCCTCTCGCAACTGCTCCAGGCGCCGGTGAACACCCTCTCCGGCGGCGAACTCCAGCGGGTGGCGATAGCAGTCTGCCTCTCCCGCGACGCTGACCTATACATACTTGACGAACCGAGCGCCCACCTGGACGTGGAGCAGCGGGTGAGGATCTCCCGGATGATCCGTAAGCACGCCGAGGTCCGGGAGGCGAGCACGCTCGTGATCGATCACGACATCTACGTCATCGATATGATCAGCGACAGGATCCTGGTCTTTGAGGGCAACCCCGGGGCGGAGGGCAGGGCCGCCGGGCCGTTTGATATGGCGCCGGGCATGAACAGGTTCCTTAAGGCGCTCGGGATCACGTTCCGCCGGGATAAGAGCGGGAGGCCGCGGATCAACAAGCCGGGATCGTTCCTTGACCGCGAGCAGGTCGCTGCTGGTGAGTATTACTACACCGAGATATCAAAATAGTGCGTAGAGGGCGCTCAGGCGTCTCTCGCCAGGATACGGCGGTCTGTGAAGGGGTGCAGCCGGGCGCATTGGGGGATGAGGGAAGGAGTTCTGGATCGTGGACGGGGAGGGGGATCTACCGATCGGTGATCGCGGGTCTGTAGTTTGTGATTATGACCTCGTTGATCTCCCCGCGCCGGTCAGCATTGGAGTTGATCATGCGGCGGGCGGGCACCCGCTCGATGCAATATCCGGCGTAAAGTTCGTCAAAGAAGTTATCCGAGGGATCCTGGTTTTTCGGGTCGGAGTTGCTGAGCATCAGCATCGCCCCCCTGGCGTCCAGGTCACGGAAGAACGCGGCAAGACGCCGCTGTTCATCGTCACCAAACCCGCCTTTTGAGTATGATGTAAAACTCGATGACCGGTTCAGGGGGCGGTACGGCGGGTCGAAGTAGACGAAGGTCTTCTCATCGACAAAGGGGGCACACGATGAGAAGTCGCCATGGTGTATTCCTGTGTTTTCAAGCAGTTCAGAATCGCTTCGCAGCAGTTCCTCGTGCAGTATCTTCGGGTTCCTGTAGCGACCGGCCGGAACATTGAAGGAGCCTTCTGAGTTGACCCTGAATAGTCCGTTAAAACAGGTTCTGTTGAGGAATATGAGGTCTGCAGCCCTCTGGACCCATGCTTTGCTGTAGTTGTTCAACTGAATTGAGGATCTCTCTTCGTTGTACTCGCGGCGGACGGTGTAATAAAACTCCTCTCGCTTTTCGGCGTCTAAATTCAGGTATGTGGTCTCCATATCCCTCAACACCTCAATCAGGTCGTCAACGTCATTCCTGACAACCGTGTAGGCCAGGATGAGATCTTCGTTGGTATCAAAGATGTGACAGTCGTCAAAAGCGTATTTACTGGTGATATGGAAGTAAACGGCCCCTCCGCCTGCAAACGGCTCAACGTATGCAGAGACGCGGCCCTCTCTCACCGCCCGCGGAAGCCGCGCCTCAAACTCGCCCAGGAGCTGGCCTTTTCCGCCAGCCCACTTCAAAAACGGCCTTGGATCGCAGACCCTCATACTGTTAAGCCTCCGCGGCAGCGCCGAATCCTGACACCGCCTGACTCATCCCTCTATAGTTCTCGGCGTTCAGGGGCTAAAAAGGAT
>LDZT01011806.1_pt1 | contig 10953 bp, 10 predicted proteins | sample 615521 | NCBI WGS metagenome assembly LDZT01 (sample SAMN03408292, study PRJNA278302) | terrestrial metagenome | isolation source: oil reservoir sample SB1 | place: USA: Alaska, North Slope, Schrader Bluff formation | collected 2011-09
TCATAGTCTTTCTTTGCGATACTCCTCATACCGCAATAGTATGATCTATTTTGAGGCAACGTATATTCTGATAGTTAGATTATTTGTGAGGCAATACGCAAGTATAATATTTGCATACTAATATGATATACTCTAAAAAACAAAACTAAGGAAGGTTTCTATGAAAAGCACACGTGAAAAAATATTAAACACCCTACTTACCGAACGTCAAGCTACTATCAAGCAACTTTCAGAAGTCGTTGGAATCAATGGCATTTCTGTCCGTCATCACCTCATCAATCTACAGGCTGAAGGCTTAGTCACTGCAGAGGAACAGCGCCATGGCGTTGGCCGCCCTGCCTTCGTCTATCGACTGACAGAAAAGGGCATGGAAAAGTTCCCCACAAATTATCTTAAACTTACAAACTATTTGTTAACCGAATTAGAAGAAAACTTGAGCCCCGAAGAAGTGGAAGCGACTTTCCAGCGCATCGGGAAAAAGCAGGCTGAAGAGTCAACTAATATCGATAAAAACCAACCAATAGAAGCCCAAATAGAACAATTAGCCGACCAATTAGCTAGCGAGCGCTTCATGCTCTCTTGGAAGAAAGAAGATGATAGTATCATCTTACAATCGGACAATTGTCCTTATCTTCATGTTGGCAAGGAACATCCGGAAATTTGCAAAATCGATGAAACTCTTTTCAGTGAAGCTTTAGGCAAAGAAGTAAAATTGGAGACCTGTTTGCTCAGAGGGGATGCCCGCTGCACTTATAGGATCAATCTATAGCTCATTATGGATCAGCGTTCTAACAACAATCCGGAATGGGATATTGATAAGACGCACCCCCAATTCCATGACGAGCTAATCGAAAACCTTTCCGGGGTTTTGGATCCTGAGCTTGGTTTTTCCGTTTTGGAATTAGGTTTGGTGCGCAATATCAGCATCCAGGGCGATAAAGCCCATTTAGTGATGATCCTCACCACGCCTTTTTGCCCCTATGGACCCATGTTGATGGAATCCACGCGTGCTAAGGTGGAGCAAGTTCTCGGTATGAAAACAACCTTGGAGTATGGCGAAGGCGTTTGGGATCCATCCTACATGGATAAAAACCTCCTTGATAGCGGCTGGGGTTTGTATTCCTCATGAGGCACACAAACTGCAGCGCAAAATGAATATGATAGAAAAGGTAATGAATCGTTTGCAAAAGGCGAAGGTAGTGTATAATCGAAGCGATAACCCCATCAAACAGGGTTGCAAACCTTTCTGAACCAGACTGAGATAAAGGAGAAAATATGGACAAATACGAATGCTTAGCGTGTGGTTATATTTATGATCCCGAAATTGGCGATCCCGAGAATGGCATCGCACCAGGGACGGCTTTCGAAGATCTGCCTGACGATTGGGTCTGCCCTGATTGCGGAGCTGGAAAAGACCAGTTCGAAAAAATCAGCTAATCTATACTGCAATAAACATGAAAAAACCTTGTCTCTAAATGGACAAGGTTTTTTTAATTTGCCTCTTGCGTGGTTTATTTTGAAGTATAATACGGTCACTATATTCGTTCAGATTGGAGGAAAATAATGGCAAGTGTTACATATGAACACGTTTGGAAAAGATTTGGCGACGTGGTCGCCGTGCAAGATTTAAATCTTGCAATCGAGGACAAGGAATTCCTTGTTTTGGTTGGTCCATCCGGCTGTGGCAAAACCACTTCTTTGCGCTGCTTAGCCGGTTTGGAAGAGATCAGTGAAGGTAAAGTGATGATTGGTGACCAAGTGGTGAACGATGTCGCACCAAAAGATCGTGACATTGCCATGGTTTTCCAAAGTTATGCGCTTTACCCGCATATGTCCGTATATGATAATATGGCTTTTGGCCTTAAACTGCGTAAAATGCCCAAAGACGAAATCGATCGGCGTGTAAAGCAATCCGCCGAAATCTTAGGCATCGAGAACCTGCTTCAGCGCAAGCCCAAGGAACTCTCTGGCGGTCAGCGCCAACGCGTTGCTGTTGGTCGTGCGATTGTGCGTGAACCAAAGGTGTTCTTGTTCGACGAGCCCCTGTCTAACTTGGATGCCAAGTTGCGTGTTCAGACTCGTGCTGAGCTCAGCAAGCTGCATAAAAACTTGCAGACCACCTTCATTTATGTGACCCATGACCAAACAGAAGCCATGACGATGGCAACCCGCATTGCCGTGATGAATAAGGGTCTCCTTCAGCAGTTAGACACCCCGCAAAACTTGTATGACCATCCAGTTAATCTGTTTGTGGCTGGTTTCATCGGCTCCCCTGCAATGAACTTCTTTAAGGGGAAACTTTTCCAATCCGATGGTCACTTTGTTGCTGATTTAGGCTCCTTTGCCGTAACCATCCCAGATGAGCTCAAATCCCGCTATGAGAGCGTCCTGAATAAGGACATTATCTTTGGTATTCGCCCAGAGGATATCCATGATCCTCAGTACGTTCCTTCTGGGATTTCTGCGCAACCTGTCCCAGTCAAAGTGGACGTCACTGAGTTAATGGGTAACGAAATCTTCTTGTATCTGGTCAACGGTGAACACAGCTTTATCGCCAGGGTCGATCCGCGCTCCAAGGCTAAGTACGGTGATACCATGGAAGTCGTCTTCAACATGGACAACTTCCACATCTTCGATCCAAACCTCGATCCCGAAAATCCACCCGTTGTTTAAAAATTAAAGTTTCAAAAAACAGGCTGCTTTCACCAAGCAGCCTGTTTATTATTGCGATACCATGCTTTCCTTTAAGCTGCCTCGCCTTTTACATACCGCGTTAACCATAATATTAGACCTGCCCCAATAAGAGAGAGCAGCCCCACGAGGATAAAAGCATCTCTCCAGAAAGGAAGCGGAAAGAGCCTGATGAGCGTATCATTCATATAGAACTGCCAGCTGCCTTCTGCAAAGAAAAGCTTGTGAAATTGTTCAAAAAGCAAATTAAAGTTAATCGCGACCATGATAATGATGAAAGCAATCAGACCAAGCGTCAGCCAGCTCCCTGTGCGCAGCGATCTGCCTAACTGGCGCCAATTACCCATCGAAGCAAACCAGATAATAATGGCAACCAGCAAGCCGAGGAGCACGTACCAGACGGTTAATGCGGCTTGGACGACGTTTTTAACATCTTCCATGTGGTCCAGTTCTTCCGCTCGGTAAAGGGGCTCACCGTTTTCAAATTGGAGATCGCCTAAATATTCGATGCCAGCGTCGTTGACAAGATACTTCACCGCGTAATCTGCCCATTGCTTGCGTTCCTCTTGTGAAAAACCGTAAACATCCGGGGGAAAACCTGGTCGGTTGTACTCCAACGAGATGAAGGCTGGCGTAATCAACAGCCGAATTGCGCCCATCAGAAGGATAAACGGCAAACTAATAATCAAAATTACAGAAAGGATTTTATCAATGGTGAATTTCATGATTTCACTCCCGGGTTGTATCTAAGAGCAAGTCGATGACCAAACGATTGGTAATAAATTCAATAGCGGATTTATCATCGGTGAAAACGACATCGCTGAATTTGGTATCTGCCTTTCCATGCAGAGTCAGATTCATAGCTCGCACTAAAAGCGAGTCAGGTTGCGTGGTTTGGAGATTTGAAAGGTTTTGATGAAAGTTCTCCCAGCTCGCCATTGGGTTTTTTGCCGCAAAGACGATGGTATTCATCGAATCAGGAATATCCATCACAAATATTTGGGGAAACGCCTGGGACATGGTGGCACACATCGCCTCAACCAAGGTGCGGTCTGCATTGCTTCTACCCACATTTATCGCCACCACTCCATGCGGATTTAATTTGTCGTAGAGTATCTCAAAAAACTCTTGGGTTACCAAATGTGGAGGAATGTAGGGCGAGCGGTAGGCATCTACACTCATAATGTCATAGGTTTTATCGCTATGCGCAATACCCCAGCGGGCATCTTGGGCATAAATGTTCAAATTGGGCAAGTCCATGCCAAAGAATTGCTTTCCGACTTCGATAATCTTAGGATCTATCTCAAAGCCATCGATCTGCGCTTGCGGATAGACCACGCTAGCTTGACGAGCGGTGGTACCAGCCGCCAGCCCAAGGATAGCAATATGCTTGACCGTGATCTCTTCAGCTGGTGGCGGGTTGAAATACGGCGCTACCAACACCTGCGACCATGGTCCACCGTAGAAAAGCTGTGTAGGGTGGTAAATAGAATGAACACCCTGACCTTCGTTGAGGCGCAGATAGCGATATGCATCAATTTGCAACACTTGGATGTAGTTATATGCCGATTCGGCTTCATAAATCATCCCAGAGGAAGCTTTTACTGCGCTTTGCAACCCCAAAAAGGCAAGTACAAACAGGATAATCCCGAGGCTAAGGAACATCGCCGCCCTCCTCAATTCCCCCGAGCACACTAAGCCTGGCAATGCCGTGAGGAGAAGTACGAGGCTGGTGATGAGGAAGGTACGGTATGTCCCCACAAGAGGGATCAAAACCAAGACGGCCAGGAAAGTGCCTAAAAACGAACCTAACGTGGCGATGGCTGAGGCTTTACCAGCGACTCTGCCAGTACGGCTCGTGTCGGGGATCAGCAGCTTGAGGGCAAAAGGTGTGATCATCCCCAGCAGCGTCACTGGCAGAATGAGCAGTACCAAGACAGCAAAAAACGCGCCTGCCATGAGGTTAATCTGCAGAGCGTCGAAAGCGTCAGCAGCAATGCGCAAAATTGGGTGAGATATTAGTGGGACGATGCCCACCGCCACTCCGGACCAACATAATAACGAGAAATATTTAATAGGCGAAGGGTCTTTATCGGCTAACTTCCCGCCTAACCAATTACCTAACGTCAGGTAAACCAGGACCAAGCCAATAATCACCGCCCAGACAATATTACTGGTGCCAAAAACGTTCCCAAGCAAGCGTGAGGCGCCAAATTCGACCATCATCGTAGCAGCCCCACCCATAAAAACCGTCAGGTTCAAATACCAAGTGGAAATGGATTTAGCATCTGAAATTGCCTCAGTAGCCTTTTGCATGCCCAATATTATACTCCGATGGGAATTTGACCCTTATTACCTAATAACATATATCCCTTGAGCTTGACTCGTGAAATTCCAAAGCCAATGATGAAACTGTATAAACAAAAAATACCCTCGCGGGTATTTTTTGAGGCTGGGGGTGAAGGAGTCGAACCTCCACATACAGATTCAGAGTCTGCTGTCCTGCCATTAGACGAACCCCCAAGGGGTTGTTGATATTCTACCAGATGTTTTTCCCTCTTACAAGAGCGATTTCATGCTGCCGGCAGTTTCTTATCTGTGCGCATATGGATGTTTTCTACTAGCCCAACCCCTAAAAGCAAAGTGACCAGCGAGCTGCCCCCATAACTGATAAACGGCAACGTCAGCCCAGTAACTGGAAGCAGGCGCATGTTCACCCCCACATTTACCAGCGTCTGGAAAGCCATCAACACGCCAAAACCATAAGCTATCAACGCGCCATAAGCGTCTGGGGCTTTAGCAGCGATCGCAAAACAGCGATAAATCACAAAAACTAATAAGAGCAAGACGGCAATAGTGCCGACAAAACCAAACTCATGCGCCAAGACCGAAAATATGAAGTCATTGTGCCTAATTTTAAGGAAGCGCAGCTGTACCTGACTCCCCTGACCGTAACCCTGACCAAACCATCCGCCTGAACCGATGCTGATGAGCGCTTGGTCAACGTTGTAAGTATCCCCATAGCGCGCTTCAGGATCCGGGTTGAAAAAGTTAGTGATTCGCGCCCGTTGGTAATCTGCCAACAAAGGGAAATCGAGTGCAGCAAAAACAGCGAATAAGACGATCACAATGCCAGCAAAAATAAGCACATTTTTGGTCTTCCATCCGCTAATCCATAACATCGCAAACCAAAGTACGGCGATCACTATAGTAGTTTTTAGGTCCGGCTGCAAGAAAATCCATAAAGCAATCCCGCCAGCGACGAGCAAGCTTTGCCAAACAGTCTTCCAATTATTAATCTGAGTAATATGCACCGAGAAATACTGCGCAAAAGCCATGATCGCCACAATCTTGGCTAACTCAGCCGGCTGAATGGTCTCTGTGCCAATTTGCAGCCAGCGCGCGGCTCCAAACCTCGCTTCACCCATAACAAACACCATAATAAGCAGAAGAGCTACCACGATATAAAACGGCTTGGTCAAGGAAAGCCAAATGTGGTAATCCACTGCTGCAGCAATAAAAAGGATCACCAACCCGATCAGCAGAAAGATGGTCTGCCGCTGCGCATGGTTTGCTAAGGTCGGATTTCCGGCGATAGCGGAGCTGATTAATGCTACCCCGAAGATGCACAGAAATAAGACCGCTGCAAACAGTGGAAAGTCAAATCGCTGCCAGATATCTTTGGTGTTTAACATCGCGTTTCTAAATTCAGCATTCGATCCGATTACGGTAAATTTTCTGCATCGGCAGCTTTGAGTGCAAAGTAGGTATCAATAACCTTGCGAACAATCGGAGCAGCTAAGGTTGACCCCTCTTTGCCGTTGTAGGCAAATGCCACCACCGCGATCTCCGGGTCATCGTAAGGCGCGTAACCTACAAACCAGGCGTGCGCCGGCCAGCCGCCTACGCCAATCCCACATAAGTTATTGGCAAGTGCAAAGTCATCGCAATACTCGGCAGTGCCGGTTTTTCCTGCAACTTTATTCGGGTCGCCTTCAAACTCGATTGCTGCCGTTCCGCCTTCCACAGTAACCATCTCCATACCGCGCTTCGCCAATTCGATGACCCAAGGCTGCACAGTTTTCATCACACCCGTTGGAATATTGCCGTCATATTCTTGAATCTTTGCGTCTTTGGTAATATCCCACAGTACCACTGGCTCGAAGCTTTGAGTAACATTTCCATCGGCATCTTCCACTTTTTCAATCAAGGAAACTTGCATGTGCCTGCCATCGTTGGCAATGGTAGAAATGGAATTCAACACTTGCAGTGGGGTTGCCAGCACATAACCTTGCCCTACTGCAGCTAAGTAAGTGTCTCCTGTTGCCCAGTTTTCACCTTGATTCAAGCGCTTCCAGGTTGGGTCTGGAATCAACCCATCCGCTTCCCCAGGCAATTCGATGCCAGTCAATTGGCCATAACCCAAGGCTTTGGCGTATTCGCCTAAGCGCCAGATGCCCAAGCCTTCACCTTCCACTTCACCCTCATAACCGCCGGTAACTTTATACCAATAAACGTTACAAGACCACGCAATCCCGTGCAAAAAATCGACATCGCCATGCCCATCCCGGTTCCAACAGTAGTAGGTTTGCAAGCTGCCAGGGTCGTTGAGTAAAAAACGCTGCACCAAAGCGATTGTGCCTGGGTCATTCACAGTTTGCTCTGGCGTCACCACGCCCTCATTCAGAACGCCCAGCGCCGACGAAAGCTTGAACACCGAGCCTGGCGGTAATTCTGCAGAGATGGCTTGGTTTACCAAAGGCTTCGCCTGATCCATTGTCAGCTGGGTGTAATAATACTGCGGGATGTAAGGCGTCATACGGTTATTTTCATAGTTAGGATAAGAAACCATGGCTAAAATCTCGCCGGTCTTGACGTTCATTGCAATCACTGATCCGCTCGTGCTGAGCGTATAGCCCAAATACCAGTTCCAGTAATCCAAATTCATAATAAGCGCATCGCGCGCAGCAGACTGCAAACGTGTGTCGATCGTCAAATAGACATCCTGCCCAGGGATCGGCTCGATTGGTTCTTCTAAGTTGCGCACCACTTCGCCACCCACAGTAACTTCCACAACGCGTTTCCCGTTCCTCCCGCCAAGGATGTCCTGCATGGTGCTTTCTACGCCAGCGTAACCAACCTTGTCGCGGTTAGCCACAAAACCCAGATCTGTATAATAATCCACCATTGATTCTGGAACCGGACCCAAAAAGCCAACAATCTCCGCAGTCAGATTTCCGGTTGGATAAATCCGGACTGACTCAATCTCAACTCCAACACCGGGCCAGTCCATGGCTTTCTCTTGCACAGCCATAGCAACTTCTTTTGAAACGCCGCAGCTCAAGCGCGTCGCTTGAAAGGGCCAGTTCGTATCGGCAATATAAACGATTTGTTCTATCCCCAAATCGGTGGAACAGGGTGTAAATGTTGCCGCAACCGCCTCATCAACGACGCCATTGCTCACTGGAATCCCAATCAGCTCGGAAAGTTCCGAAAAAATGAGCCGAGTCTGCCCTTCCGAATCCGGCAAATTAGCTGGCGTTACCGTGATATTGTAAGCAGGAACGTTTTGCGCCAGGACCACACCGTTGCGGTCATAGATGTTGCCCCGTTGGGTTGGGTCGCTAATTTCCATCGTGCGGTTATCCTCTGCTTGTGCGCGGTAAATTTCTCCATTCACAATCTGATAGTTGAAGAGTTGGAATATGTAGTAGAGGAGAACCAATCCAATCAAGATGTAAACCCACTTAAAACGGGAAAGCTGAATGGTCGGCTTTTCGTAAAATTTATTGTTCATAGCGGTGCTCCTACGGGAAGCTCACTAGGAAACAGCTCCTGAACTAATGCGTGTACTGGGATCGCTAAGAGCATGTTGAGCAATACACTAGGTAGCAAAATATTGGTGAAAGCTTCCGTAAAGGAAAACCCAACGCCTTGCACCCATAAGACCAGGAGATGTAACCCATTTTGAAAGAGCGTCCCAAAGAATGTTAATAAGAACATGGAAAGCAGCGGCGTCCGCCAGATTTGATGATGCATAAGCTTTGCAGCAAAGAATACAAGCATATAAGTAATCAGGGGAATAAAGAAAGGTCCAGCCGATATCGAGCCGATAATAAAGCCAAAAGCCAATACTAATATCCATGCGTTTTTGCGATCTTGGTGCAAGCTCCACGCAGCGATAAACAAGAGCATTACATCAGCGGATCCTGCTAAGAGCACTGCACGGCTAACAATGCCAATCTGAAGCATCAGGGTCACAATAAAGCTAATAATCGTAAGCAGATAAAAGGGCATAATTACCACCACCCTAAGGAATCAAGGGGGAAATATCAACCACCTCAAAGTTCGTAATAATCAGCACAGCGCTGAGGTTCGAAAAATCCACAATTGACTGTACAGCTCCGGTCTGAAACAGGCTGTTTTTTTGGCTCTGCATGCTAAGCACCTGCCCCACAAAGATATTAGGCGGGTAATTTCCGCCCAGTCCGGAGGTGAGCAGCACATCTCCGATTTGAACTTCGGCATCTTGCGGTACCATTTCCAGGCTGATTTCACCGGTAATTGACCCTCTGATTTGCGCTTCCACTTTGGCGTTTTGCAAACGCACATTGACCACTGAATTGGCATCGCTAATCAGCTGCACACGCGCAGCATTAGCAATGACCGCATCCACACGTCCTACCAAACCCTGCTGAGTGACCACAGGCATCCCATGCAAAACGCCATCATTTGAACCCTTATCAATGATAATGTACTGATAATATGGGCTGATTTCTCGTCCAATAACCGTTGCAGCCAAATAATCGTGCTCGGGGTTAGCGCGCGCGAAGTCAAGCAGAGCATAGAGGATCTGCGCCTGGCTGAGGCTTTCTTGTAGCTCCACTATTTTGCTTTGCAGCATAGAAACCTCATTTTCTAATTGGACATTCTGTGCTCGCAGCGTAGCCATGTCGCGCGGATAAGTGAAAAAATCCCGTATGGCTAAGTAGCGTTGCGAAAGCCAGCTTTGAGCCGATATCAGCGGACTGAAGCTCAAATTGAAAATTGGCGTCAGATATCCGGAGATTGCCAAGATAAGTATCCCGGCGACGACCAAAAGAATAACAAGGTTTCTTAAATTCGTTGAAGAAAATAGGTTGCGCATTTTTATAAACAGGAAAACCAGAAAGCGAAATACGAAAGATTATCTCGCCAAATTCGTATAAGTCTCACGTTCGATATTGACGAAGAAGTTTTCGTACTCCTCCAAGTCATCCAATACAAGTCCAGCCCCCCTGGCAACACAAGTCATCGGATCTTCAGCTACCCAGACGCGCACACAAAGCTCATTCGTCAGCCTATCAGCCAAGCCATGCAGCTGTGAAACGCCGCCCGCTAAGCATATGCCATTATCTATCAAATCCGAAAGGATTTCTGGTGGTGCTTCGTCAAGGGCATCTTTGATCGTATCAATAATCACTTGAACCGAGCCAGAAAGCGCTTCACGGATCTCGATAGAGGAAATTTCAATTTCTTCCGGCAAACCAGTAATCAGGTTTCTGCCGCGGACTGCAGCGATTTTTTCTTCTTGTAGGGGATAAGCTGAGCCAATAGCCATCTTAACCTTCTCTGCCATTTGCTCGCCGATAAACAAGTTGTACTTGCTGCGGACATATTCACTAACATCCTGGTCCATTTCATCACCAGCCACGCGCAAGGAGCGGGAGATAACGATGCCCCCCATTGAAATCACGGCTACCTCGGTGGTGCCGCCGCCGATGTCGACAATCATGTTGCCATTGCCCTCATTCACAGGCAGCCCAGCGCCGATGGCAGCGCTAGCTGGTTCATTGATCATGTAGGTTTCACGTGCGCCCGCAGCCATAGCAGCATCATATACGGCCCGCTTTTCCACTTCGGTTGCGCCGCTGGGGATACCAATGACCACCCGCGGGCGGGGGTAAGGCACAATGCTGTGTTGGTGCGCCTTGCCGATAAAATACTCCAACATCGCTTGGGTAATATCATATTCCGAAATCACCCCATCCCGTAAAGGACGCAATGTGACCACATTAGCCGGCGCTCGCCCAACCATGGCTTTGGCAGCCGCACCAATGCGTAAAGGTTCTCGGGTGCGCTTTTCGATAGCCACCCAAGAGGGTTCGTTGATCATAATGCCTTTACCTTTTACATTCACAAGTGTATTGGCTGTTCCTAAGTCAATCCCAATATCCAGGGAAAACAGCCCCAACAGCCAACTCAAAGGGTTGAATGCCAATT
>LDZT01000079.1_pt1 | contig 10950 bp, 10 predicted proteins | sample 615521 | NCBI WGS metagenome assembly LDZT01 (sample SAMN03408292, study PRJNA278302) | terrestrial metagenome | isolation source: oil reservoir sample SB1 | place: USA: Alaska, North Slope, Schrader Bluff formation | collected 2011-09
TAATCAGATAGCCGCAAAATACGGCGTCAACCCGGATGAGATAATGCAAATTATTCAGGCGGAATCCGGCGGCAATCCCCGGGCAGTGAGTTCGGCCGGTGCCAAAGGCTTGATGCAAATCATGGAGGAATACCACGCTATCAACAATCCCTTTGACCCGGTGGAAAACATTCAGGTGGGCACACGCTTCTATGCCGGATTACTGCAAGAGTTTGGCGGCGACCGGGCCGCAGCCCTGGCTGCCTATAATGCCGGTGCCGGTCGGGTACGCCAGGCTATGCGGCGGGCTGGTACGGAAGATTTCGCAGCCTACGAGCGGTACCTGCCTGAAGAGACCAGAAAATATGTGCGCGGGATCATGGCCATGGGATCTCCTGTGCAGCAATGGGGCACCTCTGCTCAGCTTGCTTCATGGACTGGTCCTGGGGCATCATCCGTGATGCCGGCGCAACTTATGCGCCAATCCATGTCTGTAACCTTCGATCCGGTGAGAATACGCTTAGACCTGCCTGGCGGACAAACTCAGGAGGTTGCGGTGCATCCGCGGGTAAAGGATCCTTATCAGGGCGTTAATTATTCCGTATTAACTTAATCGGTGGTGTTGGTTGTGAAGCAATATGCACCTGTGGCTAAACTTAAGATTGTTACCAAGGAAGGCATTCAGGACCCAATGCCGGACGCGGTGCGGATTACCACCCATAAAAGGCTGGGAGAGCCGGCCGGGGCATGGTCCATCCAACTTACCACAAAGAAGGACAGTCAGGGGCGGACATGGGCCGACCGGGTAGAACCTAATGATTACGTAGTAATCTGGCTTGGCCGGTTTTCCACTCAGCCCCCGGTCATCATGCGGGGACTTGTGGATAACGTCAGGGAGTCGTTAAGCATAGAGGATGGCAAACCGCAGCGCTATATCTTAATCAATGGCCGGGACTACGGCAAGTTATTGCAACGCATCAAAATATACTACATCTACGACATAGACCCTACAGCGGGACTAATTGGGGCGCGCCTGGAAGCCAATTACGGTATCCCGGCCAAGGACTACAAAGTTGCAGAGTTCGTGCCCTTACTCAACTCAAAGATTATTTCGCCCGAAATTACGGAGATTCAAAAGTATAACAAGGGTATTGTGGACATGATTACCAAGATCAATATCCCCGATAACCTGGTGTTAAATGGATTTCAATACCAACACTATGAGGGCCCACTGCTGGGTTTGATTGAAATGTTCCAAGGCAAGCCCCATCTGGAATTTTTTATAACAGAAACCGAGCAAGCAGCGGCGCTGGTGCATAGATGGGCGCCCTTGAAGACATGGGACGGAAAATATGCCCGTGCCGATAGCGACCCGACACAAGATCCCCTCTTCGCGGATCTCGAATTAGATGCCGACGAACGCATTGGCCGGGATTTGGGCCTCAGCGACAACGAAACATTTTCATACTTTTTCACATATCCGACGCAGGTTCTCTTGCCCAAGCTGGCTTTCAAGACTTCGGCAACCGACTTTTACAGCCAGCAGGACATATACGACCCGAATAAGCCGTCGAATCCAAAGATTATCAAGGAGAATCTGGAGCGCTTCGGTTTTTTGCCCCTGGAGGTGTCTACACCGTTTTTAACCGCTCAGGATTTACCATCGTCGCAGGGTGGTCCCCCTCCGTATGAAGCAATTCTGGACACAGGGGCACAGCAAATGGCGCTGGAATTAAACCAGTGGCTGGTGGATGTATACGGACATAACCATAAACTCAAGAATGGCACGATACCGATCAAAGGCAATGAAAACGCCCGCATTGGCCGGTATGTATACTTCAAGGACCTGGATATGGAGTTTTACATCGAGGGTGTAGATCATGAATTCGTGGTTAAGGAAAGTTTCAAGACCACACTGACCATTACCAGGGGACGCAAGAGAAACAACACTTCCTGAGGAGGTGTGTACGGTGATCGCTCAAGGCAATTTGGGTAACCAAAAACCTATATCCGACCCCGGGCGCTTTTGGGGCTTACAGATAGGTAAAGTAATATCCGTCTATCCGGACAGCCATTGCGTAGACATAGCACTACTTCAGGGCGGCGTGGTGCGAAAGGCGCAAGTGCTGGCGCCGTATGCTTCCAGTAATACGGGCGTGGCCTTTCTTCCCAAACCAGGACTTGTTTCCCCGGAGCAGAAACTGGCCGGCATTGTAGATACGCCGCGGCCGGGAGGCGAGAGGAACGTCTTTGCGGTGGTCGGGTACCTGGAAGGACAGCTTCATAGTCCCGTCTGCCTCGGATTTCTGTTTCCCAATGACGCGGAGTTGCTTTCCCTACAAGCCGGGGTACAGGTAGACCGCCGGGAGGGCGGTACCTACATCTATGCCGGTGACGACGGGGAATTCAACATTAATCACCCCTCGGGCATCCATATCCACATTGGACGGGCGGCCGGCGCTAAGACCCTGGACAATACCTTCAACAAGCGCTGGAAGGACGGCAAGAACGCCGTGCCAGAGTTCTACTTCAGCTTAGAGCATTTTTCTGGTGCTACAATTTCCGTGGATCCTGACGGCAACATCCAGATCAGTGCCGGCAGGGACAGGCAAACTGGCAACAGGTCTCACATAACCATCACCGGCAACACGGTTTCGGTGGTGAACGCCGGTCCCTAAGCTAGCGATATATCGGGCGGTGATTAACTATGTCCAGTTATTCCGGCTGGGAAATTAGAGATGTGAACTCCGCGCAGGAAAGAAAGCAATGGTCTACCCCGCCGCGGAGCCAAAAAAATAAAGTGGTGGCATTGCGGCTTACTCTGCCGGATGGCAGTTATTATACCCATATATTGTCCATTAACCCTGATGATTTGCAATTGAACATCCCCAGCCGCAGCAGGGTTACCCAGACAGAGGGCGGAGCATACCTGGACAACTGGGGCATTGGCGTAGGACAGGGGATGCTGCAAGGAAACACCGGCTGGCGCTATCACCAGAGGATATCGGGCAGGGTTTTTGACGGACTGGGTGCCTTCAAGGACCTGTACGAAAAAATCTACCTCAAGTATTATGAGCAGTCTCAGCTGGCCGCAGATCCCGACATGGTGAAGCTGAGGTTAATAGATAATGTTGATGACCTGGTGCTGGAAATCAACCCGGACGATTTTCGCCTCCTACGGAACAAGAATAAACCCTTGCTTATGCAGTATCAGATGCCGTTTACGGTGATAGAAGATATCCTGCACCTGCCGCCCCGGGTGGCTATCAAAACTCAGGATAAGGTGGCAACATCGTCTCAGGATCAAGTAGCCACCCAGGCTCGTTCACAGCAAGTAGCCCTTGCTTCGCGTGGCGCCAATCCTACACCAAGGCGGACACATACGGTCAAAAAAGGCGACACGTTGTGGGCCATAGCCGAACAATATTATGGGCAGGGTGTCTTGTGGCCGAAGATACATGAGGCGAACAAAAAACCTGACGGCCCGATCTCCAATCCGAATCTAATCTATCCGGGTTGGATATTGGTAATACCTTAGAGGTGATGACTGATGCCTGTACCTGTAAAAAGCGCGCAGGGATTAATAAACCAATACCCTGAAATAGCCAAGACATTCTATCTTGTCGAAGCCGTATCCACGCTTATTCCTGACTGGTCTCAGGAAACACGGCGATTACCAGGAAGGGTGTGCAATGCCGTGGCAAAGGTGTTGGGTTACCTACTGAGAACCGATTTGGTCGGCCAGGCCGTCGAGGCCCAACAAGTGGCGCTGCGGGCGTATGCCCTGGTGTCGGATACCGCGCTTTTGGCTTTAGGCATGGACCTTTCGGCACCAGCAACAGATCAGGTACAGTACCGGATGTCGGCCACCTCGGAGGCGATAGCGGCATTGGGGCACATTGAGGCGGCAGATATGATCCTCTCATCCTCTCCGCCGGCGGGCAGCAACCTGCGAAGCGACCTGCAGACCCTTTTAGGGGGTGTGAATATTGCCTAAATACCGTTATTACGCTGTCAGCCAGGGTGAAACCTTGCAGCAGATCGCCCGGGTTGCACTGGGAAATGCCGAAGATTGGGTTGTGTTGGCAACACTGAACAACCTGCGGTATCCCTATATTTCGGAAGACCCCCGGGATCTTTTGGGGCATCCGCAGTCCGAAGGACGGCTGGCTCTTGATGCGATTGCGGGAAGTAGTTTTGCTTTTGTGGAGGGGTTTGACAATCCACCCAAAGCCGGGCAGATGCTGTATTTTGTTTCTCCCACCGCCGCAGGCGGCGAAGCGGTACGGATAACCTCGGTGGAAGTGTCCACCGGGATGATACAGTTTGAGCCGGAGATCAAAAACAACTGGTTGCAGGGAAACCCGGTTGTTATTTACCCGGATCCGGCAGATTTAAAAACTACCGTTTTACGTCCCGGCGATCTTCTCAAACTCCCTGGCGAAAGCAATATCCAGGATTTCACGCTTGACCGTCAAGAATGGGAAACCTTGCTGGGCGAGGATATTGCCCTGGATGAGAATGGCCAGTTGCTTTTCGACGGCGGAGATCTGGCAACATATAACGGAGTAGATAACTTGGTGCAGCAATTACAGCACCGGCTCGCCACGTCTTACGGAGAACTACCATACCATAAAGATTATGGCTCGGAGTTACCGGATGCTTTAGGCGAAACCGCCTCGCCCTACTTCATTTTGCTGGCGAAGGCGCTGGTCAGGGAAAGCCTCTTAAGAGATCCGCGAATCTCCGATGTAACCAACATTTCAGTGCAAGTAGACGGGGACACCGTGTTGATAGACTGTTTTGTAGAAGTTAGCAATACCAAAACTCTTTTAAAAGTTACCAACCTTGTGTTGCGCGTGGCTTAGGAGGTGACAAAATGTCGTATGAACCACCTACACTCGAATATCTGGTAAGCAAAGCCATCCGATATTACACCGGAACAACGAGCAGGATTACCGACTTTAACGTAGGCTCCAAGGTCCGCACTCTCTTTGAGGCTACCGGCATTATGCTGCAGGAGATCGCCAAAGACTTCTATGACGAATTAGCCACAGCCATAGCGACGGCGGTTTACAACAGCTTTCAATTCGACCGGTTAGGGCCGACCAAGGCATATGGAGAAGTAACTTTCAGCCTGGCGGCGCCGGCAACGGCGGATGTGCTGATTGCGGCCGGCAGCCAGGTGAAGGTTCCGCAGACAAGCAAGATTTATGCGGTTGTCGAGGATACTGTTATATCTACCGGTCAATTGGAGACAACAGTCCTGGTGCAAGCCCTGTCCCCCGGCGCCGCCTACAACACAACGGCAGGGACTATCACGGAGTTGGTCACGGTTATTGAAGGTGTTACTTCGGTAAGTAACGCCAAGCCGTTTATTACTGGCAGCGACCCCGAAACAGACAAAGAGAGGCAGGAACGGTTTACCCGTTACGTAAAAGCCTTGGCCAGGGGCACCGATGCCGCCCTGGAATATGCCGCAACCACTGCGGCCCTGTATGATAACAATGGTTTTGTTGTCGAGCGCGTGGCAAAGGCTCAGGTTATCAAGGTGGCCACAAGTTATGTGCATCTATACGTGCACAACGGCCAGGGCAGTACCAGCGACAGCCTCGTGGCGGAGGCTGTTAAGGTTACGCATGGCTTTCTCGACAGCCAAGGCAAAAAAGTTCCCGGGTATAAAGCGGCCGGTGACACTGTGGATGTGTTCAAGGCTACCGAGCAGGGATTGACTGTTAAGATAGGAATATCGCCCAATACGGGATACACCCTATCGGACCTTACGGATGCAGTAATAGCGGCTGCGCATAATTATTTTGCCAGTTTAGCTATCGGCGCCCCTATGTTGCGCAGTAGTCTCCTGACTGCTATTAAGGGAGTTGCGGGGGTGCTGGATGCTGATATCATCTTGCCGATGCAGAATGTCGGCAGTGTGGCGGGTACCATTTATGTAATCGCCGGGGAACCCATTATTGAAGCGCTTGCCGCATAGTTAGAAGGTGATGAGCATGGACCTTTTTGAGCGCATCCTGACCCGCTTGAACAACGTGTTTGATAAGAGTGCCCATACCGCACCTGCCCTTGTGCTTACTTACAGCGGTCAGGCAAAGGTGACAATCGGCCGCAGGCGCCTGCGCACCTTCACGGCGGACGGCGGAATCAACCTTAATTACGATCTGGGCAACTATACCGTTAGCCGGCTGGCGGAGGATATTAATGCGCAAGCGGGATATACTGCCGCTGTACTGGGAAACGGGGACTTGCTTGCCCTCACCCTTATGGACATAGAGGGGAAGAATCTCGAAGCCGGCGTCACTCTTGAAGTTTTCACCTCTCCCCTATGGCAAGTCTTGAAGGCATGGTCCTGGACGGCCGAGGATATGTTAAGCGAAGCCAGGATTGGTCTAAAGCAGTTAAATCTTCAGCGGGCCGAAGGCCAGTGGGTGGAGGCGCACAACACATTTTACCAGGTACCGCGGTTATCCGGCGAGACGGAATCATTATTCGCCAAGCGTATCCTTTGGGAGACTCTGAAACCCAAGGTGAATAACCTGGCCATTGCGGCCTTAATCGAAGCGGTTATCGGTTATGAAACCTATGTGGAGGATCTGATCCATGTAGCTTTTCTGACGAACGAACCAACCAGCACCACCTTTGATGTCACCCAAGCGCCCAACATGGGTTACCGGATGGACGAGGCCAGGTATATTTACGGTGGCGACTATGCGCAGTACGGTGCTTTCCTGGTTACGGTTGAACAGCCTTCTGAGGCGGCCATCTTTTATACCAAAAGCTATCTTGAAGATATTATCCGCCGAAGCAAAGCCGCAGGCAAAGAGGCGCACCTGGCCATTGCCTTAAGTTGGAACGAAATTTATCAGACTCTAAAGGTGAAGACTTCGGAAATCCTTGCAGCGGAGGGTTTCCTTGGCGACGGTTACCTGTCACCGGTGCTGCTGTTGACCAACGAAGGCTTAACCAACGATACCGGCCTCACCGGCTACGGTTTTGGGCAGAGATTTACCGAGTGGTTTGTGTCCCCGGAGATGGCCGGACGTGCTGTTTATGAGACGGGAGCGGTATACGGTGCCATTACCAATATTGTTGACCGGGGAGCGAATGCCGATACTATTCCTGCCCATGAAATTACAGGGTTGGATTCAATGGTTGTCGAAGGTACTCCTGAAGCCTATTCAGGCGTATTGAGAGGCATCCATGAGCAGGGCATGGAGGATTATCTAATAGACAGGTATCAGGCCGGTGATTGGCTTGTCCTTAACGAGGGCTTAACTAACGATGCCGGTCTTACCGGTTACGGTCTCACCCAACGTCTTGTTGTAGAGGGCATGAGGCATGATCAGCAGCTTAACCTCATTGAGATTGTCCCTGCCGGCACCTCGGAGGAAGGTTTAGAGTTAACAAGCATTGGGAGCAATGAGACTGTTGCGGTACCAACAGAAGGAGCATTGGGCGTTGAAACGCGCGACCAGGTGGACGGTTATTTGAACACGGACGCCTTGCTGCTGGTGGACAGCGGATTGACCGTTGATGTGGGTTGGCTTACGGCTTACGGTTTTACTCAAAGAGTTGTTGAAACACCTGTTAATGATTTTTCCGGATCCTTCCCTGCCTTGCCGGGAGGCTGGGTGGCTACAAACATTATGGACTTTGGCACCAATAATAATACTCCTGCCGGCTGGGAAAGCGCTCTGTGGGATGAATTGATCTATGCTGATCACAGGCGCAGGATTACATACAGTCCCACTGGGGATGTCCTGGAAGACGTAACTTTGCCATTATAGGGTCCTGCGGCAGTTGGCTTAATATGCCCTGCCGTTGCCATAAACAACGTATAAACCGTACCATTACCTCTGGTAACGGTGAAAGGAGGGACAAGAGTGGTAGAACACAAGGTAATCAAAACTCAAGGCAATAGCGGCCAAGTACAGGAAGAGCAGTACCGCGCTCCGCTAGCGGTGGAAGGCATCTGGCGGGACGAAATCACCTATCAGGACGGCCGGGTTGAGGTCAGGGAATGGAAACACAACCTGGTGGTCAATAAGCTGTCGGAGTTGCTGGCGGCGCTCTTCAAGACGCATTCCGGCATTGTGGGTGCCCAGTACTGGGCAGTCGGACGCGGTGACCCGGCCTGGGACAGCCGGCCGGATGCAAACGGTGACGGGCTTCCGGATCCGCCGCAACCCACGGTCACGCAAACGAAACTGATCGATGAGATTGCCCGCAAGTCTGTAACAGTGGTGTTCCTGGACGCCAACAACAACCAAACCAGCAGCATCACCAACAAAGTAGAAGTTTCGGCGACCTTCGGCGTGGGAGAAGCCAACGGTCCCTGGCGGGAATGGGGGGTATTCGGCGGCAACGCCACCAGCACCAAGGACAGCGGCTACATGGCTGATGCCGTCAACCACCCGGTGCTTTCCAAGCCGGCCGGTGACGGGGACTTCAGCATCACCCGCCGCGTAAGGTTTACGTTCTAAGGAAAGGAGGTAGAAAGAAGTGCCCTCGTTTCAGTATGATACCAATTATGCGAGAGAGCGGGCCTTTGAGAAGGTGCGTTTTGGAGCCAAAAGTCCCATTCTGGAAGTTGAACTTAACGAGATGCAGGATATCCTGCGCAACCTGATTCGCGAGTATATGCAGGCACAGTTTGTGAGCGGCGTAGAAGCGCCCCTGACCATTGCCGGCACAAGCTATGCAAACACGCTGCGGATTAACGCCTTCTGGGCCTGGGTCGGGGGGCGGAGGATATATGTCTCCGGCACCGACAACGGCGCTCACCTTTCGGTGACCGACGGTCACAACTACTTCGACGCAGGAGCCCCGCCGGCATCGGGTGATCGGACGGACCTGGTGTTCCTGGAGGTATGGGAAGGCGAGGTTAAGCCGGGTGAAGGGCTCTATAAGTGGGGTACCCAGAACTCCGATCAGACGCTTACCAATAACCTTCTGGACAGCCGCATCGGACAGGAAACCACATGGCGCCACCAAATCATGAACGAACTCCGGGTGGCCCCGGGGATAACCAGCATCCTCAACGCGACCGATAAAACGGGCGCCGCGGTCAGTGATCTGGGTAACGGTTTATATGGCAATCAGAACACGGGTCATTACCTTATTCCTCTCCTTACCGTACCTCGTTCCGCTGGCGTAACCACCATTGACATGACAAAAGTCAGGTCGGCTTATATTGTGGCGCGGCAGCGGGACGATATTGCGGCCGAACACCTTCTGGCCATGGGCGCCGCTGTGGGTGAAGCGTTGCGGATGGCCAACGGCCTCAACAAGGAATTGGAAAAGTGGGCGAAGCAGCGCATCCAACAGGGCGAAGTTACCATAACGAACCCGGATCCGAGCGCCACATACTATCGTAGCGCTGATGCCTACGTTCTCGTGAGCATCAACGACTACCCCCTGCTGGATACACCGAACTACACTGTTCTTCTGGAACTGGTGAGTTCTCCAAATCCAGACGCCGTGGGAAGGCTGGAGGTTTACGACAAACAGGCCAACGGTTTTAAAATCAAGTATAGCGGTTCCGCTGCCAGCGCTACGGTTCGTTGGACCGTGGTGGATCCGGATCTGCTCTAAGGGGTGAGAAAGTATGATCATTGAAGAAGTATCTGCCGGCCAAAAGGCTGTGCATGAATTGAACTTCAATGCCAATGGCGAGCCGGAACTGACTGTCTCTGTTGGCGATCAATCAGTTACGGTAAATCTGGCAGAGAAGGAGCAGGATGTAGAATCCCTGGTGGACATATCCCTGGGAGGGGACAGAACACTGATTGAGGGTATCGGCAGGTGGTATGTGGCCACGATCATCATTCCGCCGCGATCCTATCATATGGTTGACAGTGGTCAAGTCAACGAGAATGAAGAACCTATAATGATACCTGAAGCGGACCCCGTTAACACGGACAATGTAAAACTTTGTTTGTGGGGATTGCCTGCAGCGACAGTGCCCACAGAAGGAGGTAGTTTATAATGCCCTTTGTTTTTTCCATGAAGGACGCTTACCGCCAGGCGATAGAAGCCGCCAGTGGCGGAAAGAACACCGTGCTTTATGATGACATGGGTCAGCCGTCTGTTATGGTAAGAATACCGAAGTTCAATTTGAGCGATGTGATAACAGGCGCTCCCGCGACGCCGCACCCTGCTATCGTCGTCAATGGCGTCACGAAGAATGAGATCTTTATCGCCAAATACCAGTGCGTGATCCAGAACAGCCGGGCTTATTCCTTGCCTGGGCAAGACCCTGCGAACAGCTTGAACTTTGACACTGCCTTCAATGCCTGCGCCGCCAAGGGGGCCGGGTGGCATTTGATGAGCAATGCGGAATGGGCCGCCCTGGCGTTGTGGTGCAAAAAGGCCAACCTTATGCCCCGCGGCAATAATAACTACGGGGCAGACATAAGTGCCAGTTACGAGCGTGGAAAAGAAACCTACTTTGACAGTGGCGCCGGGAAAACCGGGCGTATAGCCACCGGTTCCGGGCCCGCCAGCTGGGCGCATGACGGCACTCAGGCCGGCGTGTTTGATATGAACGGCAACGTGTGGGAATGGGTGTCCGGCCTGCGACTCAACAATGGGGAGATACAGGTGATCCCTGATAATAACGCAGCGGACAATACCGTGAGCCATGCCGTTGATAGCACTGCCTGGAAGGCTATCCTGCAGGACGGTTCGTTGGTTGCTCCTGGAACCGCCAACACTCTCAAATACGACAGCACTGGTGCTGATAACGGAACATCGGCCGATGTGGGCGATATCCTGGTCAACACAACCATTGTTAACTCTTTGCCGAACAGCTATGCATTTAACGCCTTCGAGACCACTGCAGCCCAAACCGGCGTAACCGTTCCGGATCTACTGAAATACCTTGGCTTGTTCCCCGTGGATTCGGCGCATGGCGGCGACGGCTTATGGATGCGTAACGCTGGCGAGCGCCTTCCT
>LDZT01005342.1_pt1 | contig 10949 bp, 13 predicted proteins | sample 615521 | NCBI WGS metagenome assembly LDZT01 (sample SAMN03408292, study PRJNA278302) | terrestrial metagenome | isolation source: oil reservoir sample SB1 | place: USA: Alaska, North Slope, Schrader Bluff formation | collected 2011-09
ACCATAAAAAGGGCATACTTTTTCATTATTTTGCAATTTTATCTTCTTGGATAATTACTATCTAAGACCATCGCGGAGCGATTTCGTTCTTCTCCTGTGCTTACTTGCTTCCATGAGCACAGGAGAACCGTCCCCTTGTGTGTTGCCTTGTGTGTTGCCCTTGTGTGTTGTGTCCCCCTTGTGTCCCTTGTGTCTTGGCAGTTGACCTCCCTAATGCAAGTTAATTTTCAGGATAGGATAGTTACAGCTCCTTTTTTGAAATTCCTTGCTTAAAAGGCAGGGGAAAGCTATACTAAAACCAATAAATGGCAATATGTTGTTTTTTAAAGGAGAAACCGTCTTGAAAAAACGTGGAACAATAACCAGTTCTTTTGGATCTCCGGGCAGAAGAAACCATAATTCCAAACCTTTTTACAGCAGCAGGCTTTTTGAGGAAATGCCTGGGGCAAAAAGCGCCGCTTATATAGAAAATCCCGTCCCCGTTGAGAGTCTAAACAGGGTCTTCTGCAAAACCAGCGAGAATATGGAGGAACTCCCTGATCAAAGCGTCCATCTGGCTGTAACCTCGCCGCCCTACAACACGGGAAAAGATTACGACGAAGACTTGAATCTCAGTCAATACAGGAGTTTTCTGTTAAAAGTCTGGAGGGAAGTTTACAGGGTTCTGGCGCCGGGCGGAAGGTTTTGTGTAAATATAGCCAACCTGGGCCGAAAACCATATATACCAATTCATGCGTTTGAAATCGAAGATATCCAGTCGGCAGGCTTTTTGATGCGTGGTGAAATAATCTGGAATAAGGCAGGCAGCGCAAGCCCTTCAACCGCCTGGGGAAGCTGGCTTTCCGCCGCCAACCCTACGTTGAGGGACGTTCACGAATATATCCTCGTTTTTTCGAAAGATATTTTTTCAAGAAAAGCTCCGGCGGAAAGAAAAAGCACCATAACCAAAGAGCAGTTCCTTGAATACACAAAGAGCATCTGGACTTTCCCTGCGGAACAGGCAAAAAAAATAGGCCACCCGGCGCCTTTTCCGGTTGAACTGCCTTACAGGCTGATCCAGCTTTATACTTTTCAAAACGAAATAATCCTTGACCCCTTTATGGGCAGCGGGCAAACTGCAATTGCGGCCCTTAAAGCCAAGAGAAAATATGTCGGTTATGAAACAGACAGCAGCTATGTCCAGCTTGCGTCAAAAAGAATCTCTGACTGGGCGGCAGATCAGGAATGACTGTTACCTCCCCTTTGGATAATCCCTCCTCCCAGAAGCGTATCCCCAAGGTAAAATACGGCTGCCTGACCCGGCGTAACCGATCGCTGGGGTTTATCAAAACAGACTTCTACCGCATTTCCCTGCATGGGGGTAATCAAAGCAGGCGAACCCTGCGCCTTATACCTGATCTGGACCTGAACCGCCATTGATTCCTCCAGTTTCTTAATGGAAACAAAATTATTTTCCATGGTTGTCAAACAGCCGGAAAACAGCGCTTCCGGGGGGCCCAGAATAACAGTATTACGTTCAGGGTCGATATCCACCACGTAAATCCTTTGACCCATCGGCAGCCCAAGGCCGCGGCGCTGTCCGATTGTGTAGCAGGCAATGCCTTTATGCCGCCCAATCTCCCTGCCCTGCAGATCAAGAAACGGCCCCGGCTTGATTAACTCACCCGCTTCCTCCTTTAAAAAATCGCGGTAGTCACCGGCAACAAAACAAATTTCCTGGCTTTCAGCTTTTCTTGCGACCGGTAATTTTTTTGCCGCGGCGATTTTGCGTACTTCTTCCTTTGTCAGGCGCCCCAGGGGAAGCATCAGACGCTCTGCCTGCTCCTGCTTAAGGCCGTATAACACGTACGATTGATCCTTTTTTTTATCGACAGCCCGGCTGAGTATATAGCGATTACTAAGGTTATTGTGCTCAAGACGGGCATAATGGCCGGTTGCCAGATAGTCAAAACCCAGCGAAAGCGCATTTTTTAACAGGAGATCGAATTTGATATGCCTGTTGCAGGCAATGCAGGGATTGGGTGTCCTGCCGTTTAAATATTCGCAGCAGAAATAATCGACAACTTTTTCCTTAAATGGCTTTTTAAAATTCATCACATAGTGCGGAATTCCAAGTACACCGGCTACCGAGCGGGCGTCTTCAACAGCTTCTGAAGAACAGCAGCCCAGAGGTCCCCTATTCTCTGACAAGGGCCAATCGGCAAGCCGCATGGTGACCCCTGTGACGTCATAACCTTGATCAATTAAAAGGGCGGCGGCAACCGAACTGTCAACGCCGCCGCTCATTGCGACAAGAACTTTCAACTAAATAACACCCATCCTGAAAATAGACTTGCCTTAGGGAGGTCAACTGCAACGTGCTCATGTTCGCCTCTTGCAAAATTGCGCTTAAGGCATTGACCTTCCTTTGTTGATAAATTTTCATCCTTTAAGCTAGCATCGCTTTAGCGGCATGGATGCCATTAAACTGACTTGCTTTTATAGTCCTCAATAGCGGCATGCAGCGCGTCTGCAGCAAGGTTCGAGCAGTGCATTTTTTGCGGCGGAAGGCCGTCCAACGCTTCTGCAACATCTTTCCTGCTTATCTCCAGGGCTTCTTTAATCGTTTTTCCCTTGGCCATTTCCGTCACCATGCTGCTTGTAGCGATAGCTGCTCCGCAGCCGAAGGTCTTAAACTTTATGTCTACGATAACGTTATCCTCAACTTTTATAAAAACTTTCATGATATCTCCGCAAACGGGATTGCCCACATTGCCGATACCGGAAGCATCTGCTATTTCCCCAACGTTGCGGGGATTGGTAAAATGCTCCATAACCTTATCCGAATACATACCGGTCACTTCCCCCTTAAAAAATTACGCTAACCTTTACAGGACTGGCTTATCCGGCATTCGCTGCAGCCGGCGTCGGTATCAAAATTCTCTTCCTCGCTGAACGGTGATATGGATCTCAGCCTTTCCACAATCGGGCCGATCGCTTCCAGGAAGTAATCCACGTCTTCTTCCGTGTTGCCGCTGCCCAGAGTAAGGCGCAAAGAACCGTGAGCTATTTCAGGCGGTATCCCCATGGCCAGTAAAACATGCGAAGGTTCGAGGGAACCCGATGTACAGGCGGAACCGCTTGACGCAGCTATACCTTTCATGTCCAGGCTGAGCAGCATAGACTCGCCTTCGATATATTCAAAGCAGAAACTGACGTGATTGGGCAGGCGAATTAACGGATGGCCGGTTAACCTTACTTTTTTAAAACTGCTCAGGACCCCGTCGATCAGTTTATCACGCAGGTCCGTCATTTTTTTATTCTCCTGTTCCATATCGCTGCCGGCCAGTTCGGCCGCTTTTCCCAGACCGACGATGCCGGGTACGTTTTCCGTACCCGCCCGGCGAAGCTTTTCCTGCGCGCCGCCATGAAACAACGTCTGTCTCAGGCGTGTTCCCCTTCTTATGTAAAGGGCTCCGATACCCTTGGGCCCGTATAATTTGTGCCCGGAGATCGATAACAAGTCAACACCCAGTTCATCTACCGTAAAAGGCACTTTACCGAAACTTTGAACCGCATCCGTGTGAAAAATAATTCCCTTTTGTTTGGCAAGTTTGCCTATCTCCCTGATAGGCATGATTGTCCCGACCTCGTTGTTGGCGTGCATTATAGTAATCAGGATAGTCTTATCCGTTATGGACTCGGCGAGCTGATCAACGTCAACCATGCCATAGTGATCAACGGGCAGGATCGTGGTTGTAAAACCCTGTTTTCCCAAAGCTTTGACTGTATTTAACACGGCGTGGTGTTCCACAGCGCAGGTAATAATATGGTTGCCCCTGTCCCGGTTAGTTTGGGCAACTCCCTGAATAGCCATGTTATCCGATTCTGTTCCGCCGCTGGTAAAAATCACTTCGTTAGGATCGGCGGATATAACCCCGGCAACCTTTTCCCGCGCCTCTTCGACAGCCCTACGGGCAATTAATCCAAAATAGTGTTGGCTGGTTGGATTGCCAAAATTTTCACCCGTCAAAAACTTGTACATTTCTTCGGCAACAAGGGGATTGACCGGTGTTGTGGCGCTGTGATCAAAATAAACTCGACGCATCTTGTAAACCTCCTCTTTAAGCAAAAAACTTCTTATAAAGCTTTATTTTCTCCCTTTTGATTCACTTTCACGCATGTTACACATTTTGCTGCGAAAAAAGCGCCAGATTCAAACTTCCCGTACGGTAGCCTTCAAGATCAAGAACGATATACGTATACCCGAGCGCTTTGAACCCCATAACAACCTTCTCCCGATAAGCAATCAGTTTTTCTATCTCGGAGATCTGAATTTCAATCCGTGCGGTATTGCCGTGATGCCTTACCCTGACCTGGCTGAAACCAAAAATACGCAGCAATTCCTCCGCCCGATCGATAGCATCCAACGTTTCCTTCGATATTGGGATGCCATAAGGAACCCTTGAAGCAAGGCAAGCAGAGGAAGGTTTGTTCCAGAAGGAAAACCCTGACTCTTTTGCGCATTTCCTGATTTCTTCTTTTGTAAAACCGGCCTCAATAAGAGGGCTCCTTATGCCCAGTTCTTTTAAAGCCCTGCTTCCGGGCCGGTAATCTTTTTGATCATCCAGATTTGATCCGTCAATTACCCACCCGGCATTATTTTCTACAGCTATCTTTTTTAAAATGTCAAAAAGCTGCCGTTTGCAATAATAGCACCTTTCAGGCGGGTTACTGGCAAGTTCCGGCTGGGAAAGCTGATCCACATCAATGGAAAGAAACTTTGATCTTAAACCCCTGGTGAATTCTTCAGCAAATCTATACTCGCTTTCCGGAAAGGTCGGCGATTTTGCTGTTACAACAAGCACCTTATCTCCAAGTACTTCGTTGGCCACAGAAAGCAAAAAACTGCTGTCAACACCTCCTGAATATGCCAAAACAACATTTTCCAGACTGCCAAGAAGACCTTTTAGCAGTTGCATTTTATCTGCCGGTGTTACAGTATTCTTCACCTTTCCCCTGCATAATTTCATCTCTTTGTTATTTAGGTTGTCCACCGTATTCACGAACGAAATTTCCTTTTATCTAAGTATTTCCTCTTTAAGAGACAAAAACCTTCTGGAAGATTCATTTTTATTAGCTCCAACTTGTCACTTCCGTTTATTTTTATCGTTTTAACTCCGGGACGGGCCGTTCTTCAAAAAATATACTCCTGTTGCCTCCCCCAGGTTTCCAAGGTATTCCTCAATCCTGTTCTGCCTCTCGGAAAGAAGGTTGATCGCTTCCGAAACCGGATCAGGCAGTTTTCCATGTTCAAGATCGATTACAGGCTTACGTCCGTCAATTTCTACTACCCTTCCCGGGATTCCAACCACCGTGGCGCCGGAAGGCACTGATCTGATCACCACCGATCCGGCGCCGATCTGGGCTCCGTCTCCAACGGTTATCGGGCCGAGCACAGTTGAACCTGTCCCCAGTACAACGCAATTGCCAATTGTAGGGTGCCGTTTCCCTTTTTCCAAAGTTGTTCCTCCAAGTACAACCCCTTTATACATCAATACATCATCGCCTATTTCCGTAGTTTCCCCGATAACCACGCCCATCCCGTGATCAATAAAGAACCTGCGGCCTATTTTAGCGCCGGGGTGAATTTCTATACCGGTTAAAAAACGGTTCAGGTGTGATAAGAAACGGGCCAAAAACCTGAAATTATTCCGCCAGAGAAAATTAGCCGCCCGGTACAGCCAAATCGCATGAAGGCCGGGATAACAGAAAATAACTTCAAGAATAGTCCTTGCGGCAGGATCGCTTGCGAAAACAGTTTTTATATCCTCTTTTATTTTACCGAACAAGATAATACACCTCTATCTTATCCTGATGCCGATTAGCCCATCCAAACAGCAGCATTAATAAATAAGAGGGGCTACTTTATCTTATCGTCTTTTATGGTTTAAGGTGCCGGGTTCAGTTCAAATTTATGCCCTTTCCCCTCTTCTTTTGCTTTTCAACAAGATCCTGCAGGGTGATATTTAAAATATCATTCATCGCTCTTTTTATTTCATCCCAGAGATCTCTGGTTACACAGAATTCCGAACGCGGACAAATCTTCGGATCGTCCACGCATTCCACAGGCGCTATAGAACCTTCAAGTATTTCAACTACCTCATTGAGCCGGATCTCCTCAGGGCGCCTCCGCAATGAAATACCCCCACGGGATCCCCGCGTACTTCTGACTATCCCTTTAGTTATTAAAGGAGTAATCAGGTGCTCCAGATAGGGAAGAGAAATTTCTTGCCTTTGAGCAATATCTTTTAACAAAACATACATTATTATTTGTTAACTAATATGCTTATGTAGGTTGACAATAAGAGGACAACGGAGGGTCTTGAAGATGGATTTAATATGGGAACAGATCAGGAAAAAGGCGCTTTCGGGAGAAAACCTGCTAAAAGAGGAAGCATTAGAACTCGCCGAATGGCCTTTAGAAAAATTAGATGAATTACTGGAAATGTCAAAGGAAATCAGGGAATATTTCTGGAAAAAAGAAGTTAGCCTTTGTTCAATCATTAATGCGCGCTCGGGCCTGTGCGGGGAGGACTGTATCTTTTGCGCCCAGTCATCCCATCACAATACCGGAATAGAAAGATATCCGCTGATCAGTCCTGAAAAGGCGCTGGAAAAGGCTTTTCAAATGGAGGCAGCCGGGGTAAGACATTTTTCCCTGGTTACCAGCGGCAGAGATGTTACCGGAAAAGACTTCAATAAAATCCTTGAAATCTACAGGATTTTGCGGGAACGAACCGGTCTTGAACTTCACGCTTCCCTGGGTATACTCAATGAAGAAAAAGCCCGGCAGTTAAAAGAAGCAGGTATTACAACCTATCATCACAACCTGGAAACAGGACGTAATTATTTTAAAAATATCTGCACCACCCATTCATTTGATGACAGAATAGCAACTATCCTGGTAGCCAGGTCGGCCGGGTTGGAGATCTGTTCCGGCGGCATAATAGGAATGGGTGAAACCATGACGGACAGGTTGGAAATGGTTCTTGAACTGAGGGAATTGGATGTAAAATCTATTCCGGTAAACATTTTAAACCCCATTCCCGGCACACCCCTCGAAAACCAGGAACGTTTGCAACCGGAAGAAATTCTAAAAACAGCCGCTATCTTCCGTTTAATTCACCCCCGGGCTACTTTCCGTTTAATCAGCGGCAGGGAAACCGCCCTCAAAGACCAGCAAACTGTTGCTTTAAGCACATCGTTTAACGGTATGATGGTCGGGGGTTACCTTACACTGCCCGGTGAAGAGATAAAAAAAGATCTGGAGATGTTATCAAAGGCAGGTCTAAGTAGCAGATAAAAATCAAATAAGTTGAAGTTGAAATATTAATCCTCGCCGCAAATATTGTATTCCAAAAAAGGAAGCAGAAAAATGCAAAAAATAGCAAATAATCTCACCGAATTAATCGGTAAAACACCGCTGCTGCGGCTCAGCCGGATATCGAAAGGAGCCAAAGCTGATTTGGTGGGCAAGCTGGAATCCTTTAACCCAGCCGGAAGTTTAAAAGACCGTATCGGATTTAATATGATCCGCCGGGCTGAGGAACAGGGATTGCTGAAACCCGGCTCAGTTATTATTGAGCCGACCAGTGGCAATACCGGAATAGCCCTGGCTTTTGTCGCCGCCAGCCGTGGCTACCGCCTGATTCTGACCATGCCTGAAACCATGAGCGTCGAGCGCCGGAGTCTGTTAAAAGCATACGGAGCAGAACTCGTGCTCACACCGGGGACTCAAGGAATGAAGGGAGCGGTGCAGAAAGCTGAGGAACTGGCCAAGGAAATACCCAATTCATTCGTTCCACAGCAGTTTGAAAACCCGGCCAATCCCGAGATCCACCGGCTGACAACAGCGGAAGAGATCTGGGAAGACACCGGCGGGCAGGTGGACATTGTTGTCGGCGGCGTGGGTACAGGCGGCACCATTAACGGTATCGCCCAATTAATTAAGCCACGTAAACCCCAGTTCAAGGCAGTTGCAGTCGAACCTTCCGATTCGCCGGTTCTATCCGGAGGGCAACCGGGGTCGCACAAGATCCAGGGGATTGGCGCAGGGTTTATTCCCGGTGTGTTAGACCTGACTCTGGTGGACGAAATTATCAGGGTGAGCAACCAGGATGCCTTTGAAACAGGACGCCGTCTGGCCAGGGAAGAAGGAATACTGGCCGGGATATCCTCGGGCGCAGCAGCTTTCGCAGCCCTGGAAGTAGCCCGCCGGGACGAAAACCAGGATAAGCTTATAATAGCCATCCTTCCCGATACCGGGGAGAGATACCTGAGCACGCCAATGTTCCAGGATGAGTGATTTTATTATTAACCTAGTATTTTTAAGTCAGCCTTGTATCTCATTTCCCCAGATCTGAGCATCGATCCAAAGGTCGGACCCATCCTCGGCAGCCTAAAAGTGGTTGATACAGCCATGCCTACAATCAGGCCGGGGTATACTTCACAGGTATTTTCAACAACCAGATCCTCTGATCTTTCCACCCACATAGCTTCTGAATCCTTTGGTTTTGATCAGCCCCGGATTATGCATGCAATTATACCGGGCGCACAATAAAAAAATGGGTTTATCACCCATTAAAAAAATCAGTATCTATTAATGTAAAACTCTTATTTCTTTTTTATACTTTACGGTAGATACCTTATATAAGATTTTTAATGCAGGATGTTGCCGATGTAAACATAAAGGGATTTGTCCGCCTCTTCAAACTTGGCTTCACATTTTCCTTTAGGTTTAATATCGAAAAACTTAAAAAACCCCTTGCCATATATTTTTGTCTTTTTGACAGCCATCCTGGGCATGTCCCCGTTTCGGACCTCTTTGATGCGAACCGTTTTCGAATCGTTATCAAAAGCCAATTCGACTTCAGAAGCATTAAGTTTCTCTCTGGCAACCTTATTCAGCACGATAGAATTCTTTGAGAAAGAAACTGTTGCCTTTTTCTCTTTTTTTTCTCTTTCCCTTGGCCTGTATACCTCAAAACCCACAAATACACCCCCTTTTTATTTCTTTATTAAATGATTATGCCCAGGTATTTAAAACTATAAACACTGTCCTATTTTAATACATACGCCAAATAAAAAAGCTTTTTAATCTTTTTTTCTTGAGGCTGCAATCTTTTTTTGCTTCGATCAGGCCGGAAATAATAAAATTTTAGCAGAAAAGACCTTTTTGCTTCTTTTATTCAAAATGGCGTTTTTTGATTTAAAAAACAACAGCCAAAACTGTTGCTTTTTATAATACCCAAAAAGGATAAAATTCTTTCCAGACTAACTATAGGATGTTTTTATAAGTTTTCTTCTTCCATTATTGTTTCAATAAACAACTTTACAAGTTCTGGATCAAATTGACTTCCCGCCAGCCTTTCCAATTCTTTGACAGCTTCTTCCCTGCTCATCGCCTTACGGTAGGGGCGGTTGTTGGTCATCGCGTCATATGCGTCAACGATGCTCATGATGCGGCATTCCAGGGGTATTTCTTCCCCCTTTAGCCCAAGCGGGTATCCTTCACCGTTCCACCATTCTTGATGCTTGAGGATCCAGTCAGCAATCGGCAGAAGTTCAGGGGCGGACTGGGCTATGCGATAGCCGATATCGCAATGCTGACGGATAGTGGCCATTTCCGTGTTTGTAAGGGGTTCTCTTTTAAATAGAATATACTCAGGAATTCCTGCTTTTCCAACATCGTGGTACCTGGCGAAAAGGTTTAAATCCTTTACGTAACGCTTTTCCGGCAATCCGGAGACCTCGGCAAGCCGGATAACAAGTTTTTGTATGCGATCTGCATGCCCCTCTTTTATGAAATCTTTAGTTTCAAGCGCCTTCGCCAGATCCTGTACCACAGTACCGTATATATTCTGCCTGTGGCTGATTTTTTCCCGGTACATGTTATTGTCAGCTTCCTTAAAAAGTCCTTCCATGTTGATCACTGAATCACTGCTTACAGCATAACCGATGGATATTTTCAAGGTAAACTCCGGACTTGTCCCGTTATAGATATTAATTTGTTCCTTCACCCTTTGACATGCTTTTTCCACTGTGTCTATATTACCGTTAGGAATAAGAATTGCGAACTCATCGCCCCCAATTCTGGCAATCATATCATTTGTTCGAAACGCTTTCGTGATTACCTCAGCTGCAGCGATGAGCAAAGCATCGCCCTTGTCATGTCCAACCGAATCGTTAATTAATTTAAGGCCGTCTACATCACATATAACTATGCCGACAGGGGAAAACCGGCCGCTGCCAAGGCGCCGCATTTCTTCTTCAAAGTAGGCGCGGTTATATAGCCCTGTCAGTGGATCATGCAAGCTGAGGTATTTTAATTGTTCTTCCATCACTAGCATTGCATAAATAAAATATCAGTTTGTCAAATACTAAATAGCCCTGATAACACAAGATATATGTAGCAATTAAAAGAAATATCCCTTATAATAGAGATACAAGGTAGTCCTTGCCTGAATCTCTAAATAAGGGAGATCAAAAATGCAGGACAAGGATACCACAAAATCCACATTTATTCAACTATTTAAACCAATTTTAAGCAAACATTTTTTAAAGCGGATCAAGGACCTTAATGCCGATAAATACATTAAAAAGTTAAAGACAATGCAATTAATTGAACTTATAGCACTAGCTCAAATTGAACAAAAAAGAGGTCTGCGGGATATCGGCAACAGTCTCAATAATGATAATCTGGCTTACGCAGTAAATTTAACATCTATTAGCTCTTCAAGCTCCACCTGCGACTCAGGTTCTCTGAAAATTGCATTTCTCCCGACAAGGCTGTTATTACACCAGCCAGATCCTCTGATAGTACACAGATGGACAGCTTGGTAGTCGAGGAAAAAGATGCTTTAAATGTTTTCGACCGTGGCTATGTTGATTACAAGAGATTTGACAGT
>LDZT01005307.1_pt1 | contig 10948 bp, 9 predicted proteins | sample 615521 | NCBI WGS metagenome assembly LDZT01 (sample SAMN03408292, study PRJNA278302) | terrestrial metagenome | isolation source: oil reservoir sample SB1 | place: USA: Alaska, North Slope, Schrader Bluff formation | collected 2011-09
CCCGAGGATAAGCGAGGTAACTGTTTGAGGCGCATGGCGCCGAGTTTTACCGAGCCCGAGGGTGAACGAGTTCGTACAAGTATAAGAGGCGAACATGAGTACGCAGGCAGTTGACCTCCCTAATGCAAGTTGATTTTCAGGATAGTTACACATGTTTAGCGAGGTTCCCACAGATTGGAAATTATAACCACGCACAATAAGACAGACCTGGATGCTTTTGCCTCAATGGTAGCGGCGCAAAAGATCTATCCCATGGCCCTGCCTGTCTTTTCCGGTAAGCATTCACCCAACGTGGAGGAATTTATCTCGCTGCATAAGGACGTTCTGAATTTTTACACGGTCAGAGATATAGATCTATCAAGGGTAAGCCGGGTAATTATTGTAGACACGAAGAACCCCAGGCGGCTGGACAGGCTGGCTGATGCGCTTAGCAAGCCCGGGGTCGAGATCCATATTTACGACCATCACCCCTGGGTAAGCGGTGACCTTCACGGAGATCTGGAAGTGGTTGAAATGGTCGGCGCCACAACAACCCTGCTGATCGAAAAAATACGCCGGCAGGGCGTGCCGATCACTGCGCTTGAAGCCACTATTCTTGCCCTTGGCATATATGAGGATACCGGTTCGCTGACTTTCACAAGCACCACGGCCAGGGATGTGCTGGCAGTGGCTTTTTTACTGGAAAAGGGCGCCAACCTTGGAGTGGTGGCCGGTTTTCTGGGCCAGCCGTTTACGCAGGAACAAAAAAACTTGCTCAAGAAACTATTACTATCGGCTGATCATCACCGGGTAAACGGTTTTAACATCTTAATCTACAACGCTGAAGCGCCTGAATTTATCATCGGCCTGGATATCCTGACCCATACCCTTTCCAAGATCGAACAGCCCGACGCGATTTTCACGGTTGTCAAGATGGAAGATCGCGTTTACGTGGTGGGCAGAAGCAATGTATCCCAGGTCAATGTGGGGGAAATACTTGCCTGCCTGGGCGGAGGCGGTCATGAAGGGGCGGCCTCGGCGGCTTTAAAAGGCACTGAAATAAGCGAAGTCATGGAAAAGCTGCTGGCCGTTGTCAGGGAGAAAGTTCACCCGCCCCTTACCTGCCGCGGGATCATGTCCAGTCCGGTCAAGACTGTTGGCCCGAATACGCCGATCAGCGAGGCCGGCCAGGTGATGCTCCGGTACGGTCACAGCGGCCTTCCGGTGGTCAGGGAAAAACAGCTTCTGGGTGTTATTTCCCGCCGTGATGTTGAAAAAGCCATTCACCATGGCCTTGGCCATGCTCCTGTAAAGGGTTTTATGACTAACAGGGTAATTTCGGCTCACCCGGATATGCCGGTAGCAGAAATAAGGGAATTGATGATTGAACACGATATTGGCAGGGTCCCTGTAGTAGAAGGCGGTTTTTTGGTTGGAATTGTTTCACGTTCCGATGTGCTGCAGACCGTGCATGGTAAAATGCCATCCCGGTATCAGGTGATTTATTCCTCCCCCCTGCCGGCCCACCCGGTAAACCTGAAGGGGTTTCTTGATGCGTTCTTAACCCCTTTTATCCGGGAACTGTTATACAAGTCCGGTGAACTCGGCAACAAGCTCGGCTGTCAGGTTTATGCAGCCGGGGGTGTTGTACGCGATATTTTGCTTAAAGCTGAAAACCTTGACGTTGATCTGGTGGTTGAGGGAGACGGTATTGCGCTGGCTTATTCGCTGGGGGAGTTCTACGGTGTGCGGGTCAGGGCGCACAGACAGTTTGGGACAGCCCAGTTAATCTTTTCCGAGGATTTTAAAGTGGATGTGGCAACGGCAAGGGTGGAATATTACGAATATCCCGCCGCGCTGCCCAAAGTGGAAAGCTCGTCGCTGCACCAGGACCTTTACCGCCGGGATTTTACCGTTAACGCCATGGCAATGTCCCTTGACGAGGGGCGTTTCGGGGATTTAATAGACTTTTTCGGAGGCCGGCAGGATCTTCAGGACGGCCAGATCCGCGTCCTGTATAACTTGAGCTTTATTGAGGACCCAACACGCATCTTAAGGGCAGTGAGGTTCGAGCAGCGCTATAATTTCTCCATTGAATCCCAGACTTTGAGGTTTCTTAAGGAAGCAGTGGATCAACAGGTGTTAAAAATGGTATCCTGGGAGCGTATTTGGGAGGAACTAAAGCATATCCTTGCCGAACCGCGATCGGGTGAGATGCTGGCCCGCCTGGATAACCTGCAGGTCTGGCCTTTTATTTTTCCGGAAGTGTCCTACCGGGAGGTTGAACCCGCCCTTAAAAATATAGGGTATTCCCTGGAAAAACTTCAGGAATGGGATATTTACGTTCCTTCCAAGAGATGGCTCTGCTATCTGATTGCCGTTATGCACAGGCTTGACCCGGGGACTGCCCGGATTATCTGCGAAAGGTATCATTTTAAGAAGCGCCTGACGGATAACGTTGTAGCCTCTATTACCGGCTATCCGGCTATTCTGTCAGGGGTCAAGGATACGTATAACAGGGAGAATGTTGGCGAACTTGCCAAGTTGATTTTGGAAATACCCCGCGAGTCTTATCCTCTGCTCATCGCTCTTACGGACGGGGAGAAAATGCGCGATCGCCTGCGCTGTCTTCTCGAATTCGTTCTCAAAAGCCGTCCGAGTATAGACGGAAAATTTATCAAGAGTTTGGGGTGCCGCCCCGGACCGATCTTTCGCCGTACAATTGACGCTGTATGGCAGGCCCGCCTGGAAGGCAGTGTAAAAAGCAGGGAGGACGAAGAGGCTTTTGTTCGTCAATACCTGAATCAATAGGGGGTTATAATGTTTAATTTTCCGACTCTTTATGACATAGCCATTATGCTTCCTGCCGTTGTCATCGGCCTTACTTTTCATGAGTATGCCCACGGCTGGACTGCCGACCGGCTCGGCGACAGAACGGCCCGCTATCATGGCCGCCTGACCTTAAACCCCGTTGCTCATGTTGATGTGGTCGGGTTGATTATGCTGTTTATTGCCGGGTTCGGTTGGGCAAAGCCCGTACCGGTCAACCCTCTGAACCTGTTGGGTGATATGCGACGGAGCTTGATGCTGGTTTCACTGGCGGGACCTGCCGCCAACCTGCTGGTGGCTGTATTGGGAGCTGTCCTCCTCGGACTGGGAGGCTGGAAAATTTCCTACGGCAGTGAAATCTTTAACAAAATTATTATACTCAACCTCCTTCTGGCAATTTTTAACCTTATTCCGGTTCCGCCCCTGGATGGTTCGAAGATACTGGCCGGGATTTTGCCAGGACGGCAGGAATGGCTTTCCGTCCTCGAAAATTACGGAACGCTGATTTTGATTCTGCTTCTGTTTACCGGGGTGGTCGGTTTTGTGATCAGGCCGATAATTACACCGTTGTATAAATTGTTAATCATACTGGCGCAGGGACTGTCACACGTGGTAAAGTAAAAAAGATTTTTAAACTTGGGAAAGGAGATATCTATGCAGAGCAAGGGAAGGATTTTAAGCGGAATGAGGCCAACCGGCCGGCTGCATATCGGCCACTTAAACGTGCTGGAATACTGGGTTAATCTTCAGAATGAATACGACTGCTTCTTTTTTGTCGCTGATTTACATGCCCTGACGACCTCTTTTGATGAAACCGGCTCTATCCGGGAGAATACGAAGGAGATGGTTGCGGACTGGCTGGCGGCGGGCCTTGATCCCGAAAAGAGCGTGCTCTTCGTGCAATCCGGCGTTCCCGAGCACTGCGAACTCCACCTGTTATTTTCGATGTTCACGCCGCTTAGCTGGCTGGAACGGGTGCCGACATATAAAGACCAGATCAATCAGTTTAAAGAGCAGGGTAAAGATATTATGACCTACGGCTTTTTAGGCTACCCCCTGCTGCAGGCGGCAGATATTTTAATGTACCGGGCCAATGCGGTGCCTGTCGGTGAGGACCAGGCGCCCCACGTTGAATTTACCAGGGAAGTGGCCAGGCGGTTTAACTATCTGTACAGGCCTGTTTTCCCCGAGCCGCAGACTAAGTTGGCCAGAATACCGACCCTCCCCGGAACAGACGGCAGGAAAATGAGCAAGAGTTATGCCAATGATATCGGCATGACGGCAACCGTCGATGAATTAAAAGGGAAAGTAAACGGCATGATTACCGATCCCGCGCGGATCCATAAAACCGATCCCGGGCACCCGGAGGTCTGTACCGTCCACAAGTACCATGGTTTTTACAGCATGGATAAAATTGCTTCAATAGAGGAAGACTGCCTGGCCGGAAAAATCGGCTGTGTGGCCTGCAAGCGTTCCCTGATTGACAATATTGAGGCCAGGCTGGCGCCGATCAGAGAAAGGCGGTCTGAAATCATGGGCAGAAAAGGCTATCTTGAAGATGTGATCAGGGAGGGGAATGAAAAAGCAAAAGTTCAGGCTGCCGAAACAATGAGCCTTGTGCGGGAAGCGATTGGAATTTAGTATTTGCCCGGATTTTTCTTGCCGCGGGTAATTTGTCCATGGTATACTGTTTTATGTCAGGCCGATGATAAAAACGGCCGGGCCTTATCAGGCAGCGGGTTTGTCCGCAGGACTTCATCTTGGCCATACAAGATGACGGCCCTGCGGAATATTTATTTTTTTTACGGGGCTGACCATTATTGACCCTTTAATCGCTCTGACAGTAACTCTTTTAATTTTCAAGGCGGCTTATGATCTTTTAAAGGATTCGGTGGGAAGTATTTTGGACGTCCGCCTGTCCGACCAGGAAGAAAGGTTGATCAGGAATGTTATTTGACCGGTATTCAAACCGGTTTGTTGAATTTCATAACCTGCGCACACGCCGCTCCGGACCGGAAAGGCATGTTGACCTGCGCCTGGTGGCGCCCCCCAATCATCCGATCAGCCTGGTCCATGATCTCTGCGAGAGGATTGAAGAAGATTTGGCAGGAAGTTTTCTGGAAATCAAGGTCCTGATCCATACCGAGCCATGCCTGCCTGAAAAGGGTCATTGCGAATCGTGCAACATGAGAAACGGCCAGATTGTCGCGGGACAGGAACTGATCTTCTGCGATCAGTTCTGGGAACACCATAAATAAACCTGCAATCTGACTTTAGAAAGCTGATCAAATAAAAACCTGCCGGGTTATTCCTCCGGCAGGTTTTTATTTGCTTATTAGTTTTTAGAACCCAGCTTCTCAAAGCGTTCCTTCAGTTTTTTGCTGACCAGCGGCATCGTTGTGTATTCCATCTCATCCAGGTGCAGCCGGTGAGGTTCGAAGGGCCCGAGTGTTCTTAGATAGTTGGCCAGATTGTTGGCCAGCTTGCGGGCTTCATCAAAAGCCGTGTCGGCGAAGAAATCCTGCGGTCCGATCAGCTTTCCGCCACTAAGCTGGAAACCGAGGGCGACAACCCTGGGCGGGCCGTCGAAGCGGGTTGGTGTCGACTGATCGACGCTGACAGGCATCAGCGGTCCGCAGTGGGAGCCGCGCATCCAGCCGCTGACCAGGTGCGGGTGGGCGAAAGGCTCCAGCGCCTCGCCAACTGCGGGCATACCGCTCTGGCAGCGCACGATGCAGACCGGGTCGTCCTTGCCGATATAGCGACCGGCCATCAGGTTAAGCCTCTGGATGCTTGAGGCGGCCGCTATTTCACCTGACTGCTTGTGGAAGATCCTCTTGATACAGTAACGGCCGGGCGCGCCGATAAAGACAAGCATGTCGTAGATCTCTTCGGGCGCGGAGAAGGTTACCCGTTTATGTTCGATTAAATCGCGGACCTCAAAGAGAAAGCCGTCATGCATGTTCGGGTCGATGACCAGGCCCGCAGTGTTGAAGGGATCGGCAAAAATTTTGTAAAGCGGCAGGTTCCAGGCGCCGGGTTCGGTCTTATCGGCCATAAAGACGACAATCGGCTCGCTTTTGCGTTCCTCGAACTCCATTTCGGCGACTCCCGGTCCAAGGCCCTTGATGTTACCGGAAAAGGCGTCGGCAAGCAGGTCCTGTCCGGCGCCATATAGCTTGAGCTTTTGGGCTACCTCCGTGCAGGCCAAAAAAGTATCCCAGGCCAGCTGGTGAATATCCCCGCTGTTTCTGCCCTGCTCGTGGGTCATGATCAGGTTCAGGTCATCGCCTACGTGGGTTACGTGGCAGTCAATCAGCAGCGAGTTCCCGCTAAGTATGCCCTTCGCTTTTTCCATGACCGCGGGGTGGACGTCGGAGTGCCCAACATAGCTTCCTATATCTGCCTTAATTACGGATACAGTGATTTTTTTACCCATTACCAGTCCTCCTTAATTAAATAATCAACGGCTATTTGTAAAAACCCTTCTAAAAGATTTATTTATGTCAGACAGTAACTATGCCGAATATTCCTTCCAGACGGCGCCAAATATCTGCTGACAATATTAATTTAGCATAACATTATTTAAGATTCAAGTGGAAATATGACATGTTAATTTAAAAAATATCACCTTCAATATCGGAACCTTTAAGAAGCCAGCGGATAAAGAAACCTGAGAGTTTAAAATAAAGGTCGGCCGGATTAGGCAGCCTGACCCCCATGATCAGGGTAATGCTGAGCGCCGCGGCAAACAGCATGAATATCGAAAAAGCAATAAGTTCCCTCCGCTGCCCGCTTTTAATCAGGGGCCGCGCCTGTAGCCAGAATACTATAACAAGGGTTAAGAAAACTGCGACAGCATGAAAAATCGTAATTGCCAAATTTAACCGCCTTCTTTTCTAAGAACCGGCCGTGAGGTTTCAAGACCGGTATTTCTTACCGCTGCGCTGACGTCAAGGTATATTTCCGCGTTGGAGAACATATCGTCCCAGCGGGGGCCGATTTCGGGCCAGGTTTTCTTATACTTTTTGTGGTAAGCTTCCCCGAAGCCGAAAACGTCGGTTCCATACTCGCCCTGCGCTTTACGGATTGCCTCTTGGACAAGTCTTTCAATTTCTCCGTTTATATTTTGCTCGATTCTTTTCAAAGTCTTCATATTGTATATGTTTTCAGTTCCCCGCTGCTCGACGATATTGCCCAGCACATCTGTTTTAACAAAAATTTTTAAATTATTTTTCTCCTGTACGGGATCAATCCGGATTGTCCACCGGAGAGGTTCATAGGAGAGTTCCTTTCCAGCCTGTAATCCCGGTGCGGCAATGACCATTCCTTTTTGTTTTGTGTAGACGCTGCGGAGTAATCTGAACCCTTTGGTTTCTTCCTCGTTCAGGAACCCGACAAGCTTGTCGCCTTTAAAGACGGCCAGTCCTTTCAGATCCGGGACCGGTACTTGCTCACTCTTGCCCGTTGGTCCTATGGTCAGATTTCCTTTCTTCAAAGTGATCTGCGGGACTGCCGCTTCGATGCCCTGTCTGTAAATGTCCCGGACAAAACGGATAAATTGCACGCCGATCCCGTTTTCTATCGTTGTTTTATCTAGGTATTGCGAAATTGTCCTTTCTATCAAGGGCCTGCCCTTTTCAAAGATCTCCCGCGCCTCCCCGGATGAGACGAAAACCCAGGACGCCTCTCTTGTTTGAAAAATACGGTAATTGAAATTGAGAACGTCTCTGAGTCCCTGCTCCGCCGCCCTTTTTCCAAAAATAATCACAAGGTTGTGCCCTAAGGAAATCCTCCTGGAAAGCCGCATGTTTATTTTATTTTGCGCTTCGTAAATAGTTTTCCCTTTTTCCGAGACAACAATGAAATTTCCCATCCCCATGGTAGGACTTGTACCGCCCCCTAAAAGGTTGACGCTGGAGGGAAGGGCTATATCCAGGGTCAGCTCTACCTCGCCGTCAGGCGTCTTATCAATACCGGTTCCCAGGACAATCGCTATGCTATTCAGTTCATTCAGGTCCCAGCAGCCTCCTGTAAACAGCAAAGTCAGCAGCAGGAGGCAAATGACCGCCTTCTTCACGGCTTGCCCCCTTTCCCTGTGATCACGGCCCAGAGGAGGAATAGAAAGGGGCCGAGGGTAAGGTAACCCAGCCCGTGCGGCCCGCCCCAGACAAATCCCATAAAGTTATAGAGATGGGGAATGTTGGGATGCAGAAAAAATGAAAAACAGGCCAGGAAAATGCCGATTGGGATAATCAGGCTTCGGTAATCATCCAGGCCGATCAACTGCGCGGCTCCAAGCGATACCGTCCAGTGGTAGAGGGTGATTTTCAGGATCGAACTGGCAATCCAGATAACCATGATCAGGACTTCCAGCCTTTCAAAAAAGCCGGCCAGGTGAATCATTCTGGCGCCGTATAAAACCGGCGCCAGAGTGTGGGCCGCCAGGTCGGGGCCGAGGATGGCCATTGTTACGAAAGCGACCAGTTCAAATATGAAAAAGCTCAACAGGATGCCTTTTGAAGACGTCCGCAGCGCCTCTTTAGGCTGGTTCAGAAAGGGAAGCAGAACTGATATTTCAATAACCTGGGAGAACCAGAACATCGGAGCCAGTGAACCCTTGAAAATAGGAAGCAGCCCTTTTTCGAAGACCGGAGTCAAGTTGGTCAGATCGAACTCTCTGGTTGAAAGCAGGGAGAGGAGGATTATGATAAATAGAATGAAAGGGAGAAAGATTACGGAAATCCTGGCTATGCACTCCAGTCTGTGATAGGCGATAAATGTGCTGGTGACCGAAAATAAGATTATAAATGCTACCAAAGGTGTTCTGGGCATGAGACCGGAGACCAGCAAAGACGTTATTTCGCGCGTGGTATCGGAGGCGAAGTTGAACCAGCCCCAGGCGTAATAGATTGCCATGATTGTTCCGAAATACCGGCCGAAGATGATCAGAAACACTTCGAAAAGCGTTTTTCCCGGAAAGCGGCTGGTTAAGCTTACCCAGCACCAGGCGCTGAAAAGCCCCCCGGCCAGCGCAACGATATTGGAAATCCAGGCGTCCTGGCGGGCAAGCAGAAATGTTACGCCGGGGGCTAAGAGCAGGCCTTCGGAAATGAAATTGATTACCAGGAGCGACAAAGCCTGCCTGTTGTCGATTTTTTCATCCTTGATCATTTACTCGAAACCTCCCGGTTAGGCGGATCGGCCGGAGGCTGCGGTATCTGACCGGAAGACTCCCGCCTCAGGTTGCCGGATAAAAAGCGCGGCCTTTTCAGCATTGCCCACCAGGGAACGCGGCAGAAGGTATCCTGCTGCCAGTTGTCGCTTAAAGGGGCAACCGGATACAGGTAAGGAACTCCGAAAGAGCGCAGGCTGGCCAGGTGAATGAAAAATAATAAAAGCATGATAATAAACCCCGGCAGGCCCATTACCGAGGCTGCAATGATGATTGGAAAGCGGATCAGGCGAAAAGCGATCGTTGACGAGTAAAGGAAGGAGAAGGAAGCGATTGCTGAGATTGGGACGATGATAACAGTTGCCGCAGATACTATGCCGGCGCGTACGCCCGCCTCGCCCAGCACAACAGCGCCTACTATGCTGACCGCCTGGCCGAGTGTCTGCGGCATCCGCAAACCGGCCTCACGCAGGATTTCAAAAGTTATTTCCATCAGGAAGACCTCCACGAAAAGGGGAAAGGGCACCATCTCCCGCTGGGCAATGAAGCTCAGCAGCAGGGATGTTGGCAGCAGTTCCGAGTGATAGGTGGAAAGGGCGATGTACAGCGCAGACCCTGAAATGGACAGGAAGAAGTTGATAAGACGCAGTATTCTAACCGCGGAGGAAAACATGAAGCGCTGATAGTAGTCCTCCGGGTTCTGAAAGTATTCGATGAAGAGGGCGGGAACGGTCAATACAAAGGGTGTGCCGTCAAGAATAATGGCCACCCGCCCTTCCATCAGCTTGGAGGCGACCTTGTCCACCCGGTCGCTGTGAAAAACCGTCGGAAAGAGGCTGTACGCGCTGTCTTCGATAAATTCCTCGATCTGTCCGCCTTCCAGCGCCCCGTCGATATCAATCCTGCTCAGCCTCTGCCTTGCTTCTTGAAGGATTTTTGGATTAACTATTCCCTCGATATAAATTAAGGCCAGGTCTGTTCTGTTAACCCGCCCGATCTTGGATGTTTCGACTTTCAGAGCCGGGTTTTTAATTCTCCGGCGCAGGAGCGAGGTGTTGGTATACAGGTCTTCCACAAAGGCCTCGCGTGAGCCGCGTATTGACCGGTCGGAGGGGGATTCGCTGATATCCCTTGTTTTATAGCCTCTTGTGTCAAAGATCAGGGCTTTTGAAGAGCCTTCCACGAGCAGGACGGCCTCGCCGGAAAGAATGTGATCGACAATAGTTTGCGCCTGGTTCGCTTCTTCAGTTTCGGTGACATCGGCGCCAATGTTCTTAATATATTCAAATGCTTGTTCGATAGAAATCTTATAATTGGTTGCCGGTTGCCCGAAGTTAGTCTTCAGCGGAATCAGGATCTCCTTACTCAAGCGTTCGCTGCTGGAGAGCGCATCTACGTAGATTAGAGCCAGGCGGATTTCCCTGTTTTGCCCCAGGGTAAATTCGTGGAAAACGACGTCATCGCAGTTTTTAAAAATCGCCTTGAGTATCCGGAGATTTTTTGGCAAAGAACCTGTTAAGGCCAGATTCAGCCAGTCCGGTTGTGTGACAGAGGAACTGATTTCCGGCAGCTGTTCTTCGGCGCCCGTATTTTGTGAGCTGTTCCGCCCGGGATTGCTTGGGACGCCGGGATTTTGCCGCACTGTATTTTTTTGAGCGCCTTTTTTTGGGGGCCGGCTTTTCCAGCGGATTCTAAACAAGGAGTATTTCCTTTCTGTTAAAGAATACCCTGTTAAGTTAGTGTTTGCATTTTATGCTGGAATATGTATTTTAAGGAAGAAATAAACCTAAGGAAGAATTAAAAGTAAAAAGCCTTCCTTCCGGGTTCTCCGGAGAAAGGCTCTGTAAGGAGAAAAAGAGGTTTTAAACTATCCTATCCTGAAAATAAGTATCCGATAGGCACGGCAATATCAACGCTCACTCCGGTGCTTAAGCACCGACAGCAGCACGGCTTGCTTCGGACCGG
>LDZT01012808.1_pt1 | contig 10942 bp, 6 predicted proteins | sample 615521 | NCBI WGS metagenome assembly LDZT01 (sample SAMN03408292, study PRJNA278302) | terrestrial metagenome | isolation source: oil reservoir sample SB1 | place: USA: Alaska, North Slope, Schrader Bluff formation | collected 2011-09
CCAACATCTCTCCGGTTATTTCCTCAATTTAGACAATAATTATCCTTTAGCAGCATATTCTTGCTTTCGGTCATATCTGGAAACAGCTGCACTATGTGCTTGGTTATCTGATCTGGATATTAAAGCAACTGAAAGACTGGCAAGGCAACTTACCCTTAGGATACACGAGCAAAAGTACTTTATTAAACCATTCGTAAAAGAAGCAGACTATGAGTTGCTAAAGAAACAAAATTTTGAGAAAATAACCAACCTCAGTATAGAGGGAAAAAATTTTGGATTAGAGCCAAAATTAGACAAAAATAAAAATATTATTGGGGTAAATAAGGCTATGCCAAAAATATCTGATCTTATTGAAAACTGTTTTGGGCTAAAACACTATTACTCTTTCCTGTCTAATATTGTTCATGGTCATCATACAGAGATGATCACATCAGGAGGAAGTATAGGTAAAAAGATAAATATTGATAGTATGGAATTGGTGCCTATTAGTAGAGAAGTAAAGAGTGAATTAGTCGAAAATCTAGAAGTTTGTATTAAGAATTCATTCAGGATTGTCCTTGACAGTATTTGGGAACTTTTCGGTTGGATGCCGAACGAATTTACCTTTACAGAACTTGAATGAAAGAATCACTCAAGCGCATCGCAAAGGGGCAGCAACTCTTCCAAACGCTGAACAATCCGTTGTTGTTCTGCAAGTGGAGGAAGAGGCAACAAATTAACTACGATTTTTTCTCTAGAAATATTCGGTTGAGCTCCTCCAACACCTTGGTTGATAAAATTCTGCTTATGGGACATAAGATAATAAAAAAGATACCAGTTGAGTACACCAGAATATAAATTACAGCCACAGCAAGCTTGGTTTGTTGTTGCTTCAATACCTAATACACCAATTTTGCCAATTGTAGCACCATACATGGCAATTAAAACAGTACCTACTGGTTGAAGTTTTACAGAAGTTTCTCTTAAGGCAAGGTCAGTTATAAATTCAGGCGCTTCTAATATTAATCCATCATTTAAATCTCCTGTTCTTACCCAAGGAATTGTGCCATCTTTGTAATATTTTGAATTTGATCGAAGGGGAGTAGCACCTGCAGACCAAATACCTATTTCACCTAACCTAACCCAGCACCAATTATCTGGAATGTCAAAAGGAATTTCATCTTCAGTTATTTCTGGTAAAGGTTTTCCCTTTTTAATTTTTCCTTCTTTGACCAGTTTAGATTTTTCTGCCTGGATCTCCCGTAGCAATTCCCGGGCATTTCCGTCGGAGGGAAATTGTTCGGTGAGTTTGCCTTTCATGGCTGCTTGGAGGATTGATGCTTTCATCTGTGTTGGGAAGGTTTGTTGCAAAGTATCTAATTTGATCTCATCAGCACGAAGAATCTCTATCTCTGGAAGAATTTTCTCAAGTTGCGTGACAATGCGATATTGCTCATTGAGGGGTGGAAGAGGAAGCAAAAGACCCTTTAAAGCTTTACCATTAACATTCGGTTGACCAGTCCCTTGACTTTTATCTTTTAGTTGCTGCCAATATAGTTCAGATTCCATAAAGAATTTGACATAATTTTCATAGACTTTATTTGACAGAACCACCCTTATTAGATACGATGCAAAAACTGAATCTTGAGTAATATCATTGACAATATATGTTTTCCCCACTGTACCCCCGGTTCTGGCAATAACTATATCTCGATTTTTTAAAATATAAGAGGGAAGTCGATTATCAGAAATTTTGCAATATGGAACTTTTTCCCAATTCACCGAATTTTCTTGAATATCAGTAATTCTAAGCATTTTTACACGACCAGAAGGTTTTGCTTTGGCTGTGAAACCATAATGAATTTTAATAGAAATGTCTTGTAAGAAACACCAACACCAATTATGGGGAATTTCAAATGGTATATCTTCATCGCTTAAATGTGCTATATGCTTTTCCTTATTTATTTCTCCGGTTTTAATCAGACGAGATTTTTCAGTCTGAATTTTAACCAACAGATCCTTCGCATTACCATCTTCAGGAAGTTGCTCTGTTAGTTTGCCTTGTATTGCTGCTTGTAAAACTGCTTTTTTCAACTGTTCAGAGATCATTTTTTTATCCCCAATAGTGATTCAATCTCCTCGAGGTGCCTATCAATCTTAGAGTTAAGGGAATCGCGTTTTTCATGGAATCGCCGGATCGTTTCTTCTGGAGAAAGCACCTCTTCCTCAATGGTTGGATAACCACAGAGATCCAGGTCGTACCCCCGATCATCGAGCTCCATAATCGTGTAAGCTCTCGATTTATAAGTATCCGTTTCATTATCTTCTATTTCAACCCTATCTTCCCACCAACGCATGCAGTTATCAAAATGCTCCAGCTTCATAGGTTTAGTTTTGGAGAAATGCTTGTACCCTTCGGGCATATCCACCCGATAAAACCAGACTTTTTCGGTAGGAGATGTATTTTCAAAGAACAGAATATTGGTGGTGATGGATGTGTAGGGCGCAAAAACGCTAGAGGGCATTCTAATTATTGTATGCAGGTTATACTCTTCGAGCAGCTTCTTTTTAAGTGTCATCTTGGGAGTATCTGTTCCGAAGAGGAAACCATCAGGGATAATGATGGCTGTGCGACCATTCTTTTTCAACCTGTAAAGCGCCACTGCAATAAAGAGGTCAGCTGTCTCGCTGCTGCGCATATCGACAGGGAAGTTGATCTTTACGCTTTCCTGTTCAGTACCCCCATAAGGGGGATTCATGAGTATAATATCAAATTTTTCCTCTTCCTTGAAATCACGTACATTGCGTTCAAGAGAATTACCATGATAGAGCCTTGGGTTATCAATATCATGAAGGATGAGGTTGGTAATGCCCAAAAGATAGGGCAGAGGTTTCTTTTCAACGCCAAAAATGCTGTTAATATAAACATGACGATCTTCAATGCTGGAGATCTGGGATTCCAAAACTTTCAAAGTGGAGGTCAAAAAACCACATGTGCCGCAGGCAAAATCCGCCACCTGTTCTCCCAGGGTCGGATCGATCATTTTCACCATGAAGTCAGTAACTGCCCGTGGAGTATAGAACTCGCCAGCGTTCCCGGCACTCTGCAAGCTCTTGAGTATGGTTTCATAAATTTCGCCAAAAGCATGGCGCTCTTTGTAATCATCAAACTCAATGGCATCAATCTCGTTAATCACCTTTCGCAGTAGAACGCCATCTTTCATGTACTGATTGCTGTCTTCAAAAACCGCCCGAACAATGGATTGTCGTATGGGTGTGTATTCATCTACTAGCAGACCCTTCAGACCCGGGAAGAGCTGATTATTCACGAAATCCAACAATTCCTCGCCGGTCATGGCTTTGCCATCCTTACGATCTACCGCCCAATTGCGCCAGCGAAGATGTTCAGGAATGATAGAGAGATAATTCTCATCATGGAATTCCCATTCCTGTTCCTTTGAATCATAAACTTTCAGGAAAAGCATCCAGGACATTTGCTCTATCCGTTGGGCATCGCCATTGATGCCGCTATCCCCACGCATGATGTTTTGCAGTGTTTTAATGAAATTATTCAAGCTCATAGAGATCCTTCGTTATGCAGCAACTGCATAAATCAATTCTTTCATGCCGTTAACAGCAGTTATGTATTGTTCTTTTCCACCAAATAAATTTGCGATTTTCCAGGGGCTGCCAATGCGATCAAAAGGAGCATTATCCAGGACTCGGGTATCTTCAAGCTCACTGATCCCTTCATTCATGTACTTATCTAGCAAGGCTGAAAGTACTTCCTGGCAGGCTTCTGAATATTTATATAGGTAACCTTGTTTGACGACATGATTAACCCGCTCCTGCTTGGTTAATGGTTTTTTGTCGAAGGCAACATGCAGAATTAAATCAAAGTCATCAAGCTTAGACCCATTCTCACCAGCCTCTTGACACAGCTCATCCAGGAAAACGCCCTGATCCTTAAGTTCATCGATGATCGCTTGTTTTTTCTCAGCTGATGACCAGGTAAGCAGGAATTGATCCAGAGTGGCATACTCTCTAAGAATGTTGCGTTTGCTGTAGTCTTTAAGGCTTTCGGTCACTAATTTACCATCAGAATCATAGTATTGAACCCGCTCATTCAACACTCTAACAGGCACACCGCGCACGTGATATTTGGTTCTGTGAGTTTCCGGATAGGGTGGAACAAAAATTTCTCTACCTTCGGGATAATCAAGCTCCTCACCAATTTCGTGCTCATCATCTGAGGGTGACTCCTCTCCAGGATCCCATCCTTCTCCACCATCACCGGCATCGATAATCACAACAGGATCTCCATCGAATGTAGGATCTGCAAATAATCGGCATACATCACGAAAATCCATGATGGTGAAGTATTCTTTGCCATATTCCGGATATAGGCGCGTCCCACGACCAATGATCTGCCTGAACTCCGTCATGGAATTGATATTGGAATCCAGAACAATCAGTTTGACCGTTTTGGCATCCACGCCGGTGGTCATGAGCTTTGAGGTGGTCACGATGGTCGGATACTCTTCATGGGGATCAATAAAGTAGTCCAACTGGGCTTTGCCTTCCGGATTATCCCCGGTGATGCGCATGATGTATTTGGGATTCTGAGAAACCAAATCCACATTTTCATTGATCATGGACTGGCGCATGCGCTCTGCGTGTTCAATATCCACGCAGAAAATAATTGTTTTGCTTAAACGACCATTGGCAACCAACCATTTGGTGATACGGTTGGCAACAGCCTGGGTGCGCTCATCGATGATCAAATTCCGGTCGTAATCCTTAATGTTATACTCGCGATCATCAATAACTTCACCATAAATGTCCCGCTGTCCTTTATAAGGACGCCAACCTTCAAGATCTCGATCCAGACCAATCCTAATCACTTTATAAGGCGCCAAGAACCCATCATCAATGCCTTGCTTGAGGCTGTAAATGTAAATTGGATCGCCAAAATAAGTGATATTACTCACTTCGTTGGTTTCTTTTGGTGTGGCTGTCATGCCGACATGAATGGCACCAGAGAAATAATTGAGGATCTTACACCATTGTGATTCTGCCCTGGCACTACCTCGATGACACTCATCCACAACAACGAGATCGAAAAATTCAGGTTTGAACTCACGGAAAGGTTCTTCATTTTCATCACCTGCGAGCTGTTGGTATAGGCTCATGTAGATTTCGTACGAACTGTCCAACACCTTTCCCTGAACCTTTGTCATAATTTTTTCAAATGGTTTGAAGTCCTGCTGCATGGTTTGATCAATCAGGATATTTCGATCAGCCAAATAAAGTACCCGCTTTATGGTTTTAGTTTTAAGCAAGCGCCAGATAATTTGGAAAGCTGTGAAGGTCTTGCCTGTACCGGTTGCCATGACAATCAGGATGCGTTTTTGTCCTTTGGCGATGGCTTCGACAGTCCGATCAATCGCAATTCTCTGAAAATACCAGGGGCGTTTTTGGGTGAACAAATCAAAGTGATAAGGTTCTGAAAGGATTGTATCTTGATGAGAAGTTATGCCTTTGGCACGGCAATATCGAGACCATAAATCAGATTCGGAAGGAAATTCGTCCATGTTGAAGGACCGTTCTGCTCCCGTGAAAAAATCATGCTCCAGGAAACCTTGACCATTGCTGGAATAAGCAAAAGAGATATCAAGGATTTGAGCATACTCCATAGCCTGCTGCATACCCGCACCGATAGAATGGTTTGCATCCTTCGCCTCGACGATGGCAAGCGGCTGCTGACCATTAGATCTAATTAACAGATAATCAGCTTTTTTACGCGGACCGCGTTTAACTTTTTTACCTCGAACAATAACCTGTCCTTTGGTAAAGGCATACTCCATCAGGATTTGGGTCTTACCCCAACCCGATTTATTGATGGCTGGCGTAATATAACGTTGTTTAATATCCTCTTCGGTTAATTGCGGCAAGGCATTACCCTCCTTTCCTGATGATCAACATAAAAGAATTATAACTAAAAATTTGGTAAATATAAGAAATTGAAATTTGGACTATTTTTTTACATTTTTTATAATTTGTTCAGTCTTTTTTTCATTACTTCAACTTCCAGGATAGTATATTTGTTTTTTACCAAGGCTACCAAGTTTCAACTATAATTTTTCTGCGGTCTTAAACCAATCTTACCTCAGACAATCAATAATCTGCTCAAGCCAAGAATTTTTCCAATTAAGACAAATATTCTGTTAAGGCAGATTGAATATCTCATACTACTAAAAAAGCTTGAAGGCGAGTTAAAAGAGTGGGGTAAATTTAAGGGTTGATTTTGTAGACTAGCCACTTACCGGTTATACCAAAGGCGGGAAATAAAACAAAAAAATAGCAGAAAATATTGGGTATTAATACATAAATAAGTTTTTTATCCAAATACCATCTTATTAGCGAAATTAGCCCTCTCTCGTTTTACAAAAGCAGTATTTGAAGTGTTTATCAATTCTTCAATAGTTAATAAATTCACAGGACGCAAAACCACCTTTGCTAATTTATCACTAGAAATTGGATGCTGCACATTTATCCAAGCTTCCTCAGCTTCTTGATTAGTTGTTGGATAAAGAATCGTTGCATTTCCTGGTTTTTCTTGGCTAAATGCATACATTGCGAGTTGGTACATCATATTCCGTGGAAATGATTTATCCCATAAATCTCTGTATTTCGCATCTAAAAGGGCTACTACTTGATGATCCTTGATGATGGCAAAATCGGGGCGTATAGTCGGTGCTCTACGATTTAGAGGATTGAATTTTGGATGGTATGCCAACATACCTGAAATTGGGAATTCGTCTTGAACATCATAACCCACCAAATTTTCAGAGAGGAAACGAAAAAGTAACGCTTGATAAAATCGGTTCATATCAAATAAAAACCCCGGCAATTTAATGTCAGCTTCTTTGCTATCAAACGAAATCCCATGAGAGGATAATAAAATTTCAATAATAGACAGTGTTGACCGGTAGATTTCCGTTAGTCGGTTTATTTTGATCCGTGCGCTTTTAATCAGATTAGGTGTTAATTTTACTAAAGATACGCTTTGATCTAGAATCTGAGATAGTTTTCTCAATTTGGCTCGCAATACTAAATCCTTTGTTATCCTGGAACCTAATCTAAGTCCTGCTAGAAGGGTTTGGTTGAGAAGATTATTCTCTAAACGCATATAATGCCGGCAAAACAAAGAGGCATCAGATAATCCTCCGTTAGAGGCAAATTGATTGAAGTCAATACGCCCTCTCGGTGATTGAAGATTTTCCTCTATACATTCGTATTTACGGTATAAACCCCGTCCAAGAATATTTTTAGCTTCAGCCAAGAGCTGGAAAATTAATATTTCTTGGAAGCCATTCTCTTCCAAATTGAGTATCGAAGGATTAAAAAGCTCAAGTTTGCGCCATCCATATGCATATCGAAGGAGACTGAGAAAGCGTACACCATCAATTTTGGGTTGGATACTAATATTTATTCCACCAATTCGAATGTTCCCAACGTGTTGAAATGTGCGAATTTGTAATCCATCGACTAATTCGAGGATTTCTATTCTGCTGGATTGATTAAGCGAAGCTATTTGCTGTCGAATAGCAGGTTCACGGTTAAAAGATACTCCCGCAACCAATGGGCTATTATCTGGCGTGATTTTTTGCCATTCTTGTAGTGGAATATGCCGTATAGCTTGAGTTTGAGACCGATATTTATTCATTCAGATTATCTGAATCCTCAGAGATCTCATCTTCCTCAACGGGTGTTTTTTGTTCTATACTCACAGCTTTTGCAGATGTGCCAATCTCTGGAAAAGGTGAGAGTAATGCTTGTATGAGATCATCATAATTTTTTGTTTCAAACAATTCGTGACGAACAAGTTGATTTTCCCGGTCTATTAACCCTTTCCCTATTATCTTTTCTAAAGCTTCATAATCCTCGTAACAATATTCTTCAAGCAATGGTAATACGTCATCTTGAATTATTCGCGCGAAATGCGAAAATTCCGCGACCGGTCTATCCTTCTCAAGGAAGTAAGCATGTCCGATTTGTAGATTTCGGGCATCCCGACCGATGGTTTGTAAGATGCGTTGATTTAATGCTTCCAACCAGAGTCTGAGTGGAATGCCTCTTATACTTGTATCGCCTAAAATTGAGGGATCGGGCATCAATTCAATGAAACCAAATCGTCTTCGTAAAGCAGTATCCAATAAGGCTATTGAACGATCTGCCGTATTCATTGTACTTATGATGTAGACGTTATCCGGAACCACAAAGGCTTCATCAGAAATTGGCAAGAAAATTTGAATTCCACGCTTGTCTCTCTCTAAGATTGTGATTAATTCGCCGAAGATTCTTGGAATATCACCACGATTGATCTCGTCGATGATAAGATAAAAATTCTGTTTCTCATGTTTTGAAGCCTGTTTACAAAGCCTCTTGAAAACGCCATCCCTTCGCTCGAAAACCAGTTGTCCATCTACATTCATTGGACGAAAACCTTCGATAAAATCCTCATAACCATAAGCCGGGTGGAAAGTGCATATTTGCACTGATCCTGGTTTTCCATCAGACATGATAGTTAGAGCAGATTTATCTTTATCAGAGAGACTCTCGAAATCGTCACCAAAATTTTGTATGGCTGCTAATTGTTTTGCAGTTTTTAGTGCCCAATATGTTTTGCCGGTCCCTGGTGGACCATAAAGGATAACCTGCCTCTTGCGTTGAAGAATTCCTTGAATTCTACCTGGGATGCCTGATAGTTTTTTATGAATAGGTTTAGGGGGTTCTTTTTCTGGCGTAAGAATCTTTCGCTCAATTTCCACTTGGTTAACAGGCTTACGGATCTCAGCTACAGCAGAACGAAGGCCTTCTTCCAGTTCCCAATTTTCAAATGAAAGCCATTCCACGGGTCTTAAATGTGGAAAATCCAATGTTGCATCATATTCATAATCGCCAATGATGCGGCCAATACCAAGTACTTGTTTTCCCTCTGCGGCCAGGACGATATCGCCTTCTTCAATACGAGTTACAAAATTAAAAATTTTGGCATTAATCTTCCCCGCTTCCTGCGGTGTTTTGGATGAGTATCGATCAATTACAGTTTCATATAATTGGTCTTTGGATTTTTGACTATATTCCACCCATGAAAGATCCCCCACATCTGACCAACCAATCGATACATGGCTATTGGATCTCATTTTCTCCCAAAAACTCTCATTCGTGCTACCACTTTTGGTGCCAATTCTCCAATATTTATGTGGTCGTCCATCGCGATAATTGGTAATTGTCGTAAGGCTATTTAGAGGGATTTTTAGTTCACGACTGATAGCAACAAACCTTCCAGCAGCAATGTATCTTCCTTTACCTTCAGGAGGTAATTGTAATAACTTGATTAAATGAAATCTCTGATACTCAGGGTTATGATAATCGTCGAGTTTCTCAGGGTATAGCAAACTGAAATATTTATGTCCCCATGCAGTGTCACTTACATCCGGACAATTCGCATCCATGTTAGATTGCAGCCTAGCATAATCCTGATCATCTCCAGGATATGTAAGAGCATCAAGCAATTCAGCGCCAAGTTGTAATTGGTCACGATGTTTGCGGGCTATTTGGATAGCTTCCTCGACAGAAAGTTCTATTTGATTTTGTGGAGCGCCTGCCATCCATTGACCAGTTTCTTTGCGCTTATAGATTCCATACTTCAACCCACTGCCACCAGCAATGCTTCCAAACCTTGCTGGAAATTCTTCATCGTTTTTATATTCAAGCCAGTACACCAGACTATCGGTGTTGCTTAAATTATGCATCGTATTAAGCAACTCCTCTCCATCAAGTTGAGATAGTTTTTCAACACCGAATCGCGATTTGAATGTTTGATAATACTGTTCCAGTTGGTTTTTGCTTAGAAGCTTCCCCTCTTCATCCATTTTCTGGTGTAACTCAGTTATCGCATTGGCAATGGTTGTATCTAATTTCATTGCTGATTCCTTTTCTAATCAAAATCCAGAGTTTTCTTAAGGAATTATAACCTCACATATCGGGGGTGGGTAAACTGAGCCTTTAACACGAAATAATCGAGTTATAAGGTCGAAGGTTTTTTTGAATTTCACAAGTGAATTCTGTCAGTAAGTTGCGCGTTCGAGTTGATAACCCCCAAAGTGTGCTGCACACGGCGCCTTTTTATTAAATGATTGACTTCGAATCCCCATGAGGGGACGATGTCAGTAGGTTGCGCATTTCCCCCTTCGGCGGACAGACGAGACGCGCACGCCCCAAAGAGAGCTTCGCATGCTCGAAGAGGGCTGCGCACGGAGCGAAGTTTGGGTAAATAAGTTCGAGTCTTGCGAAACTTCCAGAGTCTTCATCGAGTTCAAAAAAGCAAGAATTCATTTATCAAAAAATATGGATTTTCGATTATTTATACCAGTAAGGGACAAAATGGCGACATGGAAATTCCCTGAGGCAATCGGAATATCCGGTATCACAAAACAGATGGACGCACAATGCATTTATTCAAAGAAATCCTATCCAGATGATATGATACATCGTCGAATATAAATAGTTTATAAGTCGTTGAACGGTGAGATCGCCACGTCCTCCTGTTAGGAGGCAATCTCACGTAATTTATTACCATTTAGTAAGTATGGGGCTTGGGTTTGAACCCACACTACGACCTGTTTACCAATCAATAATATAACCATTGTCTCCACAAACTCAGTATCTGAATACTGCTGCAAGGGGACCGCCATCAGGCACCTGTTCTTCCTCGCCAGCAAAAACAGACCCACCGTTTAGAATTGTTTGGATAGAAGCTAAGTCTAAGAGATCATTGTTGCCGGGTTGAGCATTCTCATGCAAGTGGACGGTATTTGTACCTGGCTCAAAATTACCCCACACATGAACATTTAGTGCAACAAATAAATCTGATACACGCCCCTGGTACGCAGCT
>LDZT01014052.1_pt1 | contig 10938 bp, 9 predicted proteins | sample 615521 | NCBI WGS metagenome assembly LDZT01 (sample SAMN03408292, study PRJNA278302) | terrestrial metagenome | isolation source: oil reservoir sample SB1 | place: USA: Alaska, North Slope, Schrader Bluff formation | collected 2011-09
AGGGTGGGAACTCCCTCTAGACACCTTCCAGTTCAAGATACCTTTCAAAAGTGTTCTGAAGCAGCATGGCTATCGTCATGGGACCGACCCCGCCCGGAACAGGAGTCATCCACGAAGCCACCCGGGAGACATCCTGGAAGTCGACATCTCCGACAAGCCTCCCGTCAAGCCGGCTTATCCCAACGTCGACCACGACACAGCCTGGTTTTACCATTGAAGCCTTCAAAAACTCCGGCCTCCCGACGGCGGCGACGATCACGTCAGCCTCCCTGGTAACGCTTACAACGTCTTTGGTCCTGCTGTGACATACAGTAACGGTCGCGTCGGCCGCAAGCAGAAGCTGTGCCATGGGTTTCCCCACAATGTTGCTCCTGCCGAGCACTACAGCCCTCTTTCCGGAAAGATCGATGCCGTACTTCTTCAGAAGATACATCACCCCCCGGGGAGTGCAGGGCACAACTGTATCCACACCCATCACAAGGCGCCCAAGGTTCAGCGGGTGGGTCCCGTCTACATCTTTTTTCACATCTATTGTCCGTACCGCCTCGGTCCAGTCAATGTGTCCCGGGATCGGAAGCTGGACGAGCATTCCATGAACATCGGGGTCCTCATTGATACCTCCCAGCAGTTCGACCAGGGTGGCAGTGCTGGTCGAGGCCGGAAGATGATGGAGAAAGGACCTGAAGCCTGCCTCTCGGCAGGCCTTCTCCTTCTGGCCTACGTAAACCTTTGATGCCGGATCGTCCCCGACAAGGACAACTGCAAGACCTGGAACCCTTTTGCCCTCTCTTTGCAGGTCCCTGACCTTCTCTCCTATGGCCGCCCTCAATTCTGCGGCCGTTCTCCTGCCGTCAAGAACTTTCGCCTTGCTCATAGCAACAGAGACCTCCCCGAAGGCTAAAAGAGCCCCGTTATCCTGCCCTCCGCATCGATGTCGATGTCGAGAGCTGCGGGCTTTTTGGGAAGCCCTGGCATGGTCATAATGCTACCTGTTATGGGGACCATGAAACCGGCTCCGGCAGAGATACGGACTTCCCGCACGGTAAGGGTGAATCCATCGGGGCGGCCCACCTTCGCAGGGTCGTCCGATATGGAAGCCTGGGTCTTGGCCATGCATACAAGCAGGTGGTCCAGCCCAAGGTCGTGAATGCTGGCCAGGTCTTTCTCTGCTGCGTCCGTGTACTGGACGTCCCCGGCACCGTAAAGCCCCTTGGCTATAGCCTCGATCTTCTCCCTTGGGGAGGCCTGTGCATCGTAGAGAAAACGGAAGCCGTTGCTCTTCTTACATGCCTCGACGACCTTTTCGGCAAGGTCGATGCCACCCTGCCCTCCCTTGGCCCAGACTTCGGACAGGGAGAATGATGCTCCGAGAGCCTCACACCTCTTCATGACGGCATCGAGCTCCTCGCGGGAATCAGTCGGGAAGCGGTTTACTGCAACCACGACGGGGACACCGAAGGACTTCAGGTTCTCGATGTGCTTCTCCAGGTTGGGGAGGCCTGAATTGAGGGCATCCACGTTCTCCCGGGAGAGATCGCTCTTCTGCACCCCCCCATGCATCTTGAGAGCCCTCACCGATGCCACCAGGACCACCGCGTCAGGCCTTAGTCCGGCCATCCGGCACTTGATGTCGAAGAACTTTTCGGCCCCAAGTTCAGCCCCGAACCCGGCCTCGGTAACGAAGTAGTCCGCCAGCTTGAGCCCGTGCCTTGTTGCCTGGATACTGTTGCAGCCGTGAGCTATGTTCGCAAAGGGGCCTCCGTGCACAAAGGCCGGCACACCCTCCAGAGTCTGGACCAGGTTCGGCTTGATCGCGTCCTTTAACAGGACAGCCACGGATCCTGCGACACCAAGATGGCCGACCTTCACGACCCTGTTGTCATAGGTATAACCAATGATGATCCTGCCAACACGCTCCTTGAGGTCCATAAGGTCCGTGGACAGGCAGAGTATCGCCATGAGCTCCGACGCCACCGTAATGTCAAAACCGCTCTCCCTGGGCACACCGTGGGGTTTCCCTCCGAGACCGACGATCACACTCCGCAGGGCCCTTTCGTTCAGGTCCAGAACCCGTCTCCAGACTATCCTGCGTGGATCGATGCCCAGTTCGTTGCCCTGCTGGAGGTGGTTGTCTATCATTGCCGACACAAGGTTGTGAGCAGTTGTGACAGCATGGATGTCGCCGGTGAAGTGAAGGTTAATATCCTCCATGGGTACCACCTGGGAGTAGCCTCCACCGGCGGCGCCTCCCTTGACCCCGAAGCTGGGGCCGAGGCTGGGTTCCCTCAGGGCTATCATTGCCTTCTTGCCTATTGCGGCAAGCCCCTGGCCCAGTCCCACGGAGGTGGTCGTCTTCCCCTCCCCCGCAGGCGTAGGGGTTATAGCCGTCACAAGAATGAGCTTGCCGTCGGGCCTGTCCTTGATCCTTTCCCATAGCCCCCTGGTCACCTTGGCCTTGTAGGGTCCGTAGAGTTCCAGTTCGTCATCGTGGATGCCTATAGACGAGGCTACCTCAACGATGGGTTTCATTTTCGCGTTCTGAGCAATCTCGATATCTGACGGGATCCTGTTCTGATGTATCACTTGTGAGGAACCTCCCTCTCTCGAAAAAATATTGTTCACCGGAAGATAGATCCGGCCCTGGGAAATTCTATCAAAAAAGCTTCATTATTAACGCGGAAGACTTTCCCAGGCTCTCAATTAAAGCAGTCCGGTCATAGAGTTGAACGTACGGATCTTTTCGTCGATCCTTGCGGCTAGCGGCGGAATACTACCCCAGTAACTGTCGGCATCGTACCACTGGGCGTTGAGTTCTTCCAGTTCACGTTCCTGCTGCTCGATCCATGTGTAGTACTTCAGATTGTGTATCGTCTTTCTGTCATAATAGGTGAGCTCCTTCATCCAGTCGGTGCCCAGGCCCAGGATGCTACGGTTAAAGTCCACTGCCGCATCCACTTCGCTGTAGTCGCCGTATTCCTCCTCCATCTCCCTGAGCCTTGAACCGTACATCTCCATGGAATCGGTAAATACTGTAAAGATGACATCCTTCCCGGTCAGTTCATAGTATTTGGCCATCTTAATCGCCATAATGACGTTCGCGGCGCTGGATATACCCATCAGGGGGAGCTTTCCGATCAATTCCACGGGCACTCCCCTGGACTTCAGGAAAGCATGACCTGCCGGTTCGTTGCAAAGCCTTATCAGGGCCATGCTGTCGGCATCATCCACGTCAATTACCATGTCGGTGTTCTTGACGTTGTGGATCCACGGCACATGCTTGTCCCCTATTCCCTCTATCCTGTGGGCGCCAAAACCGTTCTGCAGAAGGGTGGGACACTGAAGTGCCTCCCCCACGGCTATCTTGGATTTGGGGAAGAGTTTTTTCATGTGATCCCCGGCCGCCAGGGTCCCCCCCGAACCGGAGGTGAACGTCACTCCGAAGAATTCGTCACCCGGGCGCGCCACGAGTCTGAACCCCTCTTCTATGGCCGACCCTGTGACCTCATGATGCCAGAGATAGTTGCCGAACTCCTCGAACTGGTTGAAAGCCACCACGTCTGTTCTGGTCCGCTTAAGCTCCCACGTCTTGTCGAATATCTCCTTGACGTTGCTTTCACTCCCCGGAGTGGCTATGACCTCTCCTGCCACAGTCCTTAACCAGTCGAAACGCTCACGGCTCATCCCCTCCGGAAGTATTGCGATGGATTCACAGGCAAGAAGCTGCGAGTTGTAGGCTCCGCCACGGCAATAATTGCCGGTGGATGGCCATATCGCCTTTTGCGTAGTGGGGTCGAACTGGCCAGTAACAAGTCTTGGGACAAGACAACCCACCGTCGGACCGACCTTGTGCGAGCCTGTAGGGAACCATTTCCCGACCAGGGCCACTATCCTTGCGTCGACGCCAGTGATCCCCTTCGGCAGTTCAAGGAAGTTCACTTTCCCGAAGAGCCCACCGCTCTTGACCGGTTCGTTCTTCCATGTGATCCGGAACAGGTTGACGGGATCAACGTCCCAGAGCCCGACCTTTTTGAGCCTCTCTTTTATCTTGGCCGGGATCTTTTCAGGGTCCTTCATCTGCTCGAAGGTAGGGATGATAATATTCCTCTCCCTAGCCCTTTCGACGGTCCTCTTAAGCTGTTCCTCGTTCATGGTGAGATCGATCATTCTTTGCCTCTCCTTCCCGGTATACTCAATAACCCTCGTAGAGGGGGAATCTTCCGCACAGTTCAAGAACTTCCGCCCTGACGGCCGATAGGACCTCCTCATTTCCAACATTCTTTGCGGTGATCTCGATCCATCCGGCAAGGATATCCATCTCGGCCTCTTTAAACCCTCTTGTGGTCACTGCTGGAGTGCCTATGCGGATCCCGCTGGTTACGAAGGGGCTCCGCGTCTCTGCCGGTACCGTTACTATCTGTTTCTGGTATCCCTTAAAGGATGGCTGCAAGGCCTCCTGGAAGGCAACGGCTTTTGCGGCTATAACATGCATCAACGGACCACCCTGCATGCCCGGGAATACCGTCTTGTCAACCGCCTTCCCGAACTCTTCCCTGCACATGACCATTCCGCCCCTGGGTCCCCTTAGCGTCTTGTGTGTGGTAGTGGTGACGAAATCACAGAACGGTATGGGGTCCGGGTGATAGCCGGCGGCTATCAGGCCTGCGATGTGGGCTATATCGAAAAGGAGCAGGGCTCCCGTTTCCTTTGCTATCTCGCTGAACTTCTCCGAGTCTATGATCCTTGGATAGGCGCTGCCGCCGCAGACTATCATCTTTGGACGGTGCTCCCTGGCCAGAGCGGCCACCTGGTCGAGATCGATAGTTTCGGTTTCCATGGAAACCCCATAGGAGATAACGTCGTACAACTGACCAGAGAAATTTACTGGACTCCCGTGGGTCAGGTGACCCCCATGGGAAAGGCTCATCGCAAGAATGGTGTCCCCTGGCTTAAGGACCGAAAAATAGGCTGCCATGTTGGCCTGGGATCCGGAGTGGGGCTGAACGTTGGCGTGATCACAGCCGAAGAGCTTCTTTGCCCTGTCCCTTGCAAGGTCCTCAGCCTGATCGACCACTTCGCAACCGCCGTAATACCTTTTCCCCGGGTAACCCTCGGCGTACTTGTTGGTGAGCACGGAACCCATGGCTGCCAGGACTGCCGGGGATACCACGTTCTCGGAAGCGATAAGCTCTATACCTTCACGTTCACGCTTTAGTTCCGAATCTATCACCGCCGCGATGGACGGATCTACTTTCCTGAGAGCTTCACTGCATTTCCCGAACATTGTCTTTCCTCCTTAGGAAACCGGTTCTCAAAGGACGAGACCCGTTCTATACGTTTAACCCAGGACCTTTTCTAGATCCCGGAGTTCCGGTTCAACTTCGAGGGGGTTGCCGACTGCCTCGCGCGCCGAATCGATATCTTTTAGCCCGTTGCCGGTCACAACGAGGGCGATCTTGTCCCGGGGACCGACCTTCCCCTGGATCGCCATTTTACGAAAGCCGGCAAATGAGGTAGCGCCCGCCGGTTCCGCAAAGACTCCTGTCTCTCTGGCAAGTTCGGGGATGGAATCAAGAATCTCCTTGTCGGACACCCTGATCATTACTCCCCCGCTTTTTCTCACCGCTCTAAGCGCCTTGGCCCAGTTTCTTGGGGCACCTACGGAAATACTGTCCGCAATGGTCTCGGCAGGACCGAACTGGACCTTCTCAGATCCTGTTTCATAAGCTTCGGCAAGTGGTGAGGCTCCTTCAGCCTGGACTCCCACTATTTTCGGAATGCTCTCTGTTATGCCCAGCTCCTTCAGATCCAGGAAGCCCTTGTAGATACCGCTGATGATGCAGCCGTCACCAACAGGAACGACGACAATGTCTGGTACATTCCATTGAAGCTGTTCGGCTATCTCCATGGCACAGGTCTTTTTACCCTCGACAAGAAAGGGATTGATGGCACAGTTGCGGTTGTACCATCCCCATTTTTCTATTGCAATGGAGGCCAGGTCGAAAGTCTTTACATAATCGCCCTTCACGAGGATCACTGTCGAACCGTAGACCAGCAGTTGGGCGACCTTGGCGGCCGGGGCCGCGCGCGGGACGAATATAACGCTTTTCAGACCCGCTACGGCTGCAAAACCGGACAATGAACTGGCCGCGTTGCCCGTTGAAGCGCAGGATATGATTCCCTGGCCGAAATCGGCCGCCTTCGCCACGCCTACCGCGCTGGCCCTGTCTTTCAGGGATCCTGTGGGGTTCCGTCCATCATCCTTTACGAAGAGCTCGCCGACCCCGTATTTCCCCGAGAGTGAGGTCGCCCTGTAAAGGGGGGTCCAACCCACGGAAAGATCCGGGACGCTGGAAGATCTTTCAACGGGAAGGATCTCCTCGTATCTCCACAGGTTGGGCCTGTTGTCTGATGCAAGAGTCGTTCTGTTTATCCTTTTTCGGGCTTCACGGTGATCGTAAAGAACGTCAAGGGTTCCGTCGGGACCGCAGTCGGGACAGGTATAGACCATTGAACGGGGGTCGAATTCCCTTCCGCAAAGAACGCATTTAAAGCCCAGGGGTTTTGCCATCTTCAGAACCTGGCTCCCAATGACGAGCGAATGATCCCGAAATAACCTTCGCAGGCCTTTACCAGGTGTTCAACTTCAATGTATTCGTCATCAACATGGGCAAGGGTCTCCAGGGACCCCCCGAACCCGATAGTTGGTATCCCGGCCTTTCCCGCATAGTAACTGCCGTTGGTGCAGAAATAGTAGTGAGAGACTACAGGTTCCTGACCTACGGACCTCAACCCTTCAATGGAGGTTTTAACAAAAGGGTCATCTTCCGGGAAAATCCAGCCCGGGGCGAATCTTTCGGCCGAGATGGTCTCACCGGTGTAACATTTTTCTTTCCCCAGGGCCAGGGAAACGGAGAACTTCATCTGGGGATCATCCGAAACAAGTGGCTCAAGGAGATTCCTCACCTGTTGCAGCACTCCATCTTTTGTCTCACCCTCGAGCAGACGTCGGTCGAAAGTTGCGGTACACCTGTCAGGAACAACGCTGGCTCCCGGGTAGGGTGAAGAAATGATATCGGTGACCTCCAGGATGCCCTCCCCCAGGACGGGGTGTTTCACGGGCATGAAACTTTCTTCGATCTCCAGGAGGGCTTTCATCATCTTCTTGATTGCGTTAATGCCTACCGATGGGTTGGAGGAGTGGGCGTTCTTGCCGAAGGTCTCGACCACCACCTCCGCTCTCCCCCGCTGGCCTCTCTTGAGGGTTAGGCCTGAAGGCTCGCCTATCACGACATAGTCAGGGTTGTACCTCTTTGCTATCTCTTCCGAGGCTACTCCCTCGAAACACTCTTCGTGGACAGCGCCTCCGACAAGGATCTCTCCGTCCAGAGTATCCGCCAGATCGCTTTTGACAAGAGAAGCGGCGACGATCATGGCAGCAAGGTTACCTTTCATGTCCGTGGTACCTCGACCGTAGATCTTCCCTTCAATAAGTTCGCCGCCATATGGATCGTGTGTCCATCTTGAAGGGGCACTTACATCCACATGGTCCATATGACCCTCCAGGAGGATCTTTTTGCCACCCTTGCCAAGGACTATTCTCCCCACTACATTACCGAAGCGATCCACAGCGACTTCGTCAAAACCTAGTCGCTCCATGGCACTTTTTACAAGAACCGCTATCGCCTCCTCGTTACCTGAAAGGCTGGGAGTCCTGACCATTTCCCTGCAGAGGTCGATCAGGGTCCTCTCTCCTTGCTCTGAGAACATGTTCATGCGCCTCCTCGATCTTTTTTGGGCCGTTCCCCTCAGGTACCAAGGACGGATCCGGCAATACCGTAATAACCCAGACAGCCTTTAAGGAGCTGTTCCGTCTCGATATACTCATCGGTAATGTGAGCTAGGTCCTGGAAGGAGGGGCCGAAAGCCACCGTCGGGATCTTCATGACGCCACCGTAATAGCACCCGTTGGTCCCGAAGCCTGGCCTGTCTGCCACTTCCGGGGGCAACCCCGCCCTTTCCAGTCCTTTAAGGCACTTCTCGACAAAAGGGTGTTCCTTTTCGAGGATCCACCCTGGGACAAAATTTTCTCCTTTGATCTGGGTACCCGTATAGCACCTCTCTTCTGAAGAGGAGATCCTTGCAGAAGCTTTCAGGCCGGGGATGCGGCCACACGCTTCCCGGATGATCTGCTCTATCTGGGAGAGGACTCCGTCCCTTGTCTCATTCATTAACACCCGGCGGTCAAAGACGGCCTGGCATTTTGAGGGGACCACACCAGTTGCAGCTGCCGGAGAAGATGCCAGTTTTGTAAGTTCCAGAATTCCATCTCCCAGGAACGGATGGGAGACTGGCCTGTAACTTCCTGATATCAATGAAATGAGGGCGATCATATGGTTTGCTGCATTTATGCCGTACTCCGGATGAGCGGAATGGGCGGTCTTGCCCAGGGTCTCGACAACAATCTCTGCCCTGCCGCGCTGACCTCTTTCGATCCTGAGAGCGGAAGCCTCGCCGGAGACCACGAGATCGGGGCGCTGGCTGTTGCAGACAAACCTGGATGAAGCCCCTTCGATCTTCTCCTGGTGTACTGTTGCGGCAACGGCTACCCTGCCGGAGCATCCAGGATCCCTGTCCTCTTTCAGAAAAGAAGCGGCGCATATCATTGCCGCCAGGCTCCCCTTCTGGTCAGTGGCACCTCTTCCGTAGATCCTCCCCTTTTTCAGGACACCCCCGAAGGGGTAGAATTCCCACTCGAAAGGGTCCGCTACCTCCACGTGGTCCATCTGGGCCTCGAAAAGCAGGCAGGGGCCTTCATCATCGAAAAAAACCGTCCCGATAACGTTCCCACAGGGGTCTATCTCAGCTTTGTCGTAACCCAGCGAGAGCATGACATCCCTCACGAAGGCGCCCATCTGCCTTTCGTTCCCCGATGAACTGGGTATCCTTACAAATTCCTGGCAGATCCTGACAAGTTCGCTTTCCCGCGCAGCATTAAGCAAAAGAACACCAACCCGACACTTGAAATCAACTCTCATTTGCCATTTTATTATCCAAACAATTATTATCAATAAAGAAATTCTGAACTAAACGATAGGTTATTACTTATATCAGGGAGGTAAGACCTTGATAACCCTTTTCCAACTCAACACTTTCTGCTGCGTAGTAGAGGAAGGATCTTTCCGTTCCGCGGCAGAAAGGCTATTTGTCTCACAGCCCTCCGTCAGTCAGCACATTGCCTCTCTTGAATCACATTTCGGGGTCAGGCTTTTCAACAGGCAGAAGAGAAGGATCAGGCTGACACCTGAAGGTCGGCTTCTTTACACTACGGCAAAAGAGATCCTCGGAAACCTGGAAGATGTGGAGGAGAGGATCACGAACCTTCAGGCAATGGAGACAGGTACCCTCAAATTGGGGTGTTCCCCCTTTACCTCTGCATCGCTGCTCCCGGGAGTTCTCGGGGCTTTCGACGGGTCCTTCCCCTCCATCAGGGTATCGCTGATCTCCGGAGACTGGGACTTTCTTCTGGACATCCTGAAGGATAACAAGGCTGAACTTGTAATATCCGAAAGAAGACTGAACGTCACAATTGATCCCGAGATCACCTTCCATTCCATTGGAGAGGAACAACTCTGTTTTGTCGCCTCCCCCAGGGTAGTAGGCGAAAGGGGGGTGATTTCTCCCGAAGAGGCGGCCTCGATCCCGTTCATTACTTTTTCTGCGGACAACAACCTGTATTCATACCTTGATGACCTTGCGATACAGAACCAGATACCTTTCAAATCAGGCCTTGTCGTGAACAGTCTTCTTGCGGCAGGCAACCTTGCGGCGGAGGGGCTCGGAGCAGCCTTTCTTCCTGAAAGCTTTGCACTGTCTTTTTCGAGGGAAAGACACTTAAGGGTCTTCAGGATCGCAGGGGCAAGACCGGCAACTTTTGAGATCCTGGCCATGTTCCACAGGACTCACGGTCTGACCTATGCTGGTTGGGAGTTGCTAAAAATATTCGAAAGCCGGTTCCTGGCGGGGGAACAGGTGGTGACAGGGAGGGGGTAGTTGGTCAATGGCTGGCCGGGGCCATGATCTCAACTGTGAATGATCGCATCTCTCCTCTTCTTTTCGAGTGAATCCAGGTGCTGTGAGTAGAAACGCCTGACGAAATGCTCCTGGTTCTCGTAATCCCAGTGGACGAACTGGAGATACCTCACCGACTCCTCAAGGTCACCGGAGGCTATCCGGGAAAGGAGCTCACAGTGCTCATTCAGGCTGGCCTCCTCCCACTCCGGGATGAGGTCTTCGTTACCGGGAAATTCGTAGAGCCTCTCTTTCATTACCCTTATCTGCCTCAATAGTTCATCGTTCTCGGTCCTGTCGAGCCAGAGACCGTGGAAACGGTTGTTCCTGTCAAGGTATCCCTGGGAGTCGTTCTCGTTAAGACACTTCCTCATCTCGGCGTTGATCCTGCCGGCACTCTCAACGGATACTTCGTCAATAAAGGGGAAGGCAGCCCTCAGGGCGACAGCCTCAAGAGCTCCCACAATGGAATAGATATTCCGGATCTTCCTCAGGGAGAGACCGTTCAGGACCACTCCCTTCCTGGGAATGACGGTGACGAACCCTTGCGTTTCGAGCTGGACCAGAGCTTCCCTGAGGGGGGTCATGCTGATCCCGAGGTTTTCGCTGATCTCCCTGACATTGATAAGGGAACCGGGGATGAGAACACCGTTCTTCATCTGCTCCCTGAAAAAGTCGTACACAACGAATCTCAGGGACACGCTGCGGTTGTTCTGATCTCTCGTATTCAATTTACGAACCTCCCTGAGCTCGCTTGACGTGATGAAGCGGTTCTGGTACATAATGAATATATTAGAAATATATTTTCCTGTCCATAGCTTGTTCTGTTGTTTTCTAATTAAACTGCCAACATTCGTTCATGACAGCGAT
>LDZT01009310.1_pt1 | contig 10928 bp, 13 predicted proteins | sample 615521 | NCBI WGS metagenome assembly LDZT01 (sample SAMN03408292, study PRJNA278302) | terrestrial metagenome | isolation source: oil reservoir sample SB1 | place: USA: Alaska, North Slope, Schrader Bluff formation | collected 2011-09
ATCGTGAGCGATCATTCCAAATTCAACAGGATCTGTTTGATGCCGGTAGCGCCCATTGAAGCCATGGACGTTCTGGTGACAGATGCTGGCGCTCCCGCCGATGTACTTGAAGAAATTCGCAAACGAGGAACAAAAGTGCTCGTTGCTTAAAACTATTCTGCAAGGATTTCACGTGACCATGATCAAGAAAATCATCAATAACCCCAAAAAAGTAGCCGAAGAAGCACTGCACGGTTTGAACTTGGCATATCAGGGAAAAACCATCCTGCTATCAAATGCCTCCGCCATCGTGAAGACAACCATCCATGATCAAAAAGTGGCTTTACTGGTAGGGGGCGGAAGCGGGCATGAGCCTCTTTTTGCAGGTTTTGTGGGCACGAATCTCGCTGACGGGGCAGTGTGTGGGAACGTCTTTGCCGCTCCCTCACCCGACCAAATTCTGGCAGCCACTCAGGCAGTAAATCGTGGAAAAGGTGTCCTGTACCTGTATGGTAATTATGCTGGGGATAACATGAACTTTGATATTGCCGCTGAATTAGCCACAGCCATGGATATTCCAACCAAAAGCATTCGAATTTGGGATGATGTGGCATCTGCCCCACTTGAGAAGATCGAGGAACGCAGGGGGATCGCAGGTGACTTGTTCGTCATCAAAATAGCCGGGGCATCTGCCTCATCTGCCGCGAATCTGGAAGAATTAACCCGGATCACTACAAAAGCACGTGACAATATCCGCTCTATGGGTGTAGCCGTTTCCCCAGGTTCAATTCCTGAAACAGGCGAACCTACGTTTGAGATCGGAGAGGACGAGATCGAGATCGGGATGGGGCTGCACGGAGAACCCGGCGTGGCACGGGAAAAGATGATGCCCGCCAACGTCCTGGTGGACGTGATGATGGAGCATATCCTGACAGATCTGCCTTTTGTCGCTGGAGATGAGGTTTGCTTGCTCGTCAATAATTTGGGCGCAACCACCATGATGGAATTATTGATCGCCAACACGCGCATCAGGGAAATCCTGGCAGATAAAGAGATCAGCGTGTACGACACATTGGTGGGTTCCTATTGCACCTCGCAGGAGATGGCAGGGTTTTCCATTTCGCTTATGAAGTTAGATAATGAGTTAAAAAAATACTACGATATGCCAGCAGATTCTCTGGCACTGATCAAGAGGTAAAGATGGCGGTGAACTCCCTCTCTCTTGAGCAGGTTAAGGATCTTTTCGTCTTTATTTCAAGCCATATGATCGAAAGCAAAGACATGCTTACGCATGCCGATCAGGCAATTGGAGATGGTGACCACGGCATTGGTATGGCAAGGGGATTCGAAGCAGTTGCAGAGAAGCTGGATTCCGGTGATTTTTCAAGCGTTGCTGATATTTTCCGGTCAGTCGGTTTCACCCTGCTCGCTTCGATCGGCGGTGCTTCTGGGGCAATCTTCGGATCATTCTTCATCGGCGCCTCCAACGGATTGAAAGATTGCTCGAAACTTGACAGCCCGGCTTTCGCGCGCTGCTTACAAGCAGGTCTTGAAATGGTGAAAATCCGTGGGAAAGCAAAGGTCGGTGATAAAACGATGGTGGACGCACTGGAACCCGCAGCCCAAGCTGCTCAGGCGAATAAGGAAAAAAGCCTGGATGAAATTACACTGCTGACCTCCCAGGCAGCCGAGAGTGGGAAAGAAAATACCAAGAATCTCATTGCGACAACAGGAAAAGCAAAAACGCTCGGTGAACGCTCGCTTGGTCATCCTGACCCAGGCGCCATCTCCATGTCGCTTATTTTGAGATTCACACATGAACATATTCAAGGTTTATCAAATGAGATGTAGGAGCCTCCAATGAAAATTGCCATAGGTTGTGATGAAATAGCCTTATCATTAAAAGAAACCATCAAGGATTATCTGAACACACAGAGCGATGTACCGATTGAAGAAGTAAAGGACATGGGAGTCTTTTCTTCAGAACCGGTGGATTATCCAGACGTAGCCGAAAAGGTGGCACTCGCTATCGCCAATCACGAATGTGATCGCGGTATTTTGATCTGTGGTACCGGCATTGGCATGGCGATCGTTGCAAATAAGATTCCCGGTGTACGCGCCGCTCAGGTATATGACCCCTATTCCGCAGAACGCGCGCGTAAAAGCAACAATGCTCAGATCATGACTATTGGAGCACTCACCACTGGACCAGAGACAGCTAAATACCTAGTTGAGATCTGGTTGAAGTGTGACTTTGCTGGAGGCAGATCCACGCGCAAGGTTGACAAGATCAACCAGATCGATGAAAAATTCCGCATCGTAAAATAATCCCCTTCGAGTAAACCATGAAAAAAGTATGGATCGGGACCGGCTGGAAGATGAATCATTTGCTTGCTGAAGCAAGAGAATACGCACAGAAATTGAATTCTTTTATTCAGCAAGAGAAACCGCAAGCTAGCATCTTCATATGCCCTCCTTTTACAGCATTATCTGCTGTAGCACAGGAATTGAAGTCATCTCCGGTTCACATAGCTTCTCAAAATATTCACTGGCTTGATCGCGCTGCAGCGACCGGAGAGATTTCCCCTTTGATGGTGAAGGATGCCGGCGCTGACATGGTGGAAATTGGTCACTCTGAACGCAAAGCTGCATTTGGAGAAAATGACCTGACGGTCAATCTCAAAGTGAAGGCTGCTTTACAGCATGAATTGATACCCTTGATCTGTGTTGGTGATTCTGCCTTTGAAAAGGAAAACGGAGTAAGCCAAGAAACCCTGATAAAGCAGGTGAAAATCGCGCTGCATGGTATTTCTCCTGAAGAAGTATCCCGATTAATTCTGGCATACGAACCGGTCTGGGCAATCGGAGAAAGCGGTGTGCCAGCCACGCCTGAATTTGCCAATTCCATACAGCAGCAGATCCGCAATTCTCTATGCGTAATGTTTGGTGAAACCATTGGAAAATCTATTCCCATCCTGTATGGCGGAAGCGTAAATCAAGACAACGCACTCGCATTGATCGCCCAACCATCCATTGACGGGCTGTTCATCGGAAGAGCTGCCTGGAAAGCGGATGGATTCATCTCCATCATCCGTTCTGTAGTGGAATTTGTTCATAAAAATTGATATTCATGGGGTCAGTACGGTGAATGCAGCCCAACGATCTCCAGTTGATCGAAGTTCTATCCCGAAAAATGTAATCAAAGTACAAATTTCTCCCCATGGAATGATCAGCGTAGCAGAGCTCGAGAGCATGATAGGGAAAGGAGATATCTTCTTGGTTAAGGTTCATCTTCCCCTTGAAGGGAACATCCCTGGAACAGATCTTTCCCTTCCCTCCAACAAGATCTTTGAAAATACAGCTCTGTTCTCGAACAATAAACAGCAAAAGATCGTGGGGTATTGTAAAGTTGGTGCACAATGGGAGAGAATGCCGCTCAGGTATTGAGATATTGATGGAACTCGGTTACAGCAACGTATGGAATCTTGCAGGAGGATATGAAGCGTGGAAAGAAGCCGGTTTACCTTTTGAAACAAGTACATAAAATCATAGAAGAAAAAAGAGCGGGATTTGACTACCCGCTCTTCAACGACGTTATTCTCAATAAAGGTCAACCTTCTATCAAAATCATCTTTTCGATCACATCGCCTTCAAAATTAGGGTGCTTGCCAGGGTCGCGGCGGGTGATACCGTTGACAACATCCATGCCATCCGTAACCTGCCCAAAAATGGTATAACCACCATTGAGATGCGGAATGGGGGCATATGTAATGAAAAATTGACTGCCGTTAGTATCGCGTCCGGCATTTGCCATAGCAACCACCCCGGCTTTATCAAACTGCAGATCCGAATCCTCGTTGACAAATTCATATCCAGGACCACCGGCTCCTGTTCCAGTCGGATCCCCGCCTTGAGCCACAAAACCATCCAACACTCGATGGAAGGTAACACCATCAAAGTATCCTTCTCTTACCAAAAACACGAAACTGTTGACTGTGATAGGGGCTTTTGCTGGATATAAACTGATGGTGAATTCCCCACCCTTCGCCATCTTTACATTTACCTTGTACTCTTTTTTAACGTCAATTTGCATGGGTGGGACAGCTGTAAATTGTTTGTGATTTTCTCGCATCAATAAATATCTCCTTTTTCTATTTTCACCACTCATAAACAATAGAATATCTCCTCTATTAAGATATCCGATAATTTTACTGTAAATCAAAAAGGACTACCGATAAATGGGTAGATCCTTTTTAATCAAATAAAGTGATCTCCCAATATAATGATTCTCTCAATATTTATCTTCTAATTTCTCAATCATATCCAGGCGATTCTGATGGCGCCCGCCTTCATACTCGACATTCAACCACTCCTGGACGATCATCTCAGCCAATTCCTCACCTACCACCCGTGAGCCCATACATAGAATGTTGGAATTGTTATGCTTTCGAGATACAACCGCAGAATAAGGTTCACTGCACACAACAGCACGAATTCCGTGATTTTTATTAGCGGTGATGCTCATTCCAACACCACTTCCACAGATAAGGATCCCTCGATCGTACTCACCTGAAATAATTTTCGCAGCAACTTTCTTCGCATAGATCGGATAATCCGTACGGGCTCGGCTGTTCGTTCCGCAATCCTTTACTTCCAGACCTAAGCCTTTTAAAAACGGAATTAAATATTCTTTTAATGGGTATCCGATATGATCGCTACCTATTACAATTCGCATTATTGTACTCTCTAACGGTTATTGCCAGCCATCCGCTCCCAGGTCAATCGGCGCCCTTTAACGGAAAGTGATAGCTGGTAAATGTTTTCTGGTAACGAAGATCCAGCCAGACCCGCATCTCCTATCGCATGAATGTCCGCTCCCGTTTCACGAGATCTGATGGCTAATGCACGGATCGTATCAACATCGGCGCCTTCTACCGAACCATCAATAAAGGACATGGTCATAGTATCTGCATCTTTCTTATGCACGTATTCCACCAGATCACGAATCATATCAACTGTGATACCCTGCCGGGATCCAGGAGCTGGAAAATCAATTACATCAGTGCCCGCATCCATCAATTCATCGATGAATTCTTTTGCCGGTTTCTTTGCCATTGGATCGCCCAATACCTTTTCATAAACGCCATCTTCCCATTTTCCAGAAAAGATCATTATTTTCCCTTTCACGGTTTTTCCGGCAACTTTGGTAGCAGCGACAATATCATCGATCTTGGCATTCATACTAGGATTAGCTCCAAGAATGATGAAGTCAGCACCTTCCTCGAGGGCTTTTTCAAAATTCTCCTTGGTTGCTGTGCGTCCCAATGAGAAATTATTCACGTATAAATGCTCCCCCTCAGAATTAACACATTCGAGATAGATCCCTACGGGACGATTTACTAATTCTTTGATATCCTTAACATGCAAGATTTGCATACCTTTGGCGTGGCTATAATGCTTTACACCATACATGGGACTTTTTTCATCCAAGCTGTAGCCATTCAATAAAAGGATATCCGCACCAAATGCAGCTTCCAATTCGGGATTGGTAACACTACCAAGCAGTGCATTTCCCATTCCATTGAAACTCTGCCCAAGAATGGTGCGTCCTTCTGAAAGGCGGATGGATAGTTTCAGATCCATGGGCGTCATTTTCTCAAAATCACTTTTCGTACAGCTTATTAATCGTTTAACCATTACAAATCACCTCTTCTTTACAAGCGACCAATTTTGTTTACAATATGTATAGGTAGGTAGGTTGTTGCGTTTGAAAGCGCAACAACCTACCCCGTTCGTTTTATTTACGTTTGATTATTTTACAGCTCCTATTTTTTCCAATTCACTTTTCTCATATGCTTTAAAGAAAGGAGCGTAAACCGCGACACCGATAAGGAAGTTCACTACAACAACAGCGACCATCTTCCAATCACCACCAGTTCCCAGGAATGCCAGAATAGGCGGAGGAGTGATCCATGGCAGATTGACATAAAATCTGGATACTAGCCCCAGCGCTGAAACACCATAGGTGAAGAAGGCTGCTAGCGTTGAGGAAAGAATGAAGGGGATCAATAAATAAGGATTGTAAACGATCGGAAGACCGAACAGAATGGGTTCAATAATGGTAAATATTGCAGATGGTAAACCAGCAACTGCAATTGCTTTGATGTTCTTGGCTTTCGAACGCAGCATCCAGAACATCAAACCCCACACTGATGAAGTCCACCCGACTACTCTCTCAAGCGACCCTGTCCAAATATGAGGTAATTGGTTAGCAGGTACGCCTGCCGCGAAAGCATCTGCGTTCTCGATAATCCACTGAGCAGTAAACGGGGAGGTAATAGAGTTGATAATCATATCTGCATGCAAACCTACTGACCAGATCGCATTTCCGAGGAAAAACCTCAGTGTAAAAGTAATAATGTTATCAACGGCACTGAATAGAGGAGTCAATAACCCCTGGATGGCACTGACTGTATCGAAATTAAAAACCGATTTGATAAGCCACATCAAGACTAATGATATAAACCCAGGAATGAGGCTGGCAAATGTTTGTGCGATTGCTGGCGGAACCCCTTCTGGCATATTAATCGTGATATTCTTCTCTTTGCAGAAGCGAATAATATTCACTGTAACGAACGATGATAAGATAGCAGCAAAAATACCGGCTGCTCCCAGGTTGGAAATAGCAATGGTGCCATCCGTAACAGTGCTTGTCAGCAGAATGAAAGCCGCCATGCCCAAAATTGAACTACTTTGGACATCCAGTCCATACTGCTTCGCATAAGCCCCACTAACGCTAACTGCGACATAGAGCCCCGTAAGACCCATAGTAAGATTGTAACCAACGCTCAATGCTCCAGCTAACGGGGCTAGTGCTGGGATATAATTTGTGGCTAAACCTAAAAGCAATATAAAAATACTTCCAATAGTAAGAATACCGATTACGCCACCCATGCCATTCATGATCGCTTGAAGGAATTTGACCTCGCCAAGCTTACTAAAAACGGGCCCCATTTTTGTTTCAATAAAATTGAATATCACATCATTGATATTCTTTTTCTTTGCTTTCTCGTTCATAACATCTCCTTTTTTATAGCTTTACAAAATGACTACCCTCAATAATCTTTCGAATAACTCACCTCGCTTTCTCTTTATATAAGTCAATCAATTCTCTGATAAGGTTTATCTCGGACATAGTTGTCATCATGGTATCCATTGCATGGGTAACCAATAATTGTTCGTTTATACTTTTAAATTCTTCTGTTAAACCTAAAAGCTGGAGATGAATCTTATGGGCAGCGACATTTTCATCTTCAGCCTTGCTTAAAAGTTCGTCTACTTTAGAATAATCATTTTTTTTTGCGTATTTTAATGCCTCGTATGCCTCTGCTTTGGCATTTCCTGCGTGTACGATGATTTCCATCGCGATCACTTCAAGATTATCCGACATCTTACCTCTTCCCTCTTTCATAAGTATCGAGTGCTTGTTGGTAGATATTGTCTGCCATGATGCGCCCATAGGTAACAGGATCAATGAAATCTATTGGCACATTGTTTTCTTCTGCCAATTTTAGAAGTTGATCTTTTTTGTAACGAAGTTGGGGACCTGCCAGAACAACATCGAAATCTTTAATTTTTTGTACTACTTCAGCCCCTGTTCCATACTCGATGATCGTCCCTTCTGGAGCAATTTCTTTTATCTTCTTTACAACCAGACTGGTAGACATTCCTGCTGCACAAATCAGTAATATTTTCACAAGAGCCTCCAAAATGTTATTGTTTGTTATTATATGTAATTTATTGTGAATATAGCATAATTCTATTGCAAAGTCAACGATATAATGTATAATTATGTTAAAACTATAACAAGGTTACACATGTTACCAATTCAGCGACAGATAAAAATAAAAGAATTCCTGGTCGAAAAGGGTTTTGCGAGTGTTGAGGAATTAAGTAAACAATTCGAAGTTTCCGAGATGACCATCCGCCGCGACCTGGATGAACTCCACAAACAGGGTATTATTCAACGTATCTACGGCGGTGCCATGGATAATGACCAGGCTTTCTTTGAAATGTCAGTGAACGCCAAAGCGGAGAAATTCGCCGCCGAAAAAATTAAGATCGGGCGCGTCGCAGCGGATCTTGTGCAAAATGGAGACACCATTTTCATGGATTCTGGAACAACAACGCTGGAAGTTGCCAAGAATCTGAAAGATAAAAAAATAACTATTATTACCACCGCGCTCAATGTAGCGGTGGAGCTTTCCATTTCCCCCGATATTGACATCCTGGTGGCAGGCGGCATCTTGCGCAAAGGTCCACTGAATACAACTGGTCCTCAAACAGATGCTTTCATTCGCGAATTGCGTGTTGACAAGGTTTTTATTGGCGTGGAAGGGGTGGATACTGAATCAGGAATCAGTGTTCCAGATCCGATTAACGCGCATAACAAACATACCATGCTTGAAATCGCCCGTCAGGTGATTGTAGTAGCGGATCATTCCAAGCTGGGGCGGACCACTACCAGTACTATTGCTCCACTGGATAAAGTACATGTAGTAATAACCGACAATGGAGCTGACCCCACAATTGTTAAAGAACTGCGCCAGAAAACCCAAGTTATTCTGGTTTGAACAATCTTCGCCTTTTTTATTCAAGGGTACAAATAGAATTTAAATAAAGGGCAATATTTGGAGTAAGGAATGAAGAATAAAATCGCACTGGGTGCCTCATTGATGTGTGCTGATTATCTCAATCTTGAGCGAGATATCCGATTGCTGGAGCAGAGTGGTGTAGATTATCTCCACTTTGACGTTATGGACGGTCATTTTGTTCCTAACTTTGGTCTAAATCTTGATTTGCTAAAAACCGCCCGTAGAATCACGAATTTGCCCATCAATGTCCACTTAATGATCGACAATGCGGCAGATTACATTGATACATACATTGATGCCGGCTGTAATTCCCTATCTTTTCATCAAGAACCAACTTATCATATTCAAAAGCTGCTTCAAAGAATCAAGGATCGCGGTGTCCAGGCAGGCATTGCTCTCAATCCAGCTACACCCTTGAATACATTAGAATACATCCTTTCCGATCTTGATTTTGTGCTCATCATGACAGTAAACCCTGGCTTTGCCGGGCAAGAACTAGTTCCATCTACTCTTAAGAAGATCTCAAAGTTAAAAAAAATTATCCTTGAGAACAAGCTTGATATTGAAATTCAAGTTGATGGGAATGTCAGTTTTGAAAACATCCCTAACATGGTTGAGGCTGGAGCAACCATGTTAGTCGGCGGCACTTCTTCTCTCTTCCTGAAAAAACTCACAATCTCAAAAGCAACTCAAAAGATATACGATCTGCTTCCCTAATATTTGTTTATTCCTTTTCAAATAAAAGCGATTCGCATTTTCCTTTCTCCGTTTGGAATAGTAAACTTTTCGATTTCGGTCATGGATTTGCATTTTTGACATTTCTATAGAAATTCACTTCTTCCTTGAAAATTCAGCTGAAGTTCATTTTATTGTTTGTATCTATTTTATTTTGCAGCGTCTGCCACAACTCCTTAATAATAGCTTCCTAATAGCTTCCACTGTTTTCCTTAATTCCGCTCTCTCTTTATTTCAGCGGGAAGTGGGTCTCAGTTTCCAGTTGGATGGTCTGGTCTTCATCAAGATCATTGAGAGAGTATTCATAAGCAATCCCCCACGGGTTCATATCCCCGCTGTCGTACATAAGCGTTCAATGCATCATACGCCGGACCGACCGAATCATAACTACCCATATGCACGGTGCTCCCGAATTTCCCAGCTTTGATCGCATTGGTTTTCACCTCATCTTTTCCCGGTAGCAGTTTTGAAACGGGAAATCCTGCTTCCACCTCCAACGCACGCATATCCATATTGTAGTAAGCCGCAAAGGGCATGCCTGCAGGTTGTTCAGCAACCTCGGTTATTTTATATTCGTAAGACATAAGCTCCTTATAATTTAGAACATTATTTCTATCTTATTCATTCATGATCCTTCTGCCAACACCCTTGACCGCTCCATACATAAACACCACTTCATGTACAATTAAAGAACGATTTAAATCTCACTCTGGAGGGAAAACATGGAATTGTTCTATCCCATCGAATTAGCCTTTACACATTTTTTACAGAATCTTGGAAGTTGGCTATTGCCCATCATGCGCATTTTCACTTTTTTTGGCAACGAAGAGTTTTATTTGCTGGTCATGCCCATCTTATACTGGTGCGTGGATGCAGCACTGGGGTTGCGAATTGGGATCATGCTGGTGTTGAGCGGAACACTGAATGGGATCATGAAACTGATTTTTAAGCGTCCCCGTCCTTATTGGATTGACAAGACGGTAACAGCTCATATTTCAGAAAGCTCCTTTGGTATGCCTTCCGGACATGCCATGAATGCCATGAGCGTGTGGGGCTTGTTCGCAGCTTCGGTCCCTAAAAAAGCCATCAAGACAGTTTCCATTGTGCTCATTGTAATGGTAGGTATCTCGCGTATCTACCTGGGAGTTCATTTCAGCTCGGATGTTTTTGTGGGCTGGCTTCTAGGTGGCTTACTATTGATCTTGTATCTGCGCAATGAAAAACGCATCAGCATGTGGGTTAAAGAACTACCCTTGGGACGCCTGGTATTCATTTTATTCTTCATTTCACTCGTGCTGATCGGTTTGGGAGCACTCAGTCTTGCTACCCCTGGCAATTGGGAGATTCCTCCGTCATGGCTGGAAACCGCCGCCATGACAGACCCGAGTGGAGAAATTAATCCCTTATCGCTCGAAGGGACTATCTCCAACGCTGCTATTTTCTTCGGTCTGACCAGTGGAGCAGCTTGCATTCACTTCTTGGGTGGATTCAATAATCAGGGAACCTGGCAACAGCACATCCTGAAATTCCTGATTGGATTATGTGGCATTGTAATACTTT
>LDZT01005432.1_pt1 | contig 10921 bp, 9 predicted proteins | sample 615521 | NCBI WGS metagenome assembly LDZT01 (sample SAMN03408292, study PRJNA278302) | terrestrial metagenome | isolation source: oil reservoir sample SB1 | place: USA: Alaska, North Slope, Schrader Bluff formation | collected 2011-09
CCGGAACCAGAGCAACGGGATATCTATAAGAAACTTGGGATCAAGGACCCTCTGAAAAACAAACATACGGTTTTGCACCGCAGAATGTAGTACCTAATTTTTTTCGATGGATCGAGGCTGCAAGGGGAGTTCGGGGTTTTGGAGGGGAAGGTTGGGCTAACCAAATACCTTACTGACCATTACATAATGAATCTTTAAGTGATTTGCATCATGGAAGGAGAAAATATGTTTACCGTAAGTAAAGCCGGAAAGAAAGACATTGAGGAAATGAGTTTGTTATTGCAGGAGCTTTTTACGCTGGAGAAAGATTTTACTCCCGATTGGCACAAACAACGGCAGGGACTGGAATTCATTTTGGAAAACTCCCACTACGGTATTCTTTTATTGCTCAAAAAAGAGAAAGAAATCTTGGGCATGGCCAATCTTTTAGTAACCGTGAGCACGGCGACAGGGGGCAAGGTTATTTTATTAGAAGATTTTATTATTAAAAAAAGTACAAGAAGAAAGGGTCTGGGCAAGTATTTTTGGGGGGAAATAAAGAAGCTGGCCCAAAAAGAAGGCTATGCTAGAATTACTTTACTGGTTGATAAAGATAATCGGCCTGCCCAGGGGTTTTACCTTTCCCAGGGCTTTAAAAAATCAAATATGGACTGCTGGCGTTACTATCTGCATCAATCTTAAAGAGACGCAATCTTCAATTGCAGGCATTTATAAGTTCGAGCATCAAAATTCCGGGGGCATAAAGGTCAACCCGACCCAAAGCGTAATCCTCAAAATTATGCCTGTGATTCTAAAATAGACCAAACAAGGAAGCAAAAAGAACGTCCCTTATGCTTGTGTCAAAAACATAATTGTGAAAAAGGGGGGTAAAAGAAGAGGGCAGCTTCAACGGCTAACACCTCCGGGGAAATCCGGCGGCCGGGCGGATGTCTCTGGCTTATGATGTCTTGGTCAAGGCGGTCAAAGCGATCCCCAAAGAGAAACTTACAGACCCCCTTGCCAAAGCGCTTGAAGCCGACTTCAAAACCGATGTCCTCTATCGAGTCAAAGCCCAGGAAGGGGACAGCAAACTTACACTGCTTCTAAACCTCTGCCAGGAAGCCCTGATGATACTGGGAGCACAGCAGGAGTCGGAAGAAGCGAGGATTCTCAAACGTTTTCTGGCCGAACAATCCACAACTGCAACTGAAAGCGGCAAACTGACACCTAAGCCCCAAAAGGAAATCACCTCCGGTTCCCTCCAGTCAGCGTATGATGAAGATGCCACCTATCGCAAGAAAGGGAATGTGAGCCAAAGCGGTTATGTGCTGGAAATATCCGAAACCTGTGACAAGAAAAACCCCTTTCAGCTCATTACCGATTACACCGTTGCTCCCAACAATACCAGCGATGTGGAAATCCTGCAGACCGTCTCCAGGGGATACGCGAAAACACCGGTTGTACCGACATGTATGTAGATGGCGGCTTCCACTCTGAGGATGTTCATCAAACCGCAGAAGAAAACGGAATAGAAATCCACCTCACCAACATGAGCGGAACGGAGCCTGCGAAGAAAATTCCCGTAACCGAATTTGACATGGCTGAAACCACCAATGTGATTAATAAATGTCCGGGAGGGTACGTTCCTAAACACGCCGGGGTCAGCGGAGGACAAACAGTAGCTCACTTTCCTCATGAGGCCTGCGCCAACTGCGAGTTTCGTGAACAATGCTACAGTAAAAAGCAAGCCAAGGATTGCGTTGTCCGCATTAACCTCAAGACAGTGAATGCCGGCCGGGAACGGGAAAAAATGAAAACAGGCCGCAAAGAGAACACCAGCAAGCGTGCAGGAATCGAAGGAAGCAATTCGGCGTTGAAGCGTGGGGGACTGGACAAGCTTGATGTTCGTGGAAAAGCCAAAAGCACGGTGGTATGCGGATTGAAAGTGACAGTGCAGAACATAAAGCGGTTTGTCTTTATTTTTTGCTTTTTAAGATACTTTATCTCCCCACGAGTACCAGTCCATAGGGTTGTAGGCGCGTTGGAGGAGGTATGGGCGAACAGCCCCGTCCCCATGGCTGTCCCGCGTGGCGCGCCATGATCAGGGTTAAATGTATTTTTCAAGATGGAGTGCAAAGAATATACTCTGTGAGTCTATGCTAAGGAGGATTTAAAACCTTGGCGGAAGAGAAAAAACAGGGTTTCTTTGCAAAGTTGGGTTCGATATTCACCTACCAGCCCCCCGAACACGATACTTTCGTGTTGCCCGAGTTGGGTGACGAGGAAAACTACCGGGCTTCGGCGGAAGATATGGGGCAAGCCGACCTGAAAAATTATATGGACCAGGATGATTTAATGAAGGCGGCTGGTGAAAAGAAAAAGGATGAGAATAAAGATAAAGATGAAAAGGATGAGAAAGAAAAAGAGATTAAAAGACAAACCAGCGCCGGCTTATTAAGAAGAGTCAGGAGCCGGAAAGAACCCAAAGAACCCGAAGAAAATAAGCAAAATGCCTCAAAAGAAGAAACTGGCGTTTCCCCCGACATTAATTTCAGCAGGGAATTGATCAAAAAAGAATTAAACGTTCCCACAAGCGTCGATGTGGTCGTGCGCGACTTTAAGCTGAACGGAAAAGTGGACGCCTTTTTAGTTTTTATAGACGGCATGGCCGACCGTGATGTGATCAACAACTTTATCCTGCGGCAGTTGATGAACCGTAACTTGTACGATAAGTATGAAGGCGGTTCCATGTTTGATTACGTCAAAGAAAACGTTCTGTCTGTACACCAGGTTGCCGATTTAACGGATTACGACAGCGCGATCAACCAGGCGCTGTTCGGAGTTACCGTCCTGTTTATTGACAGGGTCGGAAAATGCCTGGCTGTCGACACGAGAGGCTTTGAGAAAAGGAACATCGACAAGCCTATCATAGAAGCGGTGGTCAAGGGCTCCCAGGAGGCCTTCACCGAAAACCTGAAGACAAGCATGATCCAGATCAGAAGGATTATTAAGAACAAGGACCTGGTCAACGAATTCCTGACTGTCGGCGACTCGGACCAATCCGGAGCCAGTATCATGTATGTCAGGGGGATCACCAACCCCTCGCTGGTTAAAGAGGTTAAGAGAAGGCTGAAAAGCATAAAAGCTGATTTTGTTATGGGCGACGGGATGCTCGAGCAGTTTATCGAGGACGATCCCTGGAAGATTGTGCCCCAGGTCCTCACCACTGAACGCCCTGACCGGGTGGCTTCCCACCTGATGCAGGGGAGGGTAGCTATACTGACTGAAAGCACCCCCCTGGCCATGGTTGTCCCGGCTACGCTTTCAACATTTCTTCACAGTCCCGAGGATGTGCACCTGCGCTGGCAGTTCGGAACTTTTTTGCGTTTAATCAGGGTTTTTGCGGTACTGATAGCTCTTTTGCTGCCCGCTCTTTACATCTCGCTGGTCAACTTCCACCAGGAGATGATCCCTACGGAACTGCTGGTTTCCATCGCTTCTTCAAGGGAGGCTGTCCCCTTCCCAAGTATAGTTGAGCTTTTGCTGATGGAAATATCGTTTGAGCTGATCCGCGAGGCAGGGCTCAGGGTCCCCGGCATAATCGGGACCACCCTGGGAATTATCGGCGCCCTGATCCTTGGCCAGGCGGCTGTTGCGGCCAACATCGTCAGCCCTATCCTGATCATCGTCGTGGCTGTCACCGCGTTGGGGAATTTTGCGATTCCGTCTTACACGCTTGCCTTCGCGGTGAGGATTTTCAGATTTTTTTTTATTGCCCTGGGCGCTTCGCTTGGGTTCTTCGGAATGTCGGCCGGACTCGTCTTGCTCGGAGCCATGATGTGCAGCATAAAGAGTTTCGGCGTCCCCTTCCTTGCTCCGGCGTGGCCAAGGACACAGGATTCCGGAGATTTGATTATCAGAAAGCCTATCTGGAAACGTGAAAGAAGACCCGATGAGTTAAATACCCTTAATAAGATAAAACAGCCTGGGGTTTCCATGGGATGGGTCAAGGGAGAGCCGCCCGCGGGAGAAAAGGAGTAAAAAGGTGCTCAGGGAAGGAAAGATTGGAGTTTTTGAGGCAATAAGCGTTGTTTTAACTTCAATTGTTGTTAAAGTATTCTTTGCCAGCCCCAGGCAGTTGACGGAAACAGTCGGCCCGGCCGGCTGGCTTGTCCATGTGATTGCTGTTTCTGCGGCCCTGGTTGGCTTTCTGTTGATTTCCCTGCTTATGAAAAGGTTTTCGGGACAGGACCTCGTTTCCGTATTAGAAACGGTTTTCGGAAAGATTGCCGGAAACCTGATTAGCCTTATCTTAGCTGCAGTGATTCTTTTTAACGCAGTGTTATTTACCCGTGAGTTTTCGGAAGCTGTCAAGGCATATATTTTCCCGTCTACCCCCCCAAGTATGATTATGATTTTTTTTCTGGCGCCGGTGCTCTTAATGAGCTACCTTGGTTTTGAGAGCCTTGTCAAAACAGTTTCCTCATTCGTCTGGATCATCTTAATTTCTTTTATTAGTATTTTAATACTGTCCGGTCCTCAATATAATTTTTCCAATCTTTTTCCCCTTTTTGACGGAGGAATTGGTCACGTTGCCATAACCGCTCTGAACAGGACCTTAGTTTACGGGGATATCCTCGTTCTAACTGTATTTATCAATTCTCTCCAGGGGTTCGGGCATTTTAAAAAAGCAGGTCTGACAGCCGTTATAATTTCCGGGCTGTTTCTAATTTCCGGCTTTCTGGCCTATAACATGTCTTTCCCAAGATCTGTAGCTTCTGAAAATGCAATTCCAGCATATGCGATAACGAGAGCTATCGAGTTCGGGACATTTTTTCATAGGTTTGATCCCATCTATGTTTTTATCTGGAGCATCAGCGCAATGCTCGCCGTGGGTGTCAATTTATATGCTTTTATAAGCATTTACTGCAAGGTATTCAGGATTGAGGACCAAAAGCCGCTGGTCCTTCCGCTTGGTATAATATTATTCTCAATCGGCATTTTGATGCCCAGCACCACCGTGATTGTCAGCTTGTTAGGATTATTAAGGAGCTCCGGTTGGTCAATTTATTTCGGCATCCCCCTGCTGGCGCTGCTTATCGCTGCAGCCCGCGGCAAGAGAGGAGTAAAGAGTGATGCGCAGTAACCTGATTAAAAAAATAATCCTCGTATTACTTGTTGTCATCATACTGCCTGTTGGCGCGACCGGTTGCTACGACCGCTGGGAGCCGGACGATATTGCCTACGTTTTGGTAATGGGCTTTGACAAGGGTGTAACCGACAGGCTGCGGCTTACCCTGCAGATGGCCAGCTTCAGGGGCGGAGGCGGGAGCAACGGGGAGCAAAAAGACGGCGGGCAGGCTAGCGCTACCGAGACCGTGACTGTGGAATGCCCTTCCGTATATACCGGCATTAATATGGCAAATATAACTACTTCCAGAAAGATATCCATTATGCATACAAAATTTATTATCTTTTCCGAGGAAATGGCCAGATCGGATGACTTTGTAAAAATCATCATGGGCCTGCCTCGTTACAGGGAATTTAGAAAATCAACGCATATAGTTATCTCCAGGGGAAAGGCCGCCGATTTTATCGCGCAAAACAAAACCTTCTTAAGCATGCGCCCGGCCAAAGCCTTTTCGCTGATTCTTTCTCAGCAGGTCAGGGATTCTTTTTTACCCCGGGGGAGGTTTTTTGATTTTTACAATGGCTTGGAATCAGACATTGAAGAACCGGTGGCCATACTGGGCGGAGTCAACCCGCTTAAATTAAAGCAGCCCGGGGAAGGTCAGCGTCAGGAGTCGGTCAGCGGCGGGGAGTACGTTGCCGGTGATGTTCCCCGTCAAGGAGGCGTCAAGAGGGATTTCTTCGGCGCCGCCGTCTTCCGCAGCCCGAAGATGGTCGGCGTCCTTGACGGTGAGGAAACGAGAGCCCTGGGTATGGTGACGGGCGATCTGCGAAGAGGTTTCTTCACAATCAAAGACCCTGAAGCGCCAGATTGCATTGTGGCGCTGGACGTGCGCCCGGCCAGAAGGCCCCAGATCAATGTTAATGTAAAAGGCGACCGGCCTGTTGTAGATCTGACGGTGAGGCTGGAGGGTGAGATTCTGGCCGTGCAGAGCAACGTACACTATGAAGGAAAAGAGAAGAAGGCTGTTTTGGAAAGAGCTTTTGAGAAAGAGATCAGGGAGAGAATGGACAGCTTAGTCGACAAATGCCAGAATGAGTTCCGTTCGGATATCTTTGGTTTTGGCAGGGGCGCCATAACTCACTTTTTTACCGAAAAAGAATGGGACAGCTATAACTGGCCTGAAAAGTTTCCCACCGCGCAGGTAAATACTAAAGTAGACTTTATAATCCGAAGAACCGGCATGCTTTTGAAGGAATCACCCTTTGTCAGTGTAAGGGAGGAGGCTGCGGAATGAGATATGTTAGTTATCTTCTGGTCCTTTACACCATCGGCCGGCTGCTGGGGTTTGCCAGATACAGTTGGACCAAAGGCGACTGGCCGGCAGTAGCCGGCATACTGCTTCTGGCGGCGCTGACTCTGGCTGCGCCTCTCCTGGCCATAATTTTAGTAAGATAATTTTACTTTATTTTCAAACCGGATTGTTTATTTCAAATTGGTTGTTTATGCCCTTAATAAAATGACAGCCAAAAATCTCCGGGGGATGGATCGTAGGAGAATCGCCCTTCGGGGAAAAGGAGTGAAGAGATTGCTCAGGGAGGGAAAGATTGGAGTTTATGAGGCAACCTGCCTTGTTTTAATGGCTATTACGGCCAAGCTTTTTTTCGCCAGTCCCAGGGATTTGGCGGAAATGGTCGGGCCGGCAATGTGGCTTGAGCAATTAGTTGCTGTTTCTACAGCCCTGGTTGGCTTTCTGTTCATTTTCCTGCTGATGAAAAAGTTTCCCGGGCAGGACCTCGTTTCAGTGTTTGAAACGGTTTTTGGAAAAATAGCAGGGAGCGTAATCAGCATTGTTTTAGCTGCAGCAATTCTTTTTAATTCCGTAATGTTTACACGTGAGTTCTCAGAAGCGGTCAAGGTATATATCTATCCGCTTACCCCCCCAAGCATGATCATTATTTTTTTCCTGGTACCGGTTTTGATTATGATCTACCATGGTTTTGAGACTCTTGCCAGAACGGTTTCCTCCTTCATCTGGCTTTACGGAATCAGTATTATAAGTATTTTTATATTGGCTGTGCCTCTGTATAAATATTACAATCTTTTTCCTCTCTTTGACGGGGGAATTGAGCATCTTGCCATAATAGGCATAAGAAGGAGCACCGCTTACGGGGATATTCTGATTCTGGCGTTATTTATCAATTCCCTCCAGGATATTGAGCGTTTCAAAAAGGGGGGCCTGGCAGCCGTTCTTTTTTCCGGGCTGCTTCTTATTGCCGGCTTTTTGGTTTTAGATTTATCTTTTCCCAATAGTGTACTAGAAGAACAAACTATTCCCGTGCTGGCGTTAACCAGGGCGATCGAGTTTGGAACGTTCTTTCATCGGTTCGAGTCAGTCTATATTTTTCTATGGAGCATCAGCGCAATTCTTGCCGCAGGCATTAACTTATATGTTTTTACAAGCATCTACTGCAAAGTATTCAGGATTAAAGACCAAAAACCGCTTGTCCTTCCACTGGGAATAATAATTTTCTCCATAGGCCTTTTACTTCCCAGTATGACTGTGATTGTCGACCTTTTAAAGCTGATGTGGAACTACGGCTCTCTTATATATTTCGGTATCCCCATTCTAGCGCTGTTTGTCGCAGTGATTCGCGGCAAGAAAGGAGTTAAGACCAGTTCATGAAGCAAGAGACGGTTCTCCTTGCTTTCTTATCAGCCAGCTGAGATTTTGGGTTTGCAAAATGAGCACGAAGGCAGTTGACCTTACTAATACAAGATTATTTTCAGGATATAACTTGTCCTAATAAAGTTGACACTTTTATCCTAAACGGATAACATATTTTAGACGATAGAATAAAATCCGGAAAGGGAAGGAATTTTTTAATGCCCGAACAAATGGCCACGACTTACGATCCCGGGCTGGTCGAAAAGAAATGGTACCGCTTCTGGGAAGAAAATAAATTTTTTCACGCCAGGATTGATCAAGAAAAGAAACCCTTCTGCATTGTCATGCCCCCGCCCAACGTAACCGGGCAGCTGCACATGGGACATGCCCTGGACAACACTTTACAGGATATCCTAACCCGCTGGCGCCGCATGCAGGGGTACAACGCCCTCTGGCTGCCGGGCACTGACCATGCCGGCATAGCCACCCAGGCCAAGGTGGAGGAACAACTAACCAGCGAGGGAACGTCCAGGACTGAACTGGGCAGGAAGAAATTCCTTGACCGCGTATGGGCCTGGAAAGAAAAATATGGCGGGCGCATCACCCAGCAGCTACGCAGGCTGGGATCTTCCTGTGACTGGGACCGCGAACGGTTTACCATGGACGAGGGCTGCTCAAAGGCGGTCAGGGAAGTCTTCATCCGGCTTTATGAGCAGGGCTTGATTTACCGCGGCTACTATATAGTCAACTGGTGCCCCAGATGCCATACAACTATTTCCGATATCGAGGTGGAGCACCTGCCGGTGCCGGGACACCTGTATTATATAAAATATCCCGCCAAGCGCGGCGGGAAAAGCGTAATCATTGCCACCACGCGTCCGGAAACAATGCTTGGAGACGTGGCTGTGGCGGTCCACCCCGACGACGAGCGCTTTAAAAGCATAGTCGGGGAGACGCTGCTCCTCCCCCTAGTCGGCCGGGAAATGCCTTTGATCGCCGACGAGTACGTTGACAGGGAGTTTGGGACCGGTGCTCTCAAAATAACTCCAGCCCACGATCCCAACGACTTCGAGGTCGGCAAAAGGCACGACCTGGACTCGCCGCAGGTGATCGGGCCCGACGCGGCAATGACGGAAGACGCGGGAGCGGCTTACCGGGGCATCGACCGCTGGGAATGCCGCAAGCGCATTGTCAAAGACCTCGACGAACAGGGATACCTGATCAAAATCGAGGACCATGAACATGCCGTAGGCCACTGCTATCGCTGCCACACGATTATCGAGCCGATGCTTTCCCGGCAGTGGTTTGTGAAGATGGAGCCCCTGGCCAAACCGGCCATTGAGGCCGTCCGGGAAAACAGAATCGTTTATATTCCCGAGCGCTTTGCGAGAATTTACTTGAACTGGATGGAAAATATACGGGACTGGTGCATCTCCAGGCAGCTCTGGTGGGGGCACAGGATTCCCGTCTGGTACTGCCAGCAGTGCGACAATATAATTGCGGCGCCCGAAGATCCTGAAAGCTGTCCGCGCTGCGGGAGCAAAGACCTGGAACAGGACCCCGACGTGCTGGACACATGGTTCTCTTCCGCCCTCTGGCCCTTTTCCACTCTGGGCTGGCCGGAACAGACCGAAGATCTCAAATACTTTTACCCGACTTCGGTTATGGTCACGGGCAGGGATATTATCTTTTTCTGGGTGGCCAGGATGATCTTCAGCGGGCTGGCCTTTATGAACGAGGTCCCCTTTCGCGAAGTTTTTGTCCACGGGCTAGTCATGGACGCTCTGGGGCGTAAAATGAGCAAGTCTTTGGGTAACGGCGTCGACCCCATCGATGTAATCGAAGAATACGGCGCGGACAGCCTGCGCTTCATGCTTGTTACCGGAAACACCCCGGGCAACGACCTGCGCTTCCATTTTGAGAGGCTTGACGGGGCGCGCAACTTCGTCAACAAGATCTGGAACGCCTCACGTTTTGTGATTATGAATTTACAGGATTTCGATCCCGGCGCCAATCCGTCGGATAAGTCGTATACACTGGCCGACAGGTGGATTTTAAGCCGTTTTCAGGACACGGCTTCCAGTGTGACGGCCTGCCTGGAAAACTACGAACTGGGAGAAGCGGCCAGAATTATCTATGAGTTCACCTGGAACGAATTCTGCGACTGGTACGTGGAGCTGTGCAAATCAAGGCTTTACGGTAAAGACAGCGCGGCGCGGCAGACAGCCCAGCACGTGCTGGTCAGGGTCCTGAAAGGGACACTGGAACTCCTGCACCCCTTTATGCCTTTTATAACTGAAGACATCTGGCAGCGCCTGCCCCATCAGGGAGAAACCATCATGAAAACTTCCTGGCCGGAGTTTGAAGAGAACTTGCGGGATCCCGGCGCCGAGTCGGGGATGTTCGACCTGATGGAGATTACCCGTTCGATCCGGCGCTTAAGAAGTGAAATGAACGTCCCGCCGGGCAAAAAAGCCGCTATTATCCTGCTTGCGCCACAAGATACGAAGAATTTCCTCGGCAGCTGGTCTTCCTATCTTGAACAGCTTGCAGCCTGCCGTGTGGAAGTTTCCTCAAACTTGAATCAAAAACCCGCCAGGGCCGTCCACGCGGTCGCCAGAGGCGTGGAGATCTTTATGCCCCTGGAAGGCTTGATCGATATTGAGAAAGAGATCGCCCGGCTGGAAAAGGATCTGCTGGCCAGCGGGAAGGACCTCCAGCGGGTACAGGGCAAGCTGAACAACGAGAGCTTCCTGAAAAAAGCCGCCCCTGAGATAGTTGAAAAGGAAAGAGCAAAAGAAGGCGAACTTAAAAAAGCCATGGAGGCCGTCAACGAACGGCTGGAGATCTTGAAAAGCTAGCGAAGCAAGGGGACGTTAGCGCATTTTGCTTCCTGAAGCAAGGGGACGTTCATTTTGCTTCCTTGTTTGGTGAGGGCAATGCCTTAACCCAACTTTCCCCTCCAAAACCCCGAACTCCCCTTGCAGCCTCGATCCATCGAAAAAATTAGGTACTACATTCTGCGGTGCAAAACCGTATGTTTATTTTTCAGAGGGTCCTTGATCCCAAGTTTCTTATAGATATCCCGTTGCTCTGGTTCCGGCTGGCTGGATAACCGGATACTGTAAATCTTGTTTTCCTCT
>LDZT01010094.1_pt1 | contig 10903 bp, 12 predicted proteins | sample 615521 | NCBI WGS metagenome assembly LDZT01 (sample SAMN03408292, study PRJNA278302) | terrestrial metagenome | isolation source: oil reservoir sample SB1 | place: USA: Alaska, North Slope, Schrader Bluff formation | collected 2011-09
AAATATTTTATTAAAGTTTATGGTTGCCAGGCCAACAAAAGTGATGCCGAGCGCATGGCTGCTCTTTTCGAAGAAGAGGGACTAATTGAAAGTGATTCCTGGCAAGACTGTGATAAATTGGCTGTTGTAACTTGTAGCGTTCGAGAAAGAGCGGAGCAAAGAGTTAGGGCTTTTTTACTGAAAGTCGCCAAATATTATCAAGACCAAAAGAAAACTAAGCCTGAGATTATTTTTTCTGGCTGTATGATTCATCATGGCCAGGAACATTTGAAAAAAATCTTACCCATGATTGATCAAATTATTCCAACAAACCAGATGGCTTTTTTAAAAAAGGCCAAACGAAAAGATAAATCCCATGCCTTTGTACCTATTTCAGTGGGTTGCAATTCATTTTGCACTTATTGTATCGTTCCTTACGCTCGGGGCAGGGAAAAGTCGCGTCCGTTCAGCGACATTGTGGATGAGGTAAGTGATTTGGTAAAACAAGGTTATCAAGAAATCACCTTAATTGGCCAAAATGTTAATTCCTGGGGTTTAGAAAAAATCGGTGTCGCTAATCGTAAAATGAAACTACACTCTGCCTTAAAAAGAGAAAATTTGCCAAGTAACCAATCTCAATATTTAACTCCTTCTGGAACCCCACCCTTTGTTGAACTTATTAGGGCAATTTCTCAATTCAACGAAATTAAAACCTTGCGTTTTATAAGCAGTAATCCCTGGGATTTTCACGATCAACTAATCGAAGAAATCGCAAATAATCACAAGTTAGATCGTTTTATTCATTTACCTGTGCAATCGGGAAGTAACAGTGTTTTATACCGGATGAATCGTGGTTATACTCGCGAAGATTATTTAAATATTGTCAAAAAATTACGTCAAGCTGCTCCCGATGTAGTTTTAGGCACTGATATTATTGTCGGTTTCCCTGGGGAAACTGAAGAGGAGTTTGCGGAAACTGTTGATCTAGCTCAAAAAGTTAACTGGTATTTGGCTTTTGTTAATATATATTCACCGCGACCGGGAACCGGTGCCAGTCATCTTTATCAAGACGATATTCCACATGCAATAAAAAAACGCCGTTGGCAAATTCTTGATGAGTTAATTAATAAAAAAAATCTTAAAAAAAGACCGAGAGTCGTTTAAATGTCAAAACAACAAATTAAACAACAAATTATTGCAATTACCGGAGCAACTGCAACCGGAAAATCTACATTAGCCTTAAAATTGGCTGAGCAAATCATAAAAAAAGGCCGTGCCCAACGAGTTTTTTTGCTTTCTGTTGATTCTCGGCAAGTCTATCAAGGTTTGGAAATTTTAACGGCTGCCGACATTCCTCACGGCTGGCAGATGGTCAAAGCAAAACCTTATCGTTACTTTACCCATCCACAATTAACCATTAGTCTTCATGGCATTAGCATCATTCCTATTTGGCAAGATTGGTCACCCGCCCATTTTAAAAAACTTTATCAGAATCTCAAAGCAAAGATGGCTGAAAACGATGTTTTAATATTAGTTGGTGGCACAGGCTTTTATTATCAGCAACTCACTCAACCAGCTGCAACTTTATTCATTCCCCCCAATCAAGCTTTGCGTCAACAGTTAGAAAAAAAATCACTTGCTTTTCTTCAAGAACAACTTAGACAAATTGATCCAGAAAAATTTGAAACAATGAATTCCTCTGATTCACAAAACCCTAGAAGACTCATTCGTGCCATTGAAATTGCTCAAGCTAATAAAGGAGTTAAAACAGAAACAACCAGTGAAACACAAGAAAAAAATAATATTATTAACATTCATTTGAGTTTAAATAGTCAAGATCAACAACAACAAATTAAACGACGAGTTGCTGAACGCTTTAAACATGCTATTCATGAAGTTAGAGCCGCCCTCAATCAATTTGAATTGAGTGCTGAATTGCCTGCCGCTAGTGCTATTGGTTTTACAGAATTGTGTAAATATCTTGACCATCAGCTCAACAGCAAACAAGCTCTCTTGGCTTGGCAAAGAGCAGAAATTCAATATAGTAAACGCCAAACAACTTGGTGGAAAAAGGTTCCTGATTTAATTCGTTTGGAGGCTAATGATCCCCAACTTTTAACCAAAACTCTGCGTCTTGTGTTATAGTATTAGTACTATGGCAAAACCTCGAAAAGACGAATTGTTAGTTAAAATTTCACCATCAATTGTGATTTTTATTTTTCTTTTTCTTGCTAGTATTTGGTTTATTAGAAAAATTAAAAATGTTCTATTTATTACTTTTATCGCTTATATTATTAGTGTTGGCTTGAACAAACCAATCAGCAAAATTCAAGATAAATTTCATTGGAAAAGGTCAATTAGTAGTGTTTTAGTTTATTCTTTGTTTGTCATAGTTGTTGGCATCTTTTTTGCAATAATTATTCCTCCTTTGGCCAAAGAATTTTCAGTGATGTTGTCTGTTATTAAATTGCCTCCCGAAATTGACAGAATGCTAGATACTTTTGAAGTAAGTCTACAAGACATTAGTCAACTAACTAATCAATGGGGGGGGTCTTTATCCACTGCCCTTGGCTTTGTTAGTTCCACCTTTTCTGGAGTTTTAACTCTAGTTATGACTTTAGTTATCTCTATATATATTTCCATTGAAAAGGGACAAGTGGTTAGAGATTTTTCCTGGCTAACTCAAGACAATAAAAAAATCAAACAATTTGAGGAAGCAACTCAAGAAATAAACATTTTACTAGGCAATTGGATTAGAGGAGAATTCATTACCCTTACAATTGTAGGAGTTTTAGTATTTGTCGGTACAAGTTTAATTGGTTTACCTTATCCTTTACCCTTGGCACTTCTAGCGGCAATTATGGAATTTATCCCCAATATTGGACCGACTATTTCCGCCATTCCAGCAATTATCATCGCTTTGATTACTTTAGGTTGGCCAGGAGCAATTATCACCGCGGTTTTATATGTGATTATTCAACAACTTGAAAATAACCTCATTGTGCCAAGAGTGATGCAAAGAAACATTAATGTTAGTGGTTTAACAGTCATCTTAGGCATCTTAATCGGTGGAACTATTTTTGGAGTGGTTGGAGCATTGTTGGCTATACCCAGTATTATTGTCCTAAAAACTATTTTTGAAACTTGGGTTAAATATAAGCCTAAGGGAGATTTAATTTAATAAGGAAATCTTTAATAGTTGGCTGAGCGAGTAACCGTACTTTGCTCGAACCTATTTAGCCTGGATGACTATATCAAACTCACTCTTTTTTTAGAGATCTGAAAAGTCTTCTTCCAAAATCACTGTGCTATTCAGTTCTGCCTCTAACGTATTGAGTGAATTATCACTACTTATTTTCTGATTTTCTTCAAAAGCAGCCTGATCAACTTCTCCGGTTTCTTGATCAATAGTTTCCTTTGGAGCAGAAACTTGGATGTTGTCTTCATACTGACTTTCGATCATTGTAGGATTTGTTTGTTTTTTATTGTTGAAAAGAAACAAGCCTCCCAACACGACAAGGCCAATAATGATTGCGGGTAATAAATATTGTTGGTTTTTCATGGTGTTTACCTCCAAACTTTAATTTTTAATATTGCATTATTTCAACACTTAAAAAGAGGGAGAGGTGTTGCCCTCTCCCATCTTTTATCTTAGTTGTTAGCATCTTTGGCTAATTTGACTGCTTCCTTCATTAAGGATACAGCTTTTATATAGCTTTCTCTGGCTTGTTGAGCTAAGTCACGAGCCGCTAAGGCCTGGTCACGCTGGGCTTCGTACTCAGCCGGCTCAATAGCTTCAAAAGCGGAAATAGCCTGATTACTCAGAGACTTTGCCTCATTTAAAACAGCTTCAGCTTCATCAAGTTTGGCTTGAGCGGCAGTAACATCTTTGCCAGCAGTTGCCATTTCGCTCAACTGGGTATCAATTTTCTCGATCAAGTTAGTTAACCTCTGGCTATAGAAGCCAAAGCGATTAGTCAAGCGAGTAGCGTGCAATTGAGCAGTGTTGTCACGCCTGGTTTCTCGTCTTTCTTGTCGGGTATCCTGACGTTCTTCAACATTCTCTCCCACTTGAGTGCTAATTTCTTCACGATTGGTTTGACGCTCCTGTGAGTTTTCCTCAAAGAGGGCTCTGCGCTCCTCAACCCTGTCTTGATAAGTAGATCCATCCTGAGCTAGTGCTACTGGAGCGGCTGTGGTCATAACCAAAGCTGCTAGGGAAAAAGCTGTGATGATTGCTGTTTTTTTCATATTATTCATCTCCTTTTAATTATTAATATCGGTTCACGTATACAGTGTCTGACTGGTTACAAACTACTGAAATTAATCGCTGCTACCAGATCGTTATCACTATTTAGGGCATCAGATAAGTCAGTCAGTTCCCGATCAAGTTGGTCAAGGTTTTGTGGCTTTTCTACCAACTGCGTTTGCTCAGTATTATTGCCTTCTTCGGTAGTTTGCTGTGACTGTTTTGAAATTTCGCTTGTTTGATTAGAATCCATTGGGTCTGGTAAATAAGGAAGTGAAAGCTGCTTTCCGACAAGCACAATGAAGAGCAACGAAGCTAAGGCCACACCGGGTGTAAATAGCCAACGCCAATTGAAACGAGGTTGTCTTTGTCGGTTATACACTTCTAATACCTCAAGTTTGAGCTGTTCTCTAAATTGAAGAGAAGCTTCTGCTGGTGGAAATAGATTTTGAGTTGTCATTTTCATAGATATAGTGTTTGGTAGGTTACAAACTCATTTCTCGCAATTTTTTAATTGCCCTGTGAGCAGTTACTTTAACGTTGCTAATAGACAATCCGAGCTCCTGAGCAGTTTCTTTGACAGAATAGTTTTTTAGGTAACGAAGCACAATAACGGATCTCTCTGTATCCGATAGTTGCTCTAAAAGTTTTTCTACTTTTTTGATTGCTTTTTCCTGTTTTTCTGGGTCAATACTTTCTTCTGGTTGAGCAATGTTGTCAAATAGTGGTTCTTTTGGCAGATTGTATTTTTGTCGCATCCAAGCGGCTAGCTGGCGTTTAGCTATTGTGTAAAGCCAATTTTTAAATTTTCCTTGCTTGTTAAACTTACCAATAGACTTAGCCATTTCCACAAAAGTATCGTGGGTTAGATCTTCAGCCACTTCAGTATTCTGATTTGTTTGCCAATAGCAGAAGCGGTATATAGCATCTATATATTTTTCATATAAAGCAGCTATTGCTTCTTGGTGACCATCTTGAGCAAGGGAGATAAGTTGATGGTCTTTCATAGTCTGGTGGCTGGTTATTTAAGAAAGAAACTTGTTGTAAATCCTGATAATTTCTTGTAAATCTTCATCTGAGAGCTTGGCAAACATTTCTTTTCCTTTTTTGTTAGCTCTTTTAGAAACAAGTAATAAGTGAGCCTTGCCTTTTATTGTGTTTGATAACCGTATAATCCTGCGGTCATCTGGATCATTGGTTCTTTTAATTAGTCCTGATTCAACTAATCTATCTGTGAGCTGAGAAACAGCTGACGAAGACATTTGCAGTCCTTCAGCCAGATCACCCACAGTTGAATCAGAGTGGCGATCAAGAAATCTAATAGCATAGAATTGGAGTAGTGTTCCAACTCGGTCATCAACAGGAACTGACTGATCCAGAAAACGCTTAAACCTGACCAGGGTTTCTAAAAATTGTTCGATAAGTTGATTGCGTTCCATAAGCCAAAAATAAATAAGTTAATGATATAAATATATTAGCATATAAAATATAATTGTTAAGCAATCTTTCAGGTTCGAACCCCGTTACCGGTATTTCTCACTCCCAGACTAAACTCCAAAAACAAAAAAATCTGGTTTGAACCAGATTTAAGTGTGATTTTAAGGCAAACTTTGAAGAAATTAAGAAATTAACCCCCTTATGAGCGGGTAACGATACGGTGCTCGAACCTATTTAGCCTGAAGGTCTATATCAAACCAGATCTAATTTTACAGTTGAAACTTCTTAAAGAACAGATGGGCATCGATTCTTTTGCTACCTTTAACTAACCCCGTTTTCTGTATTTTACTATCTCTGATAGGTGTTTATATAAGGTTGTTTCCTAGTCACGTACTTGACAATAGTTGGCAAATTAGTTTAAATTAAAAGTAGAAAGTCATTAAACGTGCTGACTTACACTATATGAAACAAACTATTTTAACTACAAAACAAAGCGATCTTTTGGAGAACCTTATTGCTGCGTATGGTCATGTAGTGACCTCAGAGCAGATTTATGACAAGGCTAGTGTGTCATGGGACCAAAAACAGGCAAAGAATGTGATTACTAAACTCACTAAAGACGGATGGCTAATTCGCCTCAAAAGGGGACTGTATGCTATTTCAGATCTCAGCAATCGAGGTTTTCTTTCTCTGTCACCCTACATCGTAGCCAACTTATTAGCAGCAAATTCTTATGTTTCCTTTGAATCCGCTTTAAACTATCATGGCATATTTGACCAACTTACCAGCAAAATCATCTCTATTTCTAAAAAACAGTACAAAACTGTTGAACTAAATTCACTAGAATATAGCTTTGTGAAAGTTCAAGACAAGTGGTTCTTCGGTTGGGAAGAAGCCATAGTTGATAATAAATCAGTTCGTATAGCCACCGCAGAAAAGGCTTTGATAGACACGATTCAATTCCATAAAAGCAAATATTCTGTAGACTTACTTATTGAAAAGCTACGAGACGATAAAAATAGCCTAAATTTAGACAGGCTGCAGGAGTATTTAAGTAAAATGTCTGCTACTACAATTAAAATTTTCGGATTTGTGTTTGATCTGCTTGGTATCGATTCAATAAGACTTCAAAAGCTGTTGAAAAATAAGCAAGGCACAGACTGGATGCTTACTGGAGATAAAACGTTCAATGCTAAGTGGCGGCTGTACTATGATGAATATTTTGATAAGTACCAGCAAAGTTTATAAATCTGCCTATGCTATCTCGACAACAACTGGAAATCATTAACAGAAAGAGTCTTAAGTATCCACTTCATATTGCTGAGAAGGATTATTCTCTGGCTTTGGTACTGCAGGTTATCACAAACTCCACTCTTGGGAAAACACTTATATTCAAAGGTGGAACAGCACTCCATCATTGTTACTTGGAACAGTATCGATTTTCAGAAGACTTAGATTTTTCGGCTAACCAAACTCCTGTGGATATAAAGGAAGTTCGTGAAATGTTTGCGAATATTGATTATCTGCAAATCAAGAAAGACTATCTTTCTGAGGCAACGATCAAGATTGAAAAACTACAATATGCTGGCCCACTCACGCAGCCCAATTCTTTAAAAGTTGAGATTGATTTTCTGCAAAACGTCGTTTTGCCACCACAAACGCTTTCCTATCATAATGTTTGGGGACTTGAGTTTAATGTAGCTGTTATGGACATCAGAGAGATTTGCGCCGAAAAAATCAGGGCAATGAGCGACAGAGCTCGTTATCGAGACTTCTATGACACGTACTTAGTGCTTGATACCCACAGAATTGATCTTAAAGAAGTTGTGGAATTGGTAAAAATGAAAGAAGTTCGCCAACCCATTACCAAAACCAATATTGAAAAAAACTGGCAAATTGTCCTGACGCAGAAAGAGAGTGAGATGAGGCAAATTTACTATTCACGCCAGGTTGAAGATGCTGCTATTGAGAAAATGATACGCTCATTGCCTCTAACTGAGATTGCTAAATCCTCGCTTTAGTTATAGCTTTATGTAAGTTTGTAGTTGTTTATGTCACTTTATGAGCGAGAGACGGGATTCGAACCCGCGACCTTCTCCTTGGCAAGGAGACATTCTAGCCACTGAACTACTCTCGCTGGTCAATTTACCTTAAGCAATGCTTAAGCGTGCCAAGCCTTGGAATCGAACCAAGATCCCATGTTTTTCAGACATGTGCCGTGACCAACTTGGCTAGCTTGGCGTTGTTAAAACTTCTGTATTGTAAACGATTTTTCTCTTACAATCAAAGTAAATGTGGGTAATATAGGACTCGAACCTATGGCCTCATCGATGTAAACGATGCGCTCTAACCAACTGAGCTAATTACCCTTTATTCCGCCTTAAAGACATTAATAAAGAATGTGCCCGGGAGAGGACTTGAACCTCCATGAATTGCTTCACAGCCACCTCAAGACTGCGCGTCTACCATTTCGCCACCCGGGCTTAAAATTAAAGAGCCTTTGCTGTGAGCAAATGCTTATTATAAATGACAAATCTTGTGCCGAGAAGAGGACTTGAACCTCCATGAGCAAAGCTCACACGCTCCTGAAACGTGCGCGTCTACCATTCCGCCATCTCGGCTTATAGAGAGATTATACTATTTTTTCGATGCTTTTGGATTATAATGTCCTGGAGACCGCGGGATTAAGTCATTGGCCCTCATAGCTCAATGGATTAGAGTAATGGTCTTCGGAACCAGAGATGGAGGTTCGAATCCTCCTGGGGGCACGTTTTGTTATAATAAACGATTAAGATCGGGTCGGTAGCTCAGTTGGTTAGAGCATCTGCCTCTTAAGCAGATTGTCGAGGGTTCGAGTCCCTCCCGACTCACTTTGATTTAATTATTTATTTTTTGATAATTAGATCTGATAATTGTTTAGAAATTGGGGAAATGACTAAAGAAACCACATTTGAAAACTCCGAAGCGCTGGAAAAATCTCCCTCTGTGATGATTGTTATTGAAGACTCTCAATACTATGGAAGAATCCACCAAAGATATTTAAAAGAGTTGGGAGTTGAAACTGTCATTTTACATGAGGGAGGCAATTTTGAGGAAAAAATCGCTAAAATTAAAAAAAATAAAAACATTATCGGTGTAATTACGGACGGTCTCCATGGTAATTGGGAAAGTGTCTACCAAGCTGCTCTTAAAAATGACATTAAAAATACTTGGTTAATCACTGGTAATGAAGACCTAATTGATAAAAGTAAGTACTTTCCCTGTCTAAAAGCTATAAGTAAAGTAGATTTACATAAAAATCCTAATAAATACAAAATGGTGGCAAAAATTGTCGAAAAATAATCTTTTAACTTTTTCTTTATTTATTTATTCTAACTTGATATAATGGTTTTTTATTAAAAAAAACACATATGAGTTCAAAAGAAAGTGGAGAATCTCTTAATACCTGTCTAGCCAGCGCCAAAGAGAGAAGAAAGTGGTGTAAAGTAAACAGATCAAACTACCAAGACTGTGTAGAAAAAGAAGCTTGCTCGTATGCCAATTTTAATGTAAATCTTGGCCAATCCAACCTTAGAGGTGGTATCGAAACTTCAGATGATTCAACTAAATGGCGACATTGGAAAAAAGTCTATGGTATTGCCCACGGCGATGACTAAAACTGTTAAAATTAATTACAAAGCTAATAAAAAATGCACATAGTTTCTGGTAGTTCCAACCCTCAACTTGCAAAAAAAATCGTAGAGAAAATTAATGCGTCTGCTAAACAGAAAAATTCGCAACTAATAGCCATTGAAATTTCTAAATTTGCCAATGATGAAAAAAGAATTTGGATTAATGATGATAAATTATTAAAAAACCAAGAAGTGTGTTTAATTCAAAGTTTTAATGCTCCGGTTGATGAACACATCATTGAAACCCTATTAATTATTGATGCACTAGAGCGTCTCGGCGCTAAAAGTGTAACGTTGATCATTCCTTGGCTTGGCTACTCACTACAAGATAAAGTTTTTCGACCAGGAGAGGCGATTGCTGCTAAAGTGATAGCTGATATTATCTCCAATCATTTTGTTGATAGAATTTTCTTATTAGACCTACACAACTCCAGCATACCTGGTTTTTTCTCAGTTCCAACCTACCATTTGTTTGCGGATGCAATTTTCATTGATTACTTAAAAAAAGAAATTGATTTAGATCAAGCTCTAATTGCTAGCCCAGATTTTGGTGGTATTAAAAGAGCCCGCATCTTTGCTGAAAAGATTGGCTTAGATATTGTCAATATTGATAAAAGTCGAAATTTAGACACTGGTCAAGTTATTGCTCATGATCTTCATGGACCCTTAGTTGAAAATAAAACCATAGTGGTTTTAGATGATGTAATTATCTCTGGAAGTACGGTCATCGAAAGTGCTGCTTTGCTAAAGAAAAAGGGTGCTAAAAAAGTTTATTTTATAGCCAGTCATGGCGTTTTTTGTAATGGTTTAGAAAAAATAGCTAATAGTGAAGTTGATCAAGTTATTGTAACTAACTCAATCGAACAGAAAGAAAAAAACCAAAAGCTTAAAATATTAGATATTAGTTCAATTTTTGCTCAAGAGCTTTGCAGTTAAATTTTCCTGTAACTAGTAAAAAAGTACCTTTCCCTTTAAAATAGAATTGATGCAAATGTCCCAACTAGCATTTTCTACTAGCAAGCAACCTCCAGCTGGTGCTGAGACGATCAATCATCGCCTATTGGTTCAGGCTGGTTTTGTGCGCCAACTGATGGCTGGAGTTTATACTTATACACCTCTTGGCCTGCGAGTTTTGCGTAAGATTGAAGATGTTGTTCGGCAAGAAATGAATAAACTCGATGCTCAAGAAATTTTGATGCCCGCTCTTCATCCAAAGGCTAATTGGTTGACTACTGGCGGTTGGAATGAAATCGATGTCTTATTTAAATTAAAAAGTCGCACCGGCCGTGAATATGCTTTGGGCCAAAGTCATGAAGAGATCGTTACACCTTTAGCCAAAGAACTAATTAATTCTTACAAAGATTTACCTTTGGCGCTTTATCAGATTCAATGGAAATATCGCGATGAACTGCGTTCTAAATCGGGTATCTTGCGTGGTCGTGAATTCTATATGAAAGACATGTATAGTTTTCACGCCGATCAAGCTGATTTTGAAAAATTTTACCAAGAAACGAAAAATGCTTATTTGAAAATTTTTGAAAAATTAAATTTAACGGCCAAAGTTACT